>ERZ802824.1763-NODE-1763-length-11309-cov-27.6673_pt1 | contig 11309 bp, 8 predicted proteins | sample MGYA00345650_ERZ802824 | MGnify/ENA primary metagenome ERZ802824 (study PRJEB30503, sample SAMEA104212361) | marine metagenome | biome: Westerlies Biome; feature: [SRF] surface water layer (ENVO:00010504) within the epipelagic zone...; material: water... | reverse complement strand
TTTACAAGCTGGCCCGGTGGTGACAGATTTGCCGTCGATTTAACCGCCCAGCAATTAAATCTAACTGATATTATCGCCTACACAGATTTTGTCTCACCCGATTTACAGCGTCTCGGCAGCTTATCCGGGCATGTTGGTGTGAATGTCGAGGATTCAAAAATCGCGCTATTAGAAGCTGATATCACGCTGCAAAATGGCACATTTGGCACATTTGGTGGGCTGAGCGCGCCGGAATTTGCCTCAGCCCAGGTGATTGGCACTTATGCGCGCAGTCAAAATGCCCTCAATATTGCCAAGTCTGATATTACCATGGCGGATGGGCGTCGCTTTGGCTTTGGTGGTGCGGTGAACGATATCGGCACATCATCAATCGCATTCGCCGGTCGCCTGCAGGCGGATAATGTCTCGCTTCAAAGCATTCTGGCAGACTGGCCAGATGCTGTTGCGAAAGACTATAAAAGCGCGCTTGATACGCATGTTGATAGTGGCTATCTGACCGAGGGCAGTGTGCAAATGGCCGGGCGCATCAACCCATCTAGCCGCGCTTTCACATTATCGCAGTTTGATTTTGATGGGCGATTTTCCGGGTTGCGGGTCAATTTTGCGACCGATCAGTATCAGCGCGCGGTGGGCACAGTTGATGGCGGCCTTGCTGTGCGTATGGGGACGCAGGGCAAAATTAATGCGCTGAAATTTGATGCCGCGGTGTCTGACGGGTCAGTGCTGCTTGCCGGGCGTGATAAACCGGTGATTGTGAAAGGGGCAAACCTGCAAGCAGAATTTGCTGATGGCATAGCTGTGGTTGAGAATGCGACGGTCGATTTTGCCGGTGATGGCAGGCTGGCTATGACGGCAAAGCTCGATCTTACCGATCAGATGAGGCTAAACGCGTCGGCAACGCAAATGAACACGGATGATTTTGATGCGGCTTTATTCGCCGCGTTATGGCCGGAACAGGCGGCACCCGTCACCAGAAGTTGGATCCGTCAAAATATGACGTCCGGTCGCATTCGTGATGCCGAGATAACCTTTGGCACCGGATATGATGCCGACACAAAAAAGCAAAATCTGCATCATATCAATGGCAATTTCAGCTTGCGTGACAGCACCCTTGGCTGGTCAGAAAAATCGCCACCATTCACCAATCTCAGTGCGGATCTGGCGATCGATAATGCCGCCTTTGTTGCCAATATCACCAATGCCCGATTTGGCGATATGGCTGTCCAGCATGGCAAGGTGACAATTTCGCCCGTTGTTGCGCCCGTTGATGAGCCCGATGCTGGTGGCATGGCGGCACGGCAGGCAAGCCTGTCAATCGCCATGAAAGGTGCGCTGACCAACGCCGTCGATCATGCCAAAACATCCGGGGTGACATCAGTTGCCAATCTGGATATTTCTGACATGGTCGCGGCGGGCGAGGCCGAATTGATATTGCAGGCGCGCTTTCCTCTTGATGAAAAAATCAACGCGCTAAAAGCCATTCAAAAACTTGATGCCACAATCAGCAATGGTTCATTCAGCAATTTGCCGGGTGGGGTGTTTATTGATGATGCCGAGCTTGTTTTGGCGTTTGACAAAAGCCGGTCGGACATCAGTGGCACGGCGTCAATTATGGGCGCGCCCGGCGAATTCAGTGTGCAGTTTGACCGCGAAAAAGAAACTGTCACCGCCATTGGTTTGGCGTCACCATCGCCGGAACTGGCCGACTTGCTGGCCGACCGGTTGCAGCTTCGGCTTAGTGGGCAGCTTGGCGGTAAACTGGTATATACAGGCGATCTGGCGAACAACACAGCGGAACTGCAAATTGCCGCCCCGCTGACGGGTGTTTCGATAGATATGCCGCTTTTGAATTGGGCGAAATTACCTGCCGAAGCCGGACAGGCCAGCATGGTCATTGATTTGCGCGGCGGTGAATTGGCCGCCATCAATAATATTGACATTGTTGCTGGCAGTCTGGTGGCGCAGGGTCAGGTTGCGTTTGATACGTCTGGTGCGGTGCAGGCTGGTTTTTTTGAGCGGGTCGCGTGGCCCGGTAACGATATTCGGGATCTGATTATTGAGTCCAATCAGGACAAATCCTGGCAGGTTGGTGCCAGCGCCAAGATCATTGATCTGGTGCCCCTGCGCCGCAATAAAGGCGTCAGTGGTGGCGAAACCATCAATTTTGACTTCACCGCGGATCAGATCATTGTTGATGATCAGATCAGCCTGTCAGGGCAGTTGGTTGGTGCCAGATCTGCTGATGGTGCGGGTAATGCCGAGTTTTCCGGCAGTTTGCTGGTGCGCGGTGAACCGCTGATTACCGAAGCCCAGTTTGGCATTGCCTTTGGCGCGGGTGACGACGCCATTGCGGGCATAGGGCTGATTGGCGGCGGTGAAACGAATTTTAATTTTGTTGATAGCACTGACGGTAAACCAACACTTGTTCTGACCTCAAAAAATGGCGGCCGGATGCTATCTGGCCTAGATATCACTGATACGGTGCGCGGCGGCGATGTGCGGCTTGAAACAATCTTTGAAAGCGAAGATTACAAGAGCTACAACACCCGCATCGACATTGAGAATTTTGCGGTGATTGAGGCGCCTCGCGCGGTGCGGGCGTTTTCGGTGCTAAGCCTTGCCGGTCTTTATGCTTTGGTTGAGGGCGACGGCACGGGTTTTAAAGTTGGGCTGGCCGAACTCGAAACACGCGGCGCATTGGTCAAAATCAAAGCGCTGAAAGCCAGTGGTGATGCGGTGGCTGTCAATATGCTTGGTGTCTATGACCGGGCGACCAAGCAAGTCGATGTCAGCGGCAATCTGGTGCCGGCCAGCCAAATCAGCAGATTCGTCGGCGAAGTGCCGCTGATTGGCAATGTTTTGACCGGCATAGACAAGAGCGGTATTTTCACCACGCAGTTCCGCGTCACCGGTCGCTCTGACGATATGAAGACATCGATCAATGCGGCATCGGTGGCCCCCGGCTTGCTGCGTGACTTATTGAGTCCAAACTGGCTCAAAAATGAAGGCAACCGGTTATTTGATGACAAAGACGAAGCGACCAACAAAACTGCGCCACCCACAGCGATACCGCAAACATCGCAATAGTTCTATGATTATGATCTTGTCGTCACCAATAATGGGTGGCTGCCTGGCTAGGCAAGCACAATGAGCGCGTGACGTTTTTTGCCGGCCGATATTTTGGCCTTGCGATCAATAAAATCTGCCCCGCTTAGGCTGGCGTTTTCATCATCGATGGCTTTGTCATTCAGCCGCGCCCCACCACCGCGGATCAACCGACGGGCTTCACCATTGGATTTTGCAAAACCGACAAGCGTCAGCGCGGCAATTAATGACAAATTATCGGCCTCAGCCGGATCAATCTCAATCTGTGGCAGCCCGTCCGACATGCCTTTTTCGCTAAATGTTGTCTGCGCGGTCGCCTCGGCTTGCGCCGCCGCTGCTTCCCCATGGCACAAGGTCGTCGCATGATTGGCCAGGATGATTTTGGCGTGATTGATTTCGGCACCTTGCAAGGCACCAAGACGACGCACTTCATCCATTGGCAGCTCGGTAAACAGGCCCAGAAACCGCTCGACATCGGCATCTTCGGTATTCCGCCAGAACTGCCAAAAATCAAAAGGTGACAGGCGCTCTTTGTTCAGCCAAATCGCACCATTCGCCGATTTACCCATCTTCGCCCCAGAGGCGGTGGTGATCAGTGGCGAGGTCAGGCCAAACACCTCCTGACCATCGACACGCCGGGTCAAATCAATGCCGGTAACAATGTTGCCCCATTGATCTGATCCGCCAAGCTGCATCATGCAGCCGTAGCGTCGGCGTAATTCAAGGAAATCATAGGCCTGTAAAATGGCGTAGTTAAACTCCAGAAATGACAGATTCTGTTCACGATCAAGTCGTAATTTTACCGAATCCATGCTCATCATGCGGTTGATTGAAAAATGCGCGCCAAAGTCGCGTAAAAACCTGATGTAATGCAGCGTATCAAGCCAGTCAGCGTTATCCACCATCAGCGCATCCGCCGGGGCATCGCCGAATGTCAGATATTTCTCGAATACTTTTTTAATGCCGCTTTTGTTGGTTTCGATATCCTGATCCGACAATAGCGGGCGGGCACTGTCTTTGCCCGACGGGTCACCGACCTTTGTTGTGCCACCGCCCATCAAAACGATCGGCTTATGGCCAGCTTTCTGCAAAATGCGCAGCATCATGATCTGCACCAGTGACCCGACATGCAAACTATCAGCGGTGCAGTCAAAGCCGATATAGGTTGGCATAATGCTATCGGCGGCATGCCCGTCAATGCCATCCAGATCAGTTGCCTGATGGATATAGCCACGCTCGCTGAAAATTTGGATCAGATCAGATTTATAGGTCATTGCGCTTATGTCCGTTACGGCCGAAATTATGCCAGCGGGTCAAAATCCGGATCGGTCAGCGCGCCATCGACAAGCGCCGCATCAAGATATCCGGCAACCTGCCCGATCATTGGTTCCAGATGGTCAGTGAAAAAATGATTGGCACCTGGCACAATATCGATATCGATATTGACGCCTTTCTGGATCGAGAGACGATCGACAAGTTTATAGATGGCATCAGGTGGCACCTGTTCGTCATGTTCACCATTAATGATCAAACCTGAGGCCGGGCAAGGTGCCAGAAAAGAAAAATCATGCGTTGTTGCCGGCGGTGTTACCGAGATGAAACCATGAATTTCCGGCCGCCGCATCATCAGCTGCATACCAATCCATGCGCCGAATGAAAAGCCGGCAATCCAACATTGCCGTGACGCCGGGTTTTGCGCCTGTAGCCAGTCCATCGCGGTGGCGGCGTCGGATAATTCACCCTCGCCACTATCATATTCGCCCTGGCTGCGCCCGACGCCGCGGAAATTAAACCGCATTACGGCAAAGCCGCGTGCCTGAAAATGCTTATACAGCGCATAGGTCACCCGGTTATTCATGGTGCCGCCTTTGTCCGGCTCCGGGTGCAGGATAAGCGCGGTCGGGGCGTCAGCTGCCTCGCTCGGCATATACCGGCATTCAAGCCGTCCTTCAGGACCGTTTATAATGACCTCAGGCATATCTTTTTCCGATCATCTTGTTCTGTTGCAGAAATGGCTTATATCGTATTATGAGAGACAGGCCAAGCGAGCTTTCACCTGTTTGCTGGTAGATTGCCAAATTCCATGGCGAGATTGGAATTGGCCCGGCAGATTTTGCAAGGCGGATTTTGTAAGGCAGATTCAGCAAGGCGGATTTGGCAAGGCGCTCTAATCGGGTATGATGGCGACAGCCATGCAGGCCCATCCGAACCAATAGGCACTATAATGTTTACAAATCTTCGTCGTGACCTAAATGCCATTCTCGAGCGTGACCCGGCGGCGAGCAACCGTCTGGCTGTGGTGTTTTTATACCCCAGCTTTCAGGTCATGCTGGCCTATCGGCTGGCGCATCATATTTGGAATTTCGGATTAAAATTCATCGCCCGTCTGATTATGCAACTGGCGCGGCTGTTGACAGGCATCGAAATTCATCCGGCAGCGAAAATTGGTGCCGGGTTCTTTGTCGACCATGGCATGGGGACGGTGATTGGTGAAACTGCCGAAATTGGCCGTGATGTGACCCTGTATCACGATGTCACATTGGGCGGTGTGATGCCGGCGGTCGATTCCGACAAACAGCGTGCCTCCAAACGGCATCCGACACTTGGTGACTATGTCATCGTCGGCGCCGGGGCACAGATATTAGGGCCCATTACCGTGCATAAATGTGCGCGGGTCGGTGGCAATTCAGTGGTGACAAAAGATGTGCCCGAAGGGGCCACGGTTGTTGGCGTGCCAGCCCGGCAAATGACCAAAACCACAGTGGCAAGCGAACCAACGACAAATTTCAGCCCCTATGCAATGCCGGATGATCGCGAGAGCGACCCGCGTGAACGCACGATTGCGGCGCTTGTTGACGAGGTGCAGAGCCAGCGGGCACGCCTCAGCGCGCTTGAAGATCAACTGGCCAACGCAGCGGTGTCATCAAGCGCAGCAAAATCAGCGGCAAAAGTGACGCCACGTCGCGGCAAATCTCCGCGCTAAGCCATTATGTGACTGGATCAATGACATCTGCGCCGCCACTCTATCTTGATAATAATGCGACGGCGCCGTTGCGTGCGGCGGCCATTGCCGCCATGCAGGATGCGATGGGCCCGCCGGCTAACCCATCGTCGGTGCATGGCTTTGGGCGGGCGGCGCGTTTGCGGGTTGAGGACGCCCGGCAAGCGGTCGCCGGACTTGCCGGATGTAGCGCCAGTGAGGTGGTCTTTACCAGTGGCGGCACCGAAGCGAATAATCTGGTTATCAGCCAATATGCGCATGTAATCACAACGCCGATTGAGCATGATTCGGTGCGGGCCGCGCACCCGCATATCAGCTTTGTCAAAGTGCTGGCCGATGGCCGCGTTGACTGTGATGACCTGAAACGTCAGCTTGACGCTGTGCCGGTTGCGGCGCGCCCGCAAACGCTGCTGTCAATTATGGCGGCGAATAATGAAACCGGGGTGTTACAGCCGCTCGATGACATTGCCGAAATTGCGGCGCGGGCAGAGATCACGCTGCATAGTGATATGGTGCAGGCGTTTGGCAAAACAGCGATGGATTTTGCCGGATCGGGCATTGGATATGCCAGCCTGTCCGCGCATAAAATTGGTGGGCCAAGTGGCGTTGGGGCATTGCTGGTGCGGCCCGGTTTCGGCTTGTCGAGCTTGTTAAAAGGTGGCGGTCAGGAACAGGGGCGACGTTCAGGCACCGAAAATCTGATTGGTATTGCCGGATTTGGTGCCGCCGCCAAAGCGGCCAGCGATGATCCGGATCATTATGCCAGAATGGCCGGCTGGCGCGATGCGTTTGAAACGCAGATCACACGCAATTTACCGGCGGCGCAAATTTTTGGTCAATCAGTCCGGCGGCTTGGGAACACAAGCTGTATCGCTGCCGGGCCAAAGGCGGCCGAAACCATGGTGATGGCTTTTGATATTGCCGGCGTTGCGGTAAGTGCCGGTGCCGCATGTTCGTCTGGCAAAGTGCAACGCAGCCATGTGCTGGATGCAATGGGGGTTGGCGACGCCGCCGCGCATGCCATCCGGGTGTCTGGCGGTTGGGCAACAAAACAGGCTGATTTTGAAACACTTGCAGATGTGTTTCTGCGTCTATACAAGCAGAATGCCTAACCTAAATTGCTGGCTGTTTAAAGCTGGCGTCCGGGCCAGTGCGCTGGACAGCGCGCTTGCCGATATGTGTGATGAATAGCAGGAGTGCGTGAAACCATGCCGAATATTATTTTTGTAACGCCAGATGGCACCGAGCATAATGTGGCTGTTGAAAATGGCACCACCGTCATGGAAGCTGGCCGCGATGCCAATCTGGGTATCGAGGGCACCTGTGGCGGCTGCTTGTCCTGTGCGACATGCCATGTCATTGTGGATGCGGCATGGTTTCCAAAAACCGGCGCACCGGGTGAAGATGAACTCGATATGCTTGATCTGGCTTTTGGGCTGAGTGAAACATCAAGATTGGGCTGTCAGATCGAGATGTCTGATGATCTGGACGGGCTGAAAGTGGCTGTTCCTGAAGATATCTAGGCGGCTGCCGAAAACAACAGGGTGAAATCGCGTGATGCACACTGCCAAATCCAAAATGGCTGCAGCTGGCGACAATGTGGTGAATTCGCTGGGCTTTGCCAAAGCCCCGGCGGACACGCGCGTTGTCGTGGCCATGTCAGGCGGGGTTGACTCATCCGTGACCGCGGCGCTGCTGCATGATCAGGGCTATGAGGTCATTGGCATCACCCTACAGCTGTATGATCATGGTGTGGCGGTGCAGGCCAAAGGTGCCTGTTGTGCGGGTATTGATATACATGATGCGCGCAGCGTATCGGCGCGTCTTGGCATCCCGCATTATGTGCTGGATTATGAAAGCCGCTTTCAGGATCAGGTGATGCAGGATTTTGCCGACAGCTATCTGCGCGGCGAAACGCCGATCCCCTGTGTGCGGTGCAACCAGACGGTAAAATTTACTGATTTGCTGGCAACAGCGCGCGATCTTGGCGCCGATTGTCTGGCCACTGGCCATTATGTGCAACGCTTTTCGGCACATGGCCGGCTGTCGTTGGGGCGCGGCGCTGATCCGAGCAAAGACCAGTCCTATTTTCTGTTTGCCACAACGCCGGAACAACTGGCCTATTTACGGTTTCCGCTTGGCGGTATGAGCAAGCAGGAAACCCGCGATCTGGCGCGCCACTATGGTTTGGCCGTGTCGGAAAAACCTGACAGTCAGGATATCTGCTTTGTGCCAAATGGCCGTTATGGCGATGTGGTACGCCGGCTCCGGCCCGGCGCGGTTGACGCTGGTGACATTCGGCATCTCGATGGCACTGTTTTGGGACGCCATAATGGGGTTATTGACTACACCATCGGACAGCGTCGTGGGCTCGGCATTGGCGGGCGCGCCGGCGTGGATGAATCCGAAGGCCCATTATATGTCGTCGGCATTGATGCTGAAACCAATACGGTGTTGGTCGGGCCACAAGCTGCGCTGGCCTGTCATGAAGTGCATTTGCACGACGTCAACTGGATCAATGGACAACCAGAAAATGGCGCCAGAGTGCTGGCAAGATTGCGCAACACCGCCCCTGCTGTGAACGCCCGTATCTATTGTGACCGGCCAGATGTGGCGGCTGCGGTGATTGTTCTGGATGCGCCGCAATATGGCATTGCCAGCGGTCAGGCGGCGGTGCTTTATCAGGGCGATGCTGCCGATATTCTGCTGGGAGGTGGCTGGATTTCAAAAGCCCCACTGGCAACCGGCATGACGCACGAATAAGGCCTATCCGCGCCGCGAAAGTTGTGGGCTGTTGAAAATGGCTTGCCGCTATCGGTGTCTGCTTGCTAGCGTTTAGGCAAATGGCGGAGGGCGGTGTGACGCAGCCTTTATTGATCAAGGATATTTTGGCAAAGCCATTGCTAGTGGCCCCGCATGCCGAAATTGTCAGCGCTGGTCATGGCCGGTTTAGCTACCGGGAATTTGCCACGCGCATCAGCCGGCTTGCGCATGCGCTAACATCAATTGGCATAGGCCGCGGCGATACGGTTGCGGTGCTGGATTGGGATACGCATCGCTATCTGGAATGTTTTTTTGCGGTGCCGATGCTTGGCGCCATTCTGCATACGGTGAATATCAGGCTGTCACCCGCGCAGATTCTTTACACCATCAATCACGCCAAAGATGATGTGATTATTGTGCATGCAGATTTTTGGGATCTGCTTGTCGGCATTGCCCCGCAGATTGAGCGTGATGTCAGATTTATTCTGGTACAGGATGGCGCATCAGCGGCGTCTCTTGAGACTGGCCCAGATGTTGATGGCCCAGATATTATTGGTGTATATGAAGAAATGCTGGCGGCAGCGGCGCCGCATTTTGACTTTGCCACATTTTCAGAACAAACCGTGGCGACAACTTTTTATACAACCGGCACCACTGGCGACCCCAAGGGCGTTTCCTATACACACCGCCAGCTGGTGTTACATACATTATCGATTTTAGCCATGTTCGGCCCGATGGCGGCCAGTAACCGGTTTGATCAGAATGATGTCTATATGCCCATCACCCCGATGTTTCATGTGCATGCGTGGGGCTTCCCCTATGCGGCGACATTGCTTGGGGTAAAGCAGGTTTATCCCGGCCGTTATGATCCGGCGCATCTGTTACAGCTTATCGATCAGGAACGCGCCAGTTTTTCGCATTGTGTGCCGACAATATTGCATATGTTGTTGCAGGCAGACCCGGCGCAATCCATCGATTTGTCACATTGGAAAGTGGTGATTGGCGGATCATCACTGCCACATGGGCTGGCGGCAAGCGCTTTGGCGCGGGGCATTAATGTTTTCGCCGCATATGGTTTATCCGAAACCTGCCCGCTATTGACGGTGGCGCAGATTGACCCTGATCATGCCGATGATCTGACCGCCCGCTGTCGCGCAGGTTGGCCGGCACCTATGGTCGATTTACGTATTGTTGATGACAATATGGTCGATGTGCCACGCGATGGCGCCACTACGGGTGAAATTGTTGCGCGGGCGCCGTGGCTGACCGAGGGGTATGTTGGCAATGAACAAGCGAGTGCAGAACTGTGGCGTGGTGGTTACCTGCATACGGGTGACGTCGGCCGGTTTGATGATGTTGGCAGATTGCTGATCACTGACCGGATCAAGGATGTGATCAAATCCGGCGGCGAATGGATTTCATCGCTGACCCTGGAAAGCCTTGTGTCATCTTGTGATGATGTTGCCGAGGTTGCGGCTATCGCGGTTCCGGATGTGAAATGGGGAGAGCGCCCGCTGCTGCTTGTTGTGCCGGTTAATGCGGCGGCGTCAGACAGGCTCGATGCGGCGATACGCCAGCTGCTTGAGGCCGAGATTGCGGCAGGCAGATTATCCAAATGGGCGATGCCGGAACGCATCGAAATTGTCGCCGAAATTCCCAAAACCAGTGTCGGCAAACTTGATAAAAAAGTGATGCGCCAACGCTATGCGCCCTGAAATACCAGCGCCATGCGCATTCAGATACCTACGCTGATAAGAGGCCAATAGCGGATGGCTGATCGCAATGACACTGCATGCCAGTGTAAGATTGTGACAAATAGCGCGCTGACCAGCTAAGATAATCAGAAATGATGTCGTTGACTTATAGGCAATGATGAACGAGCTTTTGAAAATTCAACAGGATATGGCCGCGCCACAGCAGCAACAGCAGCAGCGCCAGCAAAAATCACCGGATGATGACGGTGATGCTGGCAATTGGGCTGATCCGAATGACTGGCTTGCCGATCTGCCAAAATTTGGCCTTTACCATCGCGGCTATACAACAAACCACTGGCTGCAAGTATTCCGGCCACTGTGAAATGTTGCGCTGAGAGCCACCGCCCAACTGACAATTATGCATAGTTGACGCCGGGATATCGGCTTGGCAAAAAAATTGCAAACAACATCACTCTAAATTAGATTAGAAAGCGGGTTGAGGGTTGATGTCACTTATGCCGTCGAATGATGATTTAAAACGCCAGCTTGATGCGGCCCTGAAAGGGGACGCCGCCAGCGTCGCTGATATGCCGGGTGATCAAGCTGATCACAGCGCGGCAGAGCTGACCGATGACACAGATTATGCGATGCCTCAGGGGTTCACTTTTTTTCAGAAAAACAAATGCGCAGCCGCAGAAGTGCAGGCCGCCGAAATCGCACAGGCGAGCACGCAGCACGTGATGGCA
>ERZ802824.1749-NODE-1749-length-11363-cov-11.2569_pt1 | contig 11363 bp, 10 predicted proteins | sample MGYA00345650_ERZ802824 | MGnify/ENA primary metagenome ERZ802824 (study PRJEB30503, sample SAMEA104212361) | marine metagenome | biome: Westerlies Biome; feature: [SRF] surface water layer (ENVO:00010504) within the epipelagic zone...; material: water... | reverse complement strand
TGGAGGCTTTTTCGCAGAGCTTGAGGGTGGAACTAGCGCCCTCAGGTGTTCGTGTGGCAGCTTTACGGGTGGGTCACTTGCTTCGAGAGGACCCCTCTCCTTTAGATGACGAGACTTATGAGCTGATGATCAAGACCTTCGAGGAAACGGGCTTTATGGCGTCGACCGGAGAAGGCATGCAGCTTGACACCGTTACCTCTGCAGCCATTCATCTTCTGACACTTCCTGCAGATGCGACCATCGATTTGCTAGAAATCCGGTCCCGGCATTAAGGGTAAAGGCCTAGTGAGTCGAATGGGCGGTACCACTCAAGTCACAAGTATTAGTGAGTAACTCTAAACACTCGGAGTTCCGCGACGGCTGGACCACGCTTTTGATTGCACTGAGCGGCGTTGTCACGTCAGCGCACTTCCTCCCTTTGTACAGCTTTGGGCCGATGGCGCCTGACCTTTCCCGAGCGCTGAATATTCCGCTGGGAGAGCTGCAGCGCTGTATCACCTTCAACTTTGCGGGTATCGCTGTCGGGTCTCAGTTAGCGGGCTGGCTGATCGATAGATTTTCCCTTCGCTACGCCACGCTGTGTTCCCTAGTGCTGTATGCGATCACATACATCATGATGGGCTCAGTGCCACTGAGCCAAAATCTTCTTTACGCCTTCTATTTTTTGCTGCCGATTGCGGGGAGCGGCACTCTGCTGGTCACTTGGACAACGATCGTCTGCGCAAAATTTGAGCGCCAGCGCGGTATCGCACTGGCCATCCTGCTGTCCGGTTCGGGTTTAGTCAGCACTGTCGCCCCACTGCTACTGGCAAGTTATGTCGGCACCCCTGACTGGCAGCAAGGCTTTTTTGTCATGGGTATATTGCCGTTAGCGACCCTGATGGTCTGTTTCCTGGCCTTGCCTGCGGGCAATACCAACTTAAGCCAATGCGGCGATCCGTCCCGTGACTCAGCGACGACTGGGGCCGACGAAGCCTCTAAGCAGGTCTCGGGGGTGAGCTATCAAGAGACGCTGCGTACCCGCCAGTTCTGGACGATCACCATTGCACTCATTTTGATTGTTTTCGTCATTGTCTCGATGATTACCAATATCGTTCCGATGTTAGTTCAGAAAGGCTTGTCGCAGTCCGATGCAACGCTGGTATTCAGTGCGTTTGGTTTGGCACTGGTCGCTGGGCGGCTGGGCGCAGGGTTTCTCCTCGATCAATTCTGGGGTCCATTCATCGCGTTTTGCGCGCTGATGCTGCCTTCATTTGGATGCATCTTGTTTCTTGTTGCGCCCCCGCATGTGGCGCTGATGGTGTTGGCAACCGTTTTGGTTGGCTTAGCAGCCGGGGCAGAGTTCGATATTCTCGCTTATTTAGTGTCACGATATTTTGGCTTGCGATCGTATGCCAAGGTGTTTGGCACGGTGTCAGGCACGGTAGCCTTAGGCAGCGGCATGTCCCCTCTTTTATTCGGCCCTCTAATTGACGGCGCGGGAAACTATGACAGTTTGCTCTTTATCTGTATCGGGCTGGCGGCAGTCGGGGCCTCGTTGTTCCTCACGCTCGGGCCCTACGCGAAGTTCGAATAGAGGTACATCACAGATCATCAAGGCGCTTTCATCTACAAAAGGGGAGGGGGCTTTTTCAGGTCTGCAACCTGCGATCCGGCAAATACAAAGGTGAGCTGACTGGTTAACGCCCCTTCCAAACAGGTGCTCTTTTCTCCGCAAAAGCGGTTGCACCCTCAATGGCGTCCTCGCTATTAAATATGGGCTCCATCAAAACAGCTTGTTCGGCAAACATTGTCGCGTTGGACCAGTCTTGTGCTCCATCGATCACCTGCTTACTGACAGATACAGCCAATGGCCCGTTGTTGGCGATTTTCCTGGCCAAGACTGTCGCTTCCTCGAGCGCAGTGCCCGAGGGAACAACCCGGTTGATCAAGCCCAATTCGTAGGCGCGGCTGGACGTAAAGAAGTCTCCGGTAAGAGCGAGTTCCTTTGCGATCCGGGGTGACACCTGTTTGGGGAGTTTGACCAGACCGCCTGCGCCCGCAACCAGTCCGCGTTTGGTTTCTGGGATGCCGAAGGTGGCATCTTCAGCGGCGACAATCAGATCGCTACTGATTGCAATTTCGAAGCCTCCTGCCAGCGCGTAGCCCTCTACTGCCGCGATCAGGGGTTTAGAGAGCGTATGCTCACAGAGGCCTGCAAAGCCGCGACCTTCGATCACTGGCGTCTCACCGCTGACAAATGCTTTGAGATCCATACCAGAGCAAAAAGTCCCCTCCGCACCCGTGATGATGGCGACGCGCAGCGCCGAATCGCTCTCTAACTTGTCGAGGGCGTTTGAGACCCCTTCTGCGACCGCCTTGTTAACCGCGTTTTTTGCCTGGGGGCGGTTAAGAGTGATGGTGATGATCCCGTCGGCTTCGCTAACGATCACTGCTTGGTCAGTCATTCAATGTCTCCACGTTGTGTTGCCCTTGCGCTGGCGCTCAGTCCGAGGCTGCGCCTTCTCCGGCAAACAGTTTTTGTACCTCACCGGAGGTCATTCGTCCTGACCGGTCGCTCACTTTCGCGGATTTCCCGCCTCCCGACTTCTCACGCGTATCTACGCCGGCCTGTTTCGCCTTCTCGCGCAACGCGCCCACCGTGCAATTTTCTCGGCCGAGCAGGGCGATCGGGTCAAAGTTGAAATATTTGATCGCGTTGAGGTGTGTGACTTTGTTGATCTCTTCGTCGCTCAGGCCGACGTTCTCCAATTGACGGAAGGTATTCTCAGGCGTTACCGGCCAGGTGCTGTCAGAGTGTGGGTAGTCACACTCGAACAGAATGTTGTCAATACCCACCAGGTCACGATTGCGCAGGCCACTTTCGTCCTCGATGAAGCAGGTCAGGAAATGCTCCTGAAAGACTTCCCGGGGTCGCTTGCCGCCAAAATTAGACTTGGTCCACGCGCCGTGGTGATCGAAGGTGAACTCTGCCCGCTCAAGAAAGTAGGGGACCCAGCCGACACCGCCCTCCGTCAGCGATATCCTCAGGTTGTCGTACTTGAGCAGGAATTCCCCATACAGCCAGTCTGCGGCGCTGTTGGCGATGGACATTGGAAAGGCTGCTATCCAGGCATCAATGGGTGTTTCGGGCGAGGAGTGCGGGGGTGCGGCACCAGTACCGATGTGACAGTTAATGACGACGTCGTTTTCAGCGCAGACTTCCCACAACTTATCCCAATGCGGGGTATGAATGCCTGGGAATCCATGGAAGGTAGGGTTGTCCGGGAAAGTGATGGCCCGGCAGCCCTTGGCCACTGCCCGTTTTACCTCAGCAACCATTAGATCGCTGTCCCAAATGGGTAGCATGGCCATGGGGATAATTCGGCCCGGGTGGGCCGCTGCCCATTCGTCGATATGCCAGTCGTTGTAGGCTTCGATAACACGTTTGGCAGCCTGCTTGTCTTTCGACTGGTGAAAGAGGTTGCCTGCGAAGGTCGGGAAGGTAGGAAAGCAAATGGAGGAGAGAATGCCGTTGGCATCCATATCGCCAATGCGCGCATCAATTGAGTACACACCGTCGCGCATGTCCTCGTAGCGTAGAGGCTCCATGCCGTATTCTTCCTTGGGGCGACCCACCACTGCATTCAGGCCCATATTGCCAATCTTGTGGCCCTCGTAGAGCCAGAAGTTGGTGCCATTCTCCTCTATCAGGCGAGGGGCAATGGTATCCAGTTCGGCCTGAGTCATATGGTTGTCGAACATGCCCGGCGGTTCGACCACGTGGTCATCCACGCTGATCAGTATCAGGTCTTCAACGTTCACGGTGTGCTCCTGTGGTGTCGAGTTGAGTGCGGATTAACTTTACATAACTGTATAAATAAAACCAACCTCAATTGACGTGTCAGGCGAGCCCTAAGGCTTGACCTAGTGCATGTCACGGTCCGGGTATTTCGAGGGGATGTTATTAATCGCTCACTCGCGATCGAGCTGTGTTCATGGCATTCATATCTCCCTCACTGGCGGTCACGCCCATATGGACTTCATGAAATAACCAGTTTCCGTCTGGCTGGCGCGCCAATCGACCCTCCCAGAACATTTGCATGTTGCAGTGAATACTGTCCGGCGCAGAGAGCTGGTCGGTCTGGGTGTTATCCCGAGGATTAATATAGTGGCAAGCGTACATTCGTGTCTCGATGTGCGCCTGATCCCCGTCAACGGTAATCAATTGATTGGTGTTCAGGTGAGTGGTCCCGTCGAACCCGGGGAGGAACTTGCCGGGCGCCAGCTCGATGTACTCTCGCGGAGATATTGTGCGGTCGACATCCAGCATTTCAGCTTTGAGGTGAAAGGGGTCCGTTAGTACAGAGGCAACCAGGTCCCAGTCGCACGTGTCTAGGCCTTTCGCGTATCGATAAAGCTGGTCTGAGATTAATGCCCTGTCACTGAGGTTCTGAAGGGTGAGCTGTTGCATGATCGGTTCTCCTATATTGCGAGACATCGACTGTGATGATGGGCCTCGCTAAGGCCTCGCCTGCGTGACCAGAAATCGAGTGTGACTGCCCATGACAAACCTAGGGCCTTAGCGTCGCCTCCGCTTTCATGCAGCAATAGCCTTCATGGTCTTCAGACCAGAGAATCAATTGGTTCCCACTGCGTCTGCCGCAGAGTCTGATGGGGTGGCTGTCGAATGTCGGTCTCACCGCGCGAAACGAGAACGTCTCAATTCGTGCGTTGGGTAGGTTTTCATGGGCCAGGTTGAGTAGCAGAGTAGCCAGCAGGGGCCCATGGACCACCAGTGCCGGGTACAACTCTTCATTGATTGCGTATTCCCGGTCGTAGTGAATGCGGTGGGCGTTGTAGGTCAGCGCCGAAAAGCGAAATAGCAAAATGGGATCAGGTGTGATCTCACAGATGAATTCTGGCTTGCCATCCGCAGTGCTTCCTGCGGGTAGTGCGGTTCTCTCCAGCGGCGCCTCCCGATAAACCAGATTTTGCTCCTCGGTAATGCAGAGGCTGCCGGCCTGCCTGAATTCGTGCCGCAAGCTGACGAAAATCAATGGCCCGGTGCGTCCGTCTTTGGCGTCGACCGAGGTGATGACCGATACCTTTTCGGCAGCCACCCCGAGGGTTAAGGGTTGCGTCACCTCCAGCTTGCCCGCCGCCCACATTCGGCGTGGCAGCGACACGGGGGGCAGAAAACCGCCCTTAATGGGGTGGCCATCTTCGCCGGTACCGTCCCGGCGAACTGGGTCTAGAAAATACAGCCAGTGCCAGGGCAGGGGCAGCGAATCGCCCATTTTGGGCGTCGCGGTCGCGTCAATGGCACCTGCCAGTGCTCCTGCCTGAAAAAGGGGTAGGTTGCTATGGGTGGTGTGCGATTTTCCCACCCAGGCCTGCAGGTCAGCTGTCGCGCTCTCACTCACCCGATGAATCCTTGAAAAAGTCGGGGTCTCTTTTTTGTTGGAGCGCGCTCAGGCCTTCTTCAAATTCCTCGCTCAGAAAGCAGGCCGTCTGGTCGTCTTCTTCTGCTGACAACGCGGTCTCGATGTCTTGAGTCGAGCGCCTCGTCGCTTCTTTGAACTGTTGCAAGGCCAGTTGGGGAAGGCGGGAAAATTCCAGCGCCTTATCCGTAGCGACATCCATCACACAGTCGTCTTCCACGACTTGCTCCACCAGGCCCAGATCGAGCAATGCCCTGCCCTTGAGGGAGGCGCGGTCCAGTACAAGGCGCTTGGCGTTGCCCCATCCTGCTTTGCGGATCAGCGACTGGGTAGCGCCCCAGTCTGGTACCAGCCCGAGCTGGAGGAAAGGAAAACTCATCCGCGCATTCTCTCCAGCCACAATATAGTCCGCAACAAGGGCCAGACCTGCGCCTGCGCCGATGGCGAATCTCTCCATTGCAACGACGACGGGGATGTTGGCGTACCAGAGCAGCTTGATGAGTTGGTGACCGCTCTGCATTCGGGTGCGCGCTGCCTGCTCTGTCATATCGCGCATGCTGGCAAGATCGCCGCCGGCGCAAAAGATGCCGTGGGTGCCACACAGCAGCAGAGCGCGGACGTCCGTGTCGTTTAATCCTGTGGCAATGGCGTGAATGAGCGCGTGCCGAGTCTGTTCATCGATGGCATTTTTTGCTTCGGGTCGGTTGATGGCCACCTGTAGCACGTGCGGTGAAGGGCTGCTGATAACAACGGAGGTCTCGCTCATGTCAGTGCCTGCTCGTCTCAGGGGTTAGCAGTGATTCGCCCAATAAAGCGCGCCGCCGCAGCCACTGGCTGGGACGGTAGCGAGGGTCTCCTGTCACGCGCTGCAGGCCTTCCAATATTGCCATCACTTTTTTGGGACCGATGCTATCGCCGAGGGAAAGCGGACCGTGGGGATAGCCAAGGCCAATGCGCACGGCGTCGTCGATGTCGTCTGGAGACGCGATACCTCGCTGCGCGATATTGGTACCGATATTCACAATCGTTGCCACAATACGTTGGACGACGAAGCCGGGACTGTCGTTGATGACGGTAACCGGCGCATCACCATTTGAGAGTAAAGCCAGCGCGTCGTCTCTCGCCTGAATGCTGGTGATCGGGCTCAGCATGAGGGTGCGTCGCTGATTCAGAGTCGGCAGTGGGTCCAATGCCACGCACAGGCGGGCGTCCAGCTTCAGGTCTGCGCAGGCCTGTGAAACGTCGATTCCCCAAGGCTGTAACAATAATAGCGTGGCGTTGTCTGCAGTTTGTTCCACAGTGGCGCCAGCCTGTACCACCAGTTCAATCAGTTCGTTATAACGGTCAGCGGTCGGGTCGATCCATATTCTGTTGTTCGCAGTAAGGGACGGAAGACTCCGCTTGTCTTGGCCCCCAAGTGCCTGCGCGTCAGGTCCGTATTGGTACCAGCCTTCGTTGGTCTTGCGGCCAAATAGCCCAGCGGCGACCCGCGGGGGAATGAGAGAAGAGGGCCGAAAGCGAGGCTCCTGCTGGAACTGGTCGTAGATCGACTGCATCACCTTGGAGGAGACGTCCAAGCCTGTTAGGTCCAGCAACTCAAAGGGGCCCATCCGAAATCCTGCCGCCTCACGCATGAGCCTGTCGATGTCATCGTGACTGGCAGCCTGTTCTTCAAGAATCCGCAATCCTTCTGTGTACAGTCCTCGGCCCGCATGGTTGACCAGAAAACCGGGTTGGTCCTGAGCCAGCACCGCACGATGTGTTGTAGTGTCGATCAACGTTCTCAATTTTTCTACGGTGGCATCTGCAGTTCTTACGGCAGAGATTATTTCCACCAACCGCATGGCCGGCACCGGGTTGAAAAAGTGCAGGCCAGCGACCCGTTCCGGGTGTTGACAGTGCGCAGCAATCTCGGTGACCAGCAGCGATGAGGTGTTGCTGGCGAGGATGGCAGAGGAGGAAACGACCTCTTCCAACTGAGCGAACAGGCTTTGCTTTACCTCAAGATCCTCCAGTACCGCCTCAACCACGATGTTGCAGTCGGCGATATCGCCTAGCGCCTCACAGGGCACCAGGTTGGCAATGGCCTGATCCACATCCATCTGACTCATGCGGCCTTTGTCGACCTTACTGTGCAGCATGTCGCTGACAAAGGCGTGAGCGGCGGCCACTGCGGCTTCTGATGCGTCAAAAAACTTTACGGTGTGTCCGGATTGAGCAAATAATTGAATGATGCCCCGGCCCATGGCTCCGGCGCCGATAACAGCAACAGTGTGGTTTGCGTCGCGATCCATATTGGGTCCTGAATCAGTTGCCGGTGAATGTCGGCCTGCGCTTTTCCAAAAATGCGGTCATACCCTCTTTTTGGTCGGCAGTGTCGAAAAGTTTCAGAAATTCAGCCTGTTCTAGCTTTAGCGCCTCTGGCAAAGGTAGGTCGCTTCCGCCAAGCAGGGATCGTTTAATCGCACGCATAGCGAGTGGCGGCATTCGCGCTATCTTGCGGGCGAGCTCTGTGGCCCGGTTAAGAGACTGCCCCCTCTCGGTCACTTCGCTAACGAGTCCCAGTTGATAGGCTCTTTCGCCACTCAAGGTTTCGCCGCACATCAGCATCAAGCTTGCCACGGGCTTGCCGACAGATCTGACGAGTCGCTGGGTTCCTCCAGCGCCCGGCATGATGCCCACCTTCGCTTCGGGCTGGCCAATATTGGCGCAGGTGTCTGCCACGATGATGTCGCACATTTGCATCAGCTCGGACCCTGCCCCAAGGCAATGGCCGCTGACCGCCGCTATGACGGGTTTCTCGCAGGTGGCGACGGATTGCCAGTAGGAAGCCAGCTTGAGCTCTGCGACCTCGCGGGCATTTTTGTCGACCAGCAGCTTCAGATCAGCACCTGCTGCGAAGACCTCGTTGCCGCCGGTGACGACGATGACCGCCGTGTCTGGATCTTCAGAGAGCGCCAGAAAAGCGTCGGCGATCGCTCGACGCATTTCGAGATTCAGGGCGTTGAGCTTGTCTGGCCTGTCCATGATGACCACGCCAATGCCCTGATCTCGCTCTATTCGGACAGGAAGATCATTCATGGGAGGGTCTTTGAGCCCCTCGGTTTCAGCTATCGATTGATCTGACATGGTGCAGTTTACCCCGCTAATTGGGCCCGCCTTACAAGCGCTCGATGATCATGCTGGGAGCCAGGCCGCCTGCGGCGCAGAGGGTGACGAGGCCGCGCTCCTGATTCCGTCGCTCCAGCTCATCCAGCAGTGTGCCGATCAGAATCGCCCCGGTAGCCCCAATGGGGTGCCCCAGGGCGATCGCCCCACCATTGACGTTCAGCTTACTGTGATCGACATCCATACGCTTCATGAAGCGCAGTGGTACGACCGCAAAGGCTTCGTTCACCTCAAAGAGATCCATGTCGGCAACATTAAGGCCGCACTGGGCGAGCGCTTTTCGAGCGGAGGGCACCGGTTCATTGAGATTGTATTCCGGGCTGCCGGCTACGGAGGCACTCGCAAGGATCCTGGCGCGAGGTTGCAGTCCGTGGGCTCTCGCGTAGTCCGGTGATGAGAGAATCAAAGCGGCGGCGCCATCAACGATGCCCGACGAATTGCCAGCATGATGGACATGGTCAATCTCAAGATCAGGCCACTTCATTCGGGCAACCTCTCCGAAGGTATGGGTATCGTCCATCGGATAGTTCAGAAAATCGGCGAAAACGGGCTTTAACTGACCAAGGCTGTCAGTCGTTGTCCCGGCCCTTGGATATTCGTCTTCGCTCAGTGCGATCGAGCCATCCTCATGGTAGATCGGTATGATGCTTTGCGTGAAGTAGCCGCTGCTGATGGCGCTCACCGCTCGCTTCTGGCTTTCGGCGGCAAAGGCGTCCACATCGTCTCGGCCGAATCCCTCCTCAGTGGCAATGACATCGGCAGAAATACCGACGGCGGTGATGGGGTGCTTTTCTCGCAGGTGCAGGTTGTGCTGGTCGGTGGCGAAATTGGGCTTGTCAGGCAGTGACATCATTTCTATGCCACCGGTAACCACGAGGTCGTGCTGGCCCGTTGCAATGCAGTTGGCGCCAAACTGGGTGGCCATCAGGCTTGACCCGCAGAAGTGGTCCACTGTTGTGCCGCTGCTATGTAGCCACCCGGCGTCGAGCGCTGACATGCGCGCGATGTCGCCACGCTGGGTCCCTGCAGGATTACCGCAGCCGACGATCACATGTTCAATATGTTCTGTCGTCAAATGGTTGCGCTCTTTCAGAGCGACCAAAATCTGCGACAACAATCGCTGGGGATGCAGTGTTGCCAGGCTGCCTTTGTCCGCGCGGCCCAGTCCACGGGGACTCCGAGCGGTATCGATAATCCAGACTTCTTGCATAACGTTCTTTTTCCAGCCGGGAGGAAATGGAGTCGGCCGAAGTCCAGATGCAACGACGCCAGCTTGTTGTTACTTTACAGTGGTGATAACATAAATGCAATTTTGGAGGTGGCGCAAACTGTGAATTTTGATTTCTCTGATGAACAGAGGGCGTTGCAGAGCGAGGTGCAGCGCTTTTTGTCAGATCGCGCGGATCTGTCTGTGGCACGCGCGGTTCTGGATGATGATGGCGCGCACTTTGCTGAGCCGGTTTGGCGTGAGATGTTGGAGTTAGGGTGGGCTGGTATGGCTATCCCAGATCAGTATGGAGGAGTTGGGCTTGGCTATCTTGAGCTCTGCGTGCTGGCTGAGGAGCTGGGCCGCTCACTGGCGCCCGTGCCTTTCTCATCAACCATCTACCTTTTCACAGAGGCGATTCTGCGCGTCGCTAACGAAAACGTTAGGGCACAAACGCTACCGGCGGTCGCGGCGGGAGAAATTATCGGGACCTTGGCCTTCGCCGAGGGCATAGGCTTTCCAAGGCCTAATAGAATTAAACTACGCTTTGAGAATGGCAGGCTGCAGGGGGAAAAGTGGCCCGTCGCTGACGCTATGATTGCTAACCACGCTGTGGTCCTCGCTGCGGATGAAAACGATGAACCCTGTCTTTGCCTTTTGAGCCTCACGCAGGAAGGCGTGGAGCGGCGTCCGTTGCAATCGGTTGATCCAACGAGAGGGCAGGGAGCCCTGGTATTCAATGGAGCCGAGGCGCAGCGCTTGGGTGAGGCAGGTGAAAGCGCCTGGAAAGTATTCCAGCAAATACTGGATGCCGCCGCTGTGTTGTTTGCCTTTGAGCAGGTAGGTGGTGCGGCGTCCTGCCTTGAACAGGCTATTGAGTTTGCCAGCGAGCGCACTGCCTTTGGTCGCACTATCGGATCATTTCAGGCGATCAAGCACAAACTGGCCGACATTTACGTTGGCAACCAGCTCGCGGTGAGTAACGCCTACTACGGCGCATGGGCATTGGCTTCTGGATCTGAGGAGCTCTCCCTGGCGGCTAGCGTGGCTCGCGTCAGTGCCATCCAGGCCTTCGAAGCTGCGGCATCGGAGAACATTCAAGTGCACGGCGGTATGGGCTTTACTTGGGAAGCGGATTGCCACCTCTATCTGCGACGTTCTCGCGCTCTGGCATTGGTAATCGGTGATGCCAGTCTATGGAAATCACAGGTGGCGAATGAATTTGAACGACGGGTTGCGTGAAAATGGCCTCGCCTGAAAACGGTTCACGTTGGAAAGATTATGGATTTTGAAGACACCCCCGAAGAAGCCGCCTTCCGGCACGAGGTGACTGCTTGGCTGGCTGAGCAGGCTGCTGAGTATGATTTATCGAGGCATGGCGATATTACTATGGAGCAGCAGCTGGCGCTGGGGCGCGCGTTTCAAGCCCGGAAGGCGGAACGTGGATACGCCAAGGTGACGTGGCCAAAAAAGCTGGGTGGTATGGGCGGGACCCCCATGCAGGCGGTGATTTATGATCAGGAAGAAGAACAATATGACCTGCCCACTGTTTTTTTCGCCATAAG
>ERZ802824.1747-NODE-1747-length-11364-cov-16.6665_pt1 | contig 11364 bp, 11 predicted proteins | sample MGYA00345650_ERZ802824 | MGnify/ENA primary metagenome ERZ802824 (study PRJEB30503, sample SAMEA104212361) | marine metagenome | biome: Westerlies Biome; feature: [SRF] surface water layer (ENVO:00010504) within the epipelagic zone...; material: water... | reverse complement strand
TTGAGGGATTAATCCTCCATTAAAAACCATTGTAAAAAAAACAAAAAACGTCAAAGGAATTCTATATGGCAAATCTCTTTGGGCAAGAGCATAAGCTAAAGTTGTTGTAAAAAGTAAATTACAGAATGTCCCAAGAGTTACACGTAAAAAAGTAACTTGATAAGCATTAAATAAAACATAACTTTTTCCAAAAAGAATATCATAAGCAACAAAACTTATTTTTTTTGGATACAGTACATGCCCCCCTCTTTCAGCCCATTCAGCCTCACTAATTAGAGATGTCGATAGAACAACAATAAAAGGTAATAAAAAAGATAAAGTTAAAATTAATAACACCCCTACAATTATATAGTTATAGAAGATTTCTGTTTTGTATTGACTCTTCATATCTAACCTACCACAGACCTGTTTGACCAAGCCTGTTGGCTAGTCTGTTTGCAGTGTAAAGCAGAAAAAATGCAATGACTGCTTTGAATAAACCAACTGCAGCGGCAAAAGAGTATTTTAATGCTAATAAACCTTCTCTATAGACAAATGTATCTATTATATCGGCGACTTTGTAGACTGAAGGAGAATACAAAAGTAATATTTGTTCAAAACCTGCTTCAAGTAAATTACCAATTTCAAGCAAAAACATAATTACAATTACAAACATGATACTTGGAAGAGTAATATGCCATGCCATCTGCAATCTATTTGCTCCATCAATTCTTGCGGACTCATATAAGGCCGGATCTATAGAGCTCATTGCAGCAAGATATATTATGCTGCTCCATCCAATTGTTTTCCAAACATGAGACGTAACAAGAATACCAACAAAGTAATCTTTATTTCCTAAAAAATTTATACTGGAACCTGTGAAATCATTTATCGTTTCTGTGATCAAACCACCACTTGTTGCTAATAAAGCAGTTATCATTCCAGCTGTAACTACCCAAGAAATAAAATGAGGAAGATAAGAAATAGTTTGCATTACTCTTTTCAAACTCATTCTCAAAACTTCATTTAAAAGTAATGCAAAAATAATTGGAGCAGGAAATCCAAATAAAATTTTTAACCCACTTATTATAAGTGTATTTTCTATGACATCATAAAAATAAACTGATGAGGTGAACCTTTCAAAATGTTTTAACCCAACCCAAGGGGCATCAAAAAAACCTTGGAGTCCATCGAAAGGCGAAATATCTTTAAAAGCTATAAGTGCACCTGCCATAGGTACATAATGAAATATAATAAAGTAAACTAAGCCAGGTAAAGCTAAATAATAATAAAAGCGATATTTCCAGATTTTTTTCATTATAAAAAACTAAAGACGGGATCTAATCCCGTCTTTAGATAAAAGATTTTATTACCAGGAATCTTGCATTTGACTAGTCATAGCATTAATCCAATCTTGCATCCCTGCATCATCAAGCTCAGATAAGAACGCATCATATTCATCAATTGATCTTTCACCGATATAAAATGCTGTGAAATTTTCTGCGATCATTCGATGAATATCTCCAAGAGTTGGAGTTTCATCAGCTATTCTACCTCTATCCCAAGCCATATACAAATCAATAGGTTGGTGAGAGTCATCAAGCTTAGTTAAACCACTTCCAAGATAATTAAAGTGTGTTGCCCACAAACTATCATTTGGTTGCATATTTCCTTCATATGGAAAGTTTGGTAAACCAAAATCACCAACATACTTCGTATCATTCTTATCTTTCGTGTTCACGACAGCTGGAAAGCCTTTTGTTTCATAAGACCAGTGCTCTCCTTCAATTCCATTAACACCAGTGGCATATCCATCTATAGATTTATCATTCCACATCCAATTTAGATATTTCATAATTGCTTCAGGATTTTTAGCTTTTTTGTTAATAACATAAGCCTGTGTACCACTTGCTCTTGTAGTAGCCATCCATCCTTGAGGACCCATAATAGGAGCTCTTACATATTTCATACCAGGACAATTAGATTCAACTTTAGGTACAACAATAGTGACACGTGAATACCATCCACTCCACATTGCAAGATTGCATGTTCTAAAGACTTCTGACTCATCAAATTTAGACCAGTTGTCAGGATACCAATATCCTTTATTGTTCCAGTCATTCATAAAATGAAGATAATCCTTTATACCAGGAGCAAGAGGAACGGGTTTCACCCTTCCATCACTTGGATCAATAAAAGCAGCATTACCCGACATAGCGCCAGTAAAAGCAGCAGCAAATCCCATTGCTGGCTCTTCCCATTTATTTCCAGACCAAGCTCTTGTTCCTGCTTTAAAATCAGGATTAATTTTTTGTGCAGCAGCCATGTACGCGGTTAATTCTTCAACAGTTTTTGGAACATCAAGACCCGCTTGATCCAAAATATCTTGTCTAACCCAAGTCATGTAAGGACTAGTAGCAGCTGTTCTTGGTATGCCCATTATATTTCCATCAGCATCAGTCATATACTTCCATGATGTTTCAGGAATAGATCTAAGAAGAGAATCACCATGCTCCGCTAGAAGATCATTAAGTGGCATCAATGTAGATTTATATACATCCCAGTTTGCTTGAAATAAATCTGGTGGATTACTTCCAGCTAATAGTAAATTTAACTGCTCAGTAGTATCTTGCATATTAGGAACAATTACTTTTGGCGTAACACCAGAAAGTTTTGTTACATGTGCCGTAACTTTAGCTAAAACTTCAGGATCACTTCCTCCACCATCGAATTGAAGCATTCCTGAATTGTTAAAAATTGTAAAATCATGACCATCTGCTTTTATTGCTGTTGCTGAAAAAGCTAACATAAAAGAGATAGAAATAATTTTTATTAAATTATTCATATTACCTCCCATGATAAAATAATTACTAAATTAATCACCTGAATATGAGGAAATCCAATAAATTAGGAAGATATCTATACAGGTTTTTCCTTTAAAAACTGCCTATATTCTGTTAATTTTCAAAACTGTTAATAAGTTTAAACCAAAGAAAATAGTTTATGACAATTTATAATCAAATTTATACTCAAATGTTAAAGTTGATAAAATCTGGTTCTTGGAAAATAGGTGAAAAGATTCCTTCAGAAAATTACTTAAAGAATCATTATAAAGTTAATAGACTTACCGTTAGAAAAGCTCTTGAATTACTTCAGAACGAGAGTCTAATATCAAAACAAAAAGGTTCTAGAGCAAAAGTTATATCAAATAGATCAAAACCAAAAGTAAATTTCTCCACTACTCTTGATGAACCTAAACTAAAAGAAATCAGAAGCAGTATGGTAGTTGATTTTGGTATAAAAAAATCTCATACATCAAAAAAATTTAATGATGAAAATGTTTTTGAAGTTAAACGTTTTTTTTATGATAATAAAGAACCTAGATATATTGCAAGAGGTCAAGTTTTAATAAGTGCTGTGCCTGAATTAAGTGAAAAAGTTTTTTCATTACAAAAATTTAATCATGCTTCTTTATCTGAAATACTTGTGAATAAATTTAATTTTAAAATTTATAATCAAAAAATAATTTCGAATTCAATAATATTAACAAAAGATGAGGCTGATTTCTTTCAAGTCTCTCAAAATTCTGCCGCAACTAAATGGGTTAGCTTTTTTTTTGACAAAGATCAGCATTTACTCTTAATTGATACAGAAATTTCAATTAAAAACATTTATATAGATTTAGTATACAAAGATTTTAATAATAATGAAAAAATATAAAAGAGTATTTTCAATCAATAATGACCTAGGTTATCGAAATTATACAGTTCGAGATATTATCCAATTAAAAGGTAAAAAAAAACTAACACAAGTTCGAGTTACAAATGCTGAAGAAGCTGCTGCTGCAGAAGAAGCTGGCATAGATTTATTACTAACAGGTCCAGGTCCTGAATTTTCCAAAATACGTAAAGCTGCCGCAAAAACTTTTATGACTGTTGGAGTGCCATTTATTCAGAATCCTTCAAAAAGAGATGCTACGAAAAAAGCATTTGAAATTATAGAAGCTGGTGCTGACTCATTAATGTGTCAAAATTGGAATTTAGATTGGATGAAACATTTGAGTAAATTCAGAATTCCTTTTCAAAGTCATGTTGGTTTTATTCCACGAAGAACAACATGGATTGGCAGCATAAGATCTTTTGGAAAAAAAGCTAATGAGGCTCTAGAATTATTTAAAGATATAAAAGATATTGAAAAAACTGGAGCATGGGGAATAGAAGTAGAATTAGTCCCACAAAATATTTTAGCTGAAATTACTAAGATGACTTCTCTTGTGACAATTTCAATAGGTTCTGGAAATGCAGCTGATGCTCAATTTCTTTTTGCCGAAGATATTTTAGGGCAAAGTCAAATACAATTTCCTCGACATGCTAAAAAATATGCTAATTTTGAAAAATTAATGCAAAAAATACAAAATGAAAGAATAAATGCTTTCAGAGAATTTAATTCAGAAGTCAAAAAAAATAAATTTCCTTCAAAAAAAAATTTGATCACAATAGAAAAAAAAGAATTAATGAATTTTAAAAAATATATAGCTAATCAAAATCTTAAGGGCTGAATGAAAAATAAATATAAAAAAGTATACTCACTTGCACATAAATCAGGGTATAGAAACTATACTGTCCGAGATTTATTAGATCTCAAAGGTAAAAAGAAGCTCACACAAATAAATGTTGTTTCTCCTGAAGAGGCTGCAGCAGCAGAGTTAGCAAATATTGACTTAATAATTACAGGGGAAGACAAATTACAAGAAATTAGACAAGCTGCTCCAAATACTTTTTTAACATGTGGGATAAAATATACAGAACACGAGTCTAAAGAGAGTATAACAAAAAAATGTTTTGAGCTTATTAACATCGGGGTAGACTCTATTCATACCAATTCATGGAATGTTAATTTTATAAAATACGTAAGTGATTTTAATATACCCTTACAAGGACATGTTGGTTTTGTCCCTATGAAATCTACTTGGACGGGCGGGGTAAAACCAGTAGGAAAAACTTTAAAAGAAGCCATCAAAATCTATGAAGAAATTAAAGAGTTAGAAAAGATCGGATGCTGGGCAGTGGAGGTAGAGTGTGTTCCTGCAGATATCTTAGCAGAAATTACAAAAATGACTCAAATGCTTACAATATCGATTGGTTCAGGAAGTAAAGGTGATGTTCAGTTTTTATTTGCTGAAGATATATTAGGATATCATTTCGACTCAGAAACAACGCCAAGACATGCAAAAAGTTATAGAAATTTTGATAAAATATATTCCACGATTCAAACAGAAAGAATCAATGCATTTAAAAAATTTCAATCTGATGTAGAATTAAAAAAATTTCCTTCAAAAAAGCATTCAGTCATGGCTGATAAAAAAGAATTAATAAAGTTTACAAATTTAATTTCAAATTTACAACATGGAAATAAGTAAAAATCAACGTAGATTATCTAAATCTGAAATTTCTCAATATAAAGATGAAGGATATATTAAAAACCTTCCAGTTTTTTCAAATAATGGCGTTGAAGATTTGCAAAAATTTTTTAGTGAATTAAAGAATCGTTTACCAGATAATGTTGATATAAATAAAACAAATATGTGGCATAAAGCTAGCAGAAAATTTTATGATGTAGCGCACACACCTGCTATTTTAGATTACGTAGAAGATTTACTTGGTTCTGATTTTTATTTATGGGGTGGACAATTTTTTTATAAACCTGCTTTCAGTAAAAGTATTGTTCCATGGCACCAAGATTCACAATATTGGCCTCTTGAACCATCAAATTCAGTGACTGTTTGGCTTGCAGTTTTTGATACTGATAAAGAAAATTCAGCAATGAAAATTGTTTCAGGAAGTCACAAAGCAAAAGATTATAAACATAAAATTAACAATGATAAAAATTATATACTAAATCAAGAAGTTGAAAAAAATCAAATTAATAAAGATAAAATTATTTATATGAGTTTAAAAGCAGGAGAAATATCTCTACATTCTGATGCTCTGTTACATCGATCAGATGCAAATAATTCTAATCGTCCAAGATGTGGTGTTACTTTTAGATATTCTCCTTCACACGTAAAAGCTGACTTAAATGAATGGCCTTTCTTTTCCATTCAAATGGCTAGAGGAGAGAAACATCATTCTTTAAATCCTGTAGCCCCAATACCTCGTGGAGAGGCAACACCAATAAAAGGGTTTCAGTTTCATCAAGAATTTGAAAAACAGTGGTAATGAAAAAAAAAGAAGAAATAATAGTTTATCAAAATCCCGATCCTCTTCTAGTAAGTAAGCAAGGTATCTTTCCAGGTGTTAGTTTACTTCCCAATAACGACTTAATAATAATATTTTCCATTGGTCAAGCTTTTGACTCATCCGATCAAAGAGCTTTTGTGACCAAAAGCAAAAATAATGGAAGAACTTGGTCAATTCCTAAACAACTTCATAATCATGTTTACGAAAATCACGAAGAAACAGATACGTTAAAACCTTTACTATTACAAAATGGAGATATGATTGCAACAGGTTATGCATTTGTCAGACCTGATCCTCTAACTCCAATTGTAGATCCTATTTCATTTGATGTTTTACCCTTAAAAAATAAAATAAGTTATTCAAAAGACCTAGGTGAGAGTTGGAGTGTCCCCAATGTTTTTAATGTCTTGGATAAACCTTTAGAAATTTCAGGTCCATGCATTCAATTAAAATCGGGAAGAATTCTTGCCGCTTGCCCTCCCTTTCATTTAGGTGAGACAGGTCACTCAGGTTGGATTATTTATAGTGATGATAATGGAAATAGCTGGAATAAATTGTCAGATTTTTTTAATTCCACAAATGGAGAAATAGCTGCCTGGGAATGCAGATTATCTGAGATAGATAATAATGGTGTTGCTGTTATTTTTTGGACTTATGATAATGTTAAGAAAATTAATTTAAATAATCATATTGTGTATTCTCATGATGGAGGGGATAATTTTGGTAAAGCAATTGATACGGGTATAAAAGCACAAGCATCTAACTTACTATGGCTTGAAAAAAATATTATTTTAACAATTCACTCTCATAGAGAATCTCCTTCAGGATTAATATTAAGAAAAGTGAATATTGAAAATGATAAGTTTGAAATTTTGAGTGAACTAGATTTATTTAAAAATGATGATATGGTTAGTGACTCATCAAATATAAGTAAACAATTTGGAAGTCTTAAATTTGGTCAACCATCACTTGTCAAACTTCAAAACGATGAAATTATTGCAACATGTTGGTGCTATGAAAATAATCAGCACATTATTAAATCCTTCATCGTAAATATATAAAATTAAAAAATGTTTAAACTTATTTCAAACGAGCCAGATAAATTGAAAGTTATGAATTATTTTCATTTTTCTACAGCACTTCAAATGTGTGCAGTTATAGGAACTGTAGCTGCCCCTCTTACTCTTTATTCTGTAGAATTAGGATTAAACTCAGACGAAATAGGTATTTTGGGGAGCTTAATGGCTTTTTGTCAAGTATTGGCATTAATTAGTATTCCTGTTACAATTTATTTTGGTAGCAAATTAGTTTCAATAACTGCATTATTTTCTCGCTATATTTTTCTTTTAATTTTTTTACTTGTTCCATTTTATAAAGACAATCTCACAATTGTTTTCTACTTGTTATTTTTTTCTATGCTCATGTTTGCAATATGTAGGTCATTATCTGAGGCAGCATTTGTTCCATGGATGCAAGAGTTTATACCACGAGATGTAAGAGGAAGGATTATTGGTATTAATGGAATTATTTGTACTCCTTTCGCACTAGCTGCATCATATGTGATTAAAATATGGCTAGATAGCAGAATTGGTTTAGAGAGGTTTTATCCTGTATTTATTTTTGCAATTTTAATTGGTCTCATATCAGCATTATTACTAATTAGGATGCAAGGTGGAAAAAAAATTATTAATAGAGAAAATGATCAAGGTTATATTAAAAATTTATTTACTGCTTCAAAGGACAAAAATTTTAACTTATTTTTAATTTCATCTGGAACACAGTATTTAGTCATTACAGTTCTAGCAATATTTCTAACACTTTTTTTTAAAATTCGAATGAATATTCCTACTGGTGAATTAGTATTTTCATCAACATTAGTTTTAGTAGGAGGAACATGTAGTGGTTTTGTAGTAGGCAAGATAACTGATAATTATGGCTGTAGAGGTATAAGAGTAATATTTCAAAGTTTGCAGATTGTCCTTCTTTTAGTCTTACTTTTTATTAATTCTGACACACCTTATTTAAGCTATGTTATTGGAGTTATTTTCTTTTTATTTGGTTTTTTAATGTGGGGCAGTGCCTCTATAGGATATATTTTTATGTTAAATTATGTACCAAGCAATAATAAAGAATCATTTATGTCACTTGCTTATAGTTTAGATGGACTAATTGCAGGAATAACAACAGTTTTGGCAGGTTATTTAGTGCTATGGCTTGACACAAATAACATCGTAGTTTTAGGAACAACTCTTGGTAGTTATGAAGTTCTTTTTATCATTTGTGCTTTCATAATATTAGTATCTATGAATGCTTTTATTCTTATCAAAGAAGAGGGGGCAATGGGTGTAAGAACTTTTTTAAGACAATTAATATTTTCTCGACGCCAACTTCCCTAAAATTATTTTTTACCTGGCCAACCCATTAACAGTTTAGCATTTTTCTCTTCTGCAATAGCTTTTTCTTTATCCTTAAATATTTTGACAACACACTGCGGTTTATTTCGATCAATGACATCATACACTAAATGATAACCAACTTTATCCATAATTGGACCAATCCAACCAGCGCAATGATCACAATATCTTTTCATTGGTTCAGCATCATTATCAAGCACTTTGCTTAAACTTGGACAAACATTCATTCTTAATTCTAATTTATCATCCTCTAATTCTAAATCTAAATCACAATTTTCTTCTATTCTAATATGATCCCAATATTCATACATTCCCCTTAAGCCTTTTTCTTTAAATAATTCCAGAGTATGCTTTTCTTGATTTTTGCTTATTTCTAACCAATATTCTTTTAAATCTTCTTCACTTTGTTTTTCTAAAAACTTAAAAACTTCATTATAAAAACGTGTAAAATGATCGCTAGGTATCATATTCTTTTTCGAATTATTTGTTTACAAGAGCCTTCTCCTAAAATTTCTGTCGTTATTTTATAAGGAGTTCCTTCTGCTATTGCTTCATTTGTTTTAATTGTTTGATCACAAAAATGTGGGGAAACGTTGCCAACTAATTTTCTCACATGCTCATAGGCAGTACATTTATTAACAGTTAATATTATCTCATCTTCTTTGACTGAAATAGAATAATCCGCACCTTCTCGATCAAAAAAATGTTGCCAATGTTCAGCTAGCATATTGATATTTCCAGCATTAATATGCTCTTTAATATCAGCATAAACATCATTCCCTACCTTTTTAAAAATATCATTCATGGTTTCAATTCCATATTTTTTAATGATAAAATCAATAGTCGTATTGGTTGCTCCATGAAAATCCATATGGACATTACCTTGATCATTATAACGAAGAGTATTTAATGTAGTTTTATTATTCATTTTGATAAACTGATTTTCCAGAAATAAATGTTTCTTCAATTTCAAGATTATCTTTATTTAAAATTATAAAATCTGCTAATTTATTTATTTCTATACTTCCCATTGTATTATCAAGTCCTATAACTTTGGCAGGAACTAAACTAGCGGCAATAGCAACTTGAGAAAGTGATTTCTTTGAAAATTTATAATAATTTTGAAGAGCTTCAATAGATGTTAAGGATGAGCCTGCAAGCAATCCATTATAGGTTGATGCTTTACCCTTCTCAACTGTGCACCATCTTCCAGGAAAAAACTCAAATTTAACAGGTGTGGGAGAGCCCGCTCCTTTAACAGAATCTGTTTCTAAAAAAACTCTATCTGTTGGAAGATGAGATAATAATTCAACAAGCTGAGGATGAACATGAATACCATCACATATAAGACCAAGAGCAATTCTTGATTCAGCGATTAAAGCATCGGTCAGAGATAAAACATGAACGCCTGTATCATCAGCTGGATAAGTTGGAAGTGCATCGTACATATGAGTTACCGCATCTACACCCCAGTCAGCAAATTTAGGAACATCAATTGGATCAGCTCCACTATGTCCTAAGTGTATTGATATATTGTCTTTCTTTAATCTTTTAATAAAATGTTCAGACCCATCCATTTCGGGTGCTAGTGTAACAGCTTTTAATTTTCCTTGGGATGCTTCTAATAATTCTTCAGCAAGAGGGATTGATGGATTTCGTAAATTTTTAGGATCATGAGCACCCGCTAGAGCAAAGCAAGGTCCCTCTGAATGAATTCCTAAAACTCTTGCTCCCTCTTTGGCTTTATCAATATCATTTGAAAGAGCATTCAAAAAATCCCCAGTCGTTTCTGGAGGAAGACATGGTGTTGAAGGAAGAAAACCTGTCACCCCAACAGATGGTAATAGTTTAGCATTATCAACCGTACAATTTTCTTCAGCATGCCCATAAAGATAATTCATAAAACCATGTTGGAGAACATCTATCATTCCTGGAAAAATATAATTATTATGACCATCAATAATTTTCCAATCATCAGAGAGATTTTCATTGCGATTTAAAATTTGAACAATTTTATCACCCTCTATTAAGAGATCTTTATCTTCCTCCCCAGATGGAGTTACTAAAGTAACGTTTGTAAATCTTTGTTTGTGTTGCATATATTTAATTTACTATTAAGGTAAAACTTAAAACAACTATAGAGAAAAAACAAGAACTTGAGTCAATAACATGGAAAATCAATGTGTATGTATAACGGGATCAACGCATGGTATTGGATATGGTATAGCTAGAGCATTCGCAAAAAAAGGTGCTAAAATTGTTATCAATTCTCATGAAAAAGATAATGGCGCTCTAGATAAACTTAATCAATTAACTGAATGTTATTTTGTGCAGTCAGACTTATCGAAAATAGATGGCAATAAAAGATTAATTGAAGAAGCAAATACTAAGCTAGGAAAAATAGATACCCTAGTTAATAATGCAGGTACTTTTCAAGATACTGATTTTGAAAGTATCGATGAAGAAAGCTTTAATAAAACATTTAATTTAAATGTAAGGGGTTACATGTTCACCTCACAAGAGTTTGTAAAAAAAATTTCCAATAATCAAAATAATGCAAGTATCATTTGTATTGGATCATCAAATTCATTAGCTGCTGAGAAAAATAGTGTTATGTATGATACTTCTAAAGGAGCGGTGCTAATGATGATTAAATCCATGGCTATAAGTTTAGCATCAAAAAATATTCGTGTTAATGGTATTGGTCCAGGCATTCTTGAAACTCCACTTAC
>ERZ802824.1739-NODE-1739-length-11419-cov-17.3044_pt1 | contig 11419 bp, 8 predicted proteins | sample MGYA00345650_ERZ802824 | MGnify/ENA primary metagenome ERZ802824 (study PRJEB30503, sample SAMEA104212361) | marine metagenome | biome: Westerlies Biome; feature: [SRF] surface water layer (ENVO:00010504) within the epipelagic zone...; material: water... | reverse complement strand
GACTTTAAAATTGACCCAAAAACTTTTGTGATGTATCAACTCATTTCGAAAATAAAATATGTAGTCCATAGTCACTATAACCAAGATTGTCACCCAAGCGAAGTAGACAAAAAACAATGTCGCGAGGTAGGAATCCCGTACTTAATCGTTTCCTATCCCGACAAAGAATACACAATATTACAACCATGACGAGAAATATTATACTAAAAGGACGAATGGGAGAACTATTCGGAGAAGTACATAGACTGAATGTAAAAACTGTTCAAGAAGCTATGCGTGCCATCGATACTATGAAAGGTGGACTTCGTACTTACCTTATGGATTGCACAGAAAATGGTGTAGAGTTTACAGTACAAAAAGGCGAAGACTTTATGGATTATGATAATATCGCAATGGAACTAGGGAAAGACGATATTATAATATCCCCTGTACCAGCAGGTAGTGGAGATGGTATAATAAAAACAATTATTGGAGTAATACTTATTGCAGCTTCTCTAATGATGGGAGATGTAACTGGTGCTGCTGCTGTATTTCAATCAGTAATGTTTACAGTCGGTGTAAATTTAGCACTTATGGGTATAATAGAAATGACAATGGATGACCCCGAAGAATTAAACGAAGAAGATTCAACACTATTTAACGGGCCAACAAATAATACAAAATCAGGGGTACCTGTGCCTTTAGCTTACGGAGAAATGGAAGTGGGCGGGGCAGTAGTAAACTTTGGTTTTACAAATACAAGAATTAGAGGCAATCAAGGATACACTTTTGTTTCTAAAGGAACTAACAGCGGTCAAGGACAAGGTGGTAGTAGTGGTGGCGCTGGTGGTGCTATCAGCACAGGAAGCAGCACTACCTGGCAACAATTTGAGGCAGAGGCATAATGCAAAAAAATACAGCAGAAGGTAGTGGCGGCGGTAACGCACCCTTAGATTCAGCAGGAGTACAAAGCACATCAACGCGTGCTCAAACTGCTGTCATTTATGATGTACTATCCGAAGGCCCGATTGAAGGATTAAAAGATGGTGTATCTAGTATACGATTAAATGACAATCCTGTTGCAAATAATGCTAATGCCAGAACTATATCTCCACAACTATCTTATGATGCAACTTATGTAGCCTCTACAGGAGTACTAACAGACAATACAGATTTAAATATGTTTAATGGAGCTTCTACAAGTGATGGTACTAGACAACTACTAGTTCTTGGAGGCAAAAAGAAAACTTCTTCATCTATAAACACTACGGCAGGAAATAATATAGTCGTATCAACAAACTTATCTAATATGACATTTGCAGCAGGAGATGTTTGGAATGGTCAGGGCATGGAGCCAATGATTCGTATTGATGGAGCAGGTCGTGATGGTGGTCAACTTATAGCAGGTGTAACTGAATTTATTAATACTGCTGCTGTAAGAGTAGACACTACTCCAATGACAACAATTACTAATACCGCACTTTCTATAGATTTAGTAAAAGATATAACTAGTTTTAGTGGCAATACAGCAACTATAGCCGCTAGTGGTGTAAATATCGCCAATACTATGGCTATTATGTCTAGCCCAGCAAGGACTTCAACAGACCAACCAACTTATAATTATCAAAACTTTGGATTTGCTTTCAGAACAGGAACAAGAGAACAAGAATTCTTACCTACACCAAATGGAATAGGAAGTGCTTCAGTAGCTCATAATGTATCTGGAGGTAATATTAGTACTACTTCAGGAACAGGGTACCCTTCAGCAAGTACTTTTGGATTTGAAAACACAGATTCATACACAGGCTCAGCTTTAACAATTACTTCTTCTACTATGGGAGTTGGTAATCCTGCCGAAGTAGATATGTTAAAATGTACACTTCAATTTAATCAATTAATATCTCAAAAAGAAAATGGAAAATTAGGACCAGGCTTTGCTGAATATAGAATTACTTTTGGATATTCTAGAGATGGCGGAAGCACTTTCCAAGATGTAACAAAAGTAGGTAGATCTTCAATATCTTCTGTAAGAAAGGACTATCATGCAAATGGAGCTATTAGGACAGCTTCTTCAGGTGTAATTAGAAAGAAAACTAAACAGCCTTTTGCTCATGTATTTAGCTTTGATATAAGTAAGTATCAACCATTTGATGCATATAGAGTTAAATTTGAAAGAATATCAGCAGTCAATCAAAAAGAAAATAGTTGGCAACAAAGCAATTCAGGAACAATAAAACAAATTGAAAATATTATTACTGATAAATTAACTTATCCTTATACATCATACGCAGCGGTAGTTGTAGATGCAGAAGATTTTCAACAGATACCAAAACGTGGCTATTTAATTCGTGGACTAAAAGTAAAAGTTCCAACAAATTACTTTCCAAAAGATGAACTGAATATAACTACAGGAGTAAGGAGAACTGCCGCTGCCTACACTAGACATGTAACTAATGGTACTGACACAGGTTCAGTTACGGATTGGGATGGAAATTTTAGAGGAGATAAAAAAGTATTTACTTCTCCTACTAATGCAAACTATGAACCAGTTTATACAAGTAACCCAGTATGGGTATTCTATGACTTATTAACAAATCAAAGATACGGACTAGGTAAATACCTCGATGAAGATTTTGATTTTAGTAGCATAGATAAGTATACATTATTTCAATTAGCAAAATATTGTGACGAATTAGTCCCAGACGGAAAAGGCGGTACAGAACCAAGATTTACTTGTAATTTATACATATCAAAAGATATGAACGCAATTAAGATGTTAAAGAATATGGCATCAATGATTCGTTCAATGTTACTTTGGTATGATGGACAGGTTAGCTTAGGGTCTAATATACAAAAAGGCCCTGTGTATGCATTTAATAAATCTAATGTTATTGGGGGAGAGTTCGCATATTCAGGAACTGCAGCAAGACACAGACATAATCAAATAGCTGTTAGCTGGAACGACCCTGAGAACGGATATAAAAAAGCAGTAGAAGTTGTAGAAGACCATGACGAAATAGCAAGAACAGGTAAAATTAGAAGAAAAAACATTACAGCGTATGGTTGTACATCTCAAGGACAAGCAATAAGACACGGTAAATATCAATTATACACAGAAAAATTAGAAGAAGAAGTAATTACTTTTTCAACTGGACTTAATGGTTCAATGTTAAAACCAGGGGATGTTATATCAGTTCAAGATTCCGATTTAACAAATGTAAGTGCAAGTGGTCGTGTTACTACTTCAAGCGCTTCATCTACTACGGTCATAAAAACTGATAGAGATGTTAGTTCTTATCTAAATAATGATGATGCCTTTACTTTAAATTTAATATATCCTAGTGGTGGTGCATACTTATCACAACCAACTGCAACAATTAATAGTGTTGTTTATAATCAAGGAGATTTAATACTTGTAGATGAAGATGGTGGAGCTATAGATACTCATGCAAAAACTTCTAATTTAAAAGATGATGCAGGAAATGTAGTTCAAACCATATGGTCAGATGATGTTAGAGTGGAGAGTAAAACAATATCTTCCTTTGATTCTAGTTCTGTAACTGTATCTAGCGCTTTTAGTTCTGCTCCAAATGGAGAAGTTATATTTACTATAACAGGAATTAAAGAAGAAGGTGGAGATGTAACAGGAAGTACAAGACAGTTTATAATTACAAATATTAGTCATCAAGATGATATGAATTATAGTATTAACGCAGCAGAGTATCATGTTGAAAAATATGACGCAGTTGATAGAGGATGGGTAATTCCTACTTATGCAGATATAGCTCAGACACCAAAAAGAACAGATATAATACCTATACCAATCGGAGTAACTTCTCAAATAGTACCAGGAGACGCAGCGGGAGGAGATACTGTAGGAGAGGGAGATACTACCAATGATTTCTCAGTTGTAATAAACTGGTCACACCCAACAACAGAAAGAACAGATTCAGAAGGAACTGCACTGACAGATGTATATGAACATCTAGCAGGATATAATATTCAACATAATTTTTTAACTGCAAATAATGACCAAGATGCAAATAGAGAGTTTACTACAGTTAGACTAAATTCAAATGACAAAACAGACTTTACAGTCAATCAAGTAGTTCCAGGGAACTATACAATTCGTGTACAGACTGTAGCAACAAACGGTCAAACCTCTGGCTGGGTACAAAAACTATGTGTTTTCAATGAAGCACTTTATACTATATTCGGAGCTGGTACATTAAATACAGGATTAAATGGCGGTATACAAAAAGGTGGTATATTAACTACTGTACCTGTAGTAACAGAAGCAAATGGAACAGTAACTTTTGCTAATAATACCTATGTATTCTCTCCACCAAACGGTGTAAGTTCTATTATTATAAATGGTGCAAATACAAACTTTACAACACAAACTTTCTCAGGTATGGCAGATGGAGATGAAGCATACTTACTCTATGACTACGATGGTAATACTGCTAGAGGCACAACAAGAACTGACCCACTACAAGCTGTAAAAATAGTAACAGATACTACAGCTGCTGATGCAGACACTTCTGCAAAATATAATTATCAGTTCTTAGCAAGACTCGGAGAATCAAATAATGACTTAGTACAAGTTTCAGGAACTATATCATCAACCGCAGGACTTCCAGAAATAACAGGGTCAAGCACTTCATTTACAGACTTCCAAGAAGGAGATGTTGTAGCACTCGGAGAGAACGCTGCTAGATTCATGGCAAAAATTATAGATATTACTAGTGATACTGTTATGACTTTAGATAGTAGTCCTACTACTTCATATAGTGGTGCAAAAATATTTAAACAAGGTCTACCTATAGACCATATGAAAGATACTATTATTGGTGCAGTCAAAAGAAGTGGCAGTACTTATAGTTATCAACCTTTTACAAATAAACAATCAGTAGATAATTCTGCAGAGATTGGTAGCAATACGATTACAAGTGTTCAACTAGGCAACAATGCAATTACCTCGGTACATATTACAGCTAATTCAATAGGAGCGGCAGCAATAGTAGCAGGGGAGATTGACAACTCACACATAGCAGCAAACAGTATTAATGCTGCAAATATTATAGCAGGAGAAATAGATTCTTCTCACATTTCAGCAAACTCAATAGGCAGTGCAGCTATAACAGCTAATGCAATTGGCAGTTCAGAAATATCTGCAAACTCAATAGGTAGTGTAGCCGTTACAGCAAATGCTATAGGTAGCTCAGAAATCGCAGCTAATTCAATTGGAACAGTAGCGATTGCAGCTAATAGTATTACATCCTCACAGTTAACATCAAATGCAGTAGGCTCTTTTACAGTCACAGCTAATAGTATTACAGCAGTAGAACTAGCGTCTAATTCTGTAGGAAGTGTACAAGTAGCCGCAAACACAATTAATAATGCAGAGATAGCTGCTAATTCAATTACTTCAGCTTCAATAGCTGCTAACTCAGTAAACGGAACTATATTATTAGGAAATTCAGTAGGAAGTAGCGAAATCGCAATCAACTCTGTAAATGGAATAATAATTCAAAATGGAGCAGTTGATACTGACCAGGTAGCAGGAAATGCTATAACAACAGTTGGTGTAGCTGCTAATGCCATAGTAAATGCAAGTGTAGCCAGTAATGCTATCAATGTAGATAGTATAGCTGCTAACTCTATAGAAAATGCACAGCTAAAATCAAATTCAGTAACAGCAGCTATAATTCAAGCAAATGCAATAGGCAATTCAGAGATAGCGGCAAACTCAGTAAATGCAGTTGTTATAGCTGCAAATGCTATTGAGTCAAATCAATTAAAAGCAAATTCAGTAAATGCAGTTGTTATTGCAGCAAACTCTATTAATAATAATCAAATAGCAATTAACTCTGTAAATAGTCTTGTTATTCAAAACGATTCTGTAAATGGAGACCATGTTGCAGCTAACTCAATTACTGCCGCAAAAATTGTAGCAAACAGTATAACAAACGCAGAAATAAGCGCGACTGGAGCTATTGATGTAGCAAAAATAAGTATTGGATCAGGAGCCATAGACATAGCAAAAATAGCTATTGGCACAGGAGATATTGCCTTAGCAAAAATAGCTATTAATAATGGTGATATTGATGGTGCAAAAATATCCACAAACGGTAATATTACTAGTGCTATGATTGGGTCAGTCGCAGCAGGCTCAGTTACAGGAACAATAGGCACTGCACAAATAGCCGCGTGTGCTATCACATCAGCACTAATAGCTGCAAATGCTATTGATACAGCAGAAATAAAAACAGGTAGTATTGACAGTATACACATTGCAGCAAATCAGATTACAAACGCAAAAATCTTATCAGGCGCTGTTCAGAATGCAAGTATAACTGCAAACGCAATTACAAATGCTAAAATATCTTCATCAGATTCTTTAACTCTAAATATTGAGGGAGGAACAACAGGGGGTTGGACAGTTACCTCCGGGGCTTTCTCAGGTGGAAGTCCAACAGTACAAGCAAACAATTTTACAAATCAGGGAATACAATTAAATAGTGCAGGGTCAATTCATGCAAAACAATTCCATATTGATTCATCAGGAAATGCTAAGTTCAAAGGAACACTAGAAGGAGATGATATAACCGTAAACGGAAATTTAATTCTACCTTCATCAGGTGCGAATGTAGCAGGTAGTACAGTAGGAACTTTTGCTACAAACGTAATGGATAATAAGTTTATTACTTCTATAGGAACAGGAGCAGGATTCTATCAAGGCTATGTAAGATTAGTAGGTGGAACAAACCATGTTAAGACTATTTCAATACAGATAAGAACAGGAAGTTCTACAGCAAGTGAAGGAACGTTAGTTTATGAAACTCCAAGAATTGACTTGTATACTGCAGGTAACTTACCTAGTGCAAGATTATTTTCTAGTGCACAAACAGCTAATATGCCGATTGCATTTAGTTATACAGGCTCCTCAACTGTTGCAGCTTTCGTAAGAGCGCAAGGAGATAGTACTGACCAATTAGGATCAGCTGAAGCAAGATTTATTAAGTTTGGAACAACAGACCCAATATTTAGTTTTGCTAATCAAACAGGTACAGCACTAAGTACTGCATTTTATTCTAATACTCAAGTAGTTGGTGGTTTTGCAGGAACAAAAACTGTAACTATAACTAATACAGGATTTACAAGATTTAGTATTGATGGTGGAGCATTTGGAACTTCTGCAGTGAATATTGCAAATGGTAGTTACATAAATGTAGAAATAACTTCTGCATCAAGTAACTTAACTACTAGAAGTACAACAGTCACTATCGGTGAAAGTGGACAAGGTTTTTCAGTAACAACAGGCGGCACCTCTGGAGGCGGAAACGGAGGCGACGATGGTGGCGATGATGAAGATGAAGAAGCAAGTTTCGTACAGGGCACTCCAGTTGTCATGTCAGACGGAACAACAAAAGCTATTGAAGATATAGCGGTTGGAGATGTTGTGAAATCATTCAGACACTCTACTCTTGACGCAAGTGATAATAATGCTTGGAAAACTTGGACAACTCCAGAAATAGGCAATGGAAGTTTTGGTACTTCAACAGTCACAGCTATAACAGGACTTAGAAATGCTACAAATTATTATTGGTTAAATTATAATTTAAAAGTTACTGGGAATCACCCCATGGTAGTCTTTAAAGATAGTGTATTTAAATTTGTAAATGTTGAGAATATAGTAGTAGGCGATATAATAGTAAATGAAGATGGAACACTAGAAGATATTTTTTCAAATGATAAAGTTACAGTTACTGCTCTTACTTATAACTTTGATGTAGAAGACGATGACACTTACATTGTAAGAGGTGGAAACGATAGAGGATACATAGCACATAACAAGGAAATAGCATAATGAATTGGACAATACAAACAGGAACAGATAGCGAAGGAAACCCAGTAACAACCACACTTGATGTGCAATGGAATTGGACTTATACCTATGCAGGACATGAAACACAAAACTTTGTCAATAATCAAAGCATGCCTACTAGAAGAGTAGATAATATGGTAAAGACTGTGAAAATGACAGTTACAGGAACAGATACAACTACTGGTAATGCCTCTAGTTTAACTAGCGGACAATCAGACCAAACTCATTCTGAAACATTTAATATACCACTTCCTTGGAGACATAAAGCAAATGGCGAGTTATCTGGCTTTGTTACCCCTTATGAAAATGTAACGGAAACAATAATGTTAAATTGGGCAAAGACTATAATGGCAGATAGTGATAAAGCTCAAGCGTTAGAAGTACAATTTGCCACGGTACTATATGGCACAGGTACCTACGGATAAGCATCACTTATCCGTTGTACATATCCCTCTCAAAAATAGTTCTTGACATCACCTCATATTTTTGATATAATTTAGCATATAGGAGTATAAATATGGCAGCAGGAAATTATGATATAGTTATTGACCAGGGTGCAGACTTTGCCCTAGCTATTACGTTGTCTGAAGATGGGAGCCCAATCAACTTGAGTGCCCACACAGTATCAGCGCAACTTCGTCCCACACCATCATCTTCTACTCTTACAGCAACATTTACTTGTACTATAACTAATGCCGCAGAAGGCGCAGTTTCTATGAAGTTAGGACATGCTCTTACAGCAAATATAGCCGCAGGTAAATATTATTATGATACAGAAATCTATAACTCTAGTGCAAATACAATCACTAGACTGATACAGGGTGTAGCACGAGTTACACAGAATGTGACCCGATAATGGCAACTACAATAACTATAACTCCTAGTCAAACTGCTCTTAACGCTACAGCCCAGACAACTACTTTAACAATCTCTTCAGCAATTGGAGGGAACGTTTCAGACGCCTCAGGAATCACTCTTACAAGCCCTGTAGGAACTCTTAGCGGAGAAACAACAGTAGAGGGGGCATTAAATTTTCTTGCCAACCAATTTTTTGTATCAACAACAGCACCTACATCTGGAACAACAGATTTAGCAGAAGGAGATTTATATTACGATACTGACGACAATCAGTTGAAGATCTACCGAGAGATTAGTGCTGGGTCATTTCAATTTGTACCTATAATGATAGGGAACGCTTCGAGTGATTCAGACACGGTAGACGCAGGGAGCTTTTAGCTCGTATAGGAAACAATCATGGCACAAACCATAAAAATTAAAAGAAGTAGTAGTACCGCCGCTCCTGGTTCTCTTACAGCTGGTGAGTTAGCGTATTCGTCTAATTCTAAAAAGCTCTTCGTAGGACATCCGAGCAGTGCAGCAGTTACAACAATAGGTGGTGACTTGTATGTCGAAATGCTCGACCATACAGCAGGTACTCTTACAGCAAGTTCAGCAGTATTAGTTGATGCTAATAGTAAAATTGACCAATTAAAATTTGGTAATTCTGTTTTAACAGGGTCAAACAATACTATTCATACAACATCAGGTAACTTAACTATTAAGCCAGCAGGCTCACTAGTAGTTCAACATGGCGGAACAGTAAGCTTAGCAAACCAGTCAACCTCTTTGACCATTCCAGATAATGAAGCAGCAGCTTTAGACATAAATGAAGGCGGAACTTCTTATGTTAAATTTATCACTACAAATGGTGCGGAAGAAGTAGAAATCAGTAAAGCAGTAGATTTAAATGGAGCATTAGATGTCTCTGGAGTAGCTACTTTAGCTTCTATTGTAACACCTGGTAATTTAACAATAAACACAAACAAGTTCACAGTAACAAGTGGAGAGGGTAATACAGCAATCGCAGGTACTTTAGCAGTAACCAATGCGGCTACTTTCTCGTCAAACTTAGAAGTTGATGGACAATTAAAAGCAGACGGTAATGTTATACTTGGAGATAATTCAGGAGATACAATAACAGTTACAGGTACTGCGACATTCACACAATCAGCTGACTTTGATGGTGGAATGACAGTAGCAGGTTCACAAACTGTTGATATGGGTGGAAACAAAGTTACCAATATTGGAACTCCAACCTCAGCAACAGATGCAGTAACCAAAGCCTACGTAGACGGTGTAAAGCAATCACTTGATATTAAAGATTCAGTGAGAGTTGCTTCACAGTCAAATTTAGCAGCAGCATATAACAATGGTTCAAGTGGTGTAGGAGCTACTTTAACAGCAGATTCAAATGGTGCAATATCAGTTGATAGCACAACATTATCTTTAAACGATAGAGTACTTGTAAAGGCTCAAACAGCTGGTTTACAAAATGGTATCTATAAAGTAACAACAGTTGGTAACGTTTCAAATCCATTCGTTCTTACAAGAACAACAGATGCTGATAGTTCAGCAGAAGTTACTGGCGGTATGTTTACATTCGTTGAAGAAGGAACCGATGCAGACGCAGGTTTCGTACTTTCAAACCTAACTGGCTCAGCAACAATCGGAACATCCGTTATAACAATGACACAGTTCTCAGGAGCTGGAGCAGTTACTGCAGGAGACGGTTTAGCAAAATCAGGAAACACACTTTCTGTTAATGTAGATGATGCAAGTATTGAAATTAATTCAGACACTTTAAGATTAAAAGGCGTAAGTTCAGTACCAGAAGGCGTACTATTCTATGGTGCAAATGGCGGAAGTTCATTTGCTTCACTTTCAATAGGAACTTATGACTCAACTCACTCAGTAGGACAAGTACTACAAGTGGGTGCAAACGGAACAATAGTATGGACAAACACTTTAGATGGAGGAACTTTCTAAGAAATGTCTCATATAATAAAACCAAAACGTTCAGAAGTAGTAGGGTCAGTTCCTGAATCTAGTGATTTAGCGACACATGAACTTGCGATGAATGTTACGGATAAAAAAATATTTACAAAAGCGGCTAATGGGAGTATCATTACAATAAGCTCCGGTGGAGGAACATCAGAGGATGACGTTCTAGCATTAGCCATAGCACTAGGATAAGAACATGGCATCAGCATTTAAAACAGCAACAGCAGCGAATGTAGGTACATCATTAACAACTGTATTTGCAGCACCATCAGGTACTACTTGTACTGTCATTGGTTTATATTTATGTAACCAAAGTGGTGGTCAAGTTAGCGCAAATACTGTTTTTAGCGATACATCTACAGGAAATCTAGTAAACATAACACATAATACACCTATCATGAGTGATTCATCTTTAGCCGTAATAGGAGGAGATGCAAAGGTAGTATTAGAGGCAGGGGACGGTATTAGAGTACAAAGCAATGTGGCAAGTAGCATTGATGTAGTCCTATCATATTTGGAGCAAACATAAGATGGCATTAATAGGTAAACAAAACGCGTTCGTCACTTCGTTAGAAGCCAATGCAGTAGGAACTACAGAAATTGTTAGTAACTCTATCACTGCAAGCGAAATAGCTGCAAACGCAGTAGGTTCAAGTGAAATCGCAGAAAATTCTGTTACTACATCTGAAATCGCTACTAACGCTATTG
>ERZ802824.1734-NODE-1734-length-11436-cov-28.1138_pt1 | contig 11436 bp, 6 predicted proteins | sample MGYA00345650_ERZ802824 | MGnify/ENA primary metagenome ERZ802824 (study PRJEB30503, sample SAMEA104212361) | marine metagenome | biome: Westerlies Biome; feature: [SRF] surface water layer (ENVO:00010504) within the epipelagic zone...; material: water... | reverse complement strand
TACTTTGCCTATTCCCATTCCAGTAATTGTGGAAACTCGTACCATGGAAGATGTAATATGCTGCTTACAACATAAATGGATAAGTCGAATGTTGTTAGATAATATGTCGCCAACCGCATTAATTGAAGCAGTTGCACTGATTGACAAAAAACTGGCAACAGAAGCTTCTGGAAATATTACGCCAGATAATTGTGTGGCCTATGCCGAAACAGGTGTTGATTTTATTTCATTGGGATACATTACCCATTCGGCACCTATAATCGACCTGAGTTTACGTGCCGATTAGACGCCTTTTGGTGCGTAATTACATTGCTTTTCGATCGCTTTTATCATCATTTGCGCAATGTCTTTTTGTGTTGCTCCTTCTATCCCTTCTAATCCTGGAGAAGAGTTTACTTCTAATACCAATGGCCCATATGCAGAACGAATAATATCTACACCAGCAACGCGCAATCCCATAGCTTTAGTGGCTTTTATGGCAAGTTTGCGTTCTTCGGCAGTTGCACGTATAATAGACGTAGTACCGCCTAAATGCACGTTTGCTCGAAACTCACCTGGTGGTGCAGTACGTTGCATTGCTGCAACTACTTTTCCGTCAATGACAAAACAGCGAAGATCTTTTCCGTCTGCCTCTTTAATAAATTCTTGTACTAATATGTTGGCATTCAGACTTTTAAAAGCATTAATTACACTTTCCGCCGCTTTTTTGGTTTCTGCCAATACAACTCCCTTACCTTGTGTACCTTCTAGTAATTTTACAATTAGAGGCGAGCCGCCTACCATTTTGATTAGGTCGTTTGTGTCTAAAGGGGAACTTGCAAAACCTGTAGTAGGGATTTGCACCCCTTGTTTCAAAAGTAGTTGTAGCGAAAAAAGCTTATCTCTAGATTGTATAATAGAATCTGAATTATTTAGACAAAACACGCCCAAACTTTCAAAAAGGCGAAGTAGGGCACAAGCATAAAATGTTTGCGCAGGACGAATACGTGGAATAACTGCATCTAGAAGTTCAATTGCTTTTCCACCTCTGTAATGTATTTGCGGCGTGGTGGCATCGAGCTTCATAAAGCATTGTCTAATATTGTAAAATTCAATTTCATGACCACGCTGTTCAGCGGCTTCAATAATTCGTCTGTTGCTGTATAAGTTTTGATTTGACGCCAAAAGCCCGATTCGCAATCCCTCGTTGGGTTTTTTAAATTGTTGATAGGATTTGAAAATGATTTCGTCTTCAACACTGCCAGCTAAAAAGCTTTCTGAAGGATCTACAATTATACGTCCTATCATGGCCTCACGCCCTAAAAGCATGCGGTACCCCATGGAATCACGGTTTGTGAGGGTTAGTTCAACATCCCACGTTTCGTCATTTAGCCCAATCGCAGTACGCACTACGTATCGGTGTTCTCTATTTCCACTCGAGCTTTTTACTACTCGTTTGTCAATTACAAGTGCTTTACAACTGACTTTACGTTTCCCATCATTTTGTATGGGAAACACATCAAAATTTACCCAAGTTTCGTTGTCTTTTTGGAATGGTTGGATGTTAATTGCGTGTATGCTTGAAGTTTTTGCTCCACTATCTACACGAGCTTTTAAATATGGGATATTAAGCTCGCTTAACGATATCCATTCTTCAGATCCAACAACTCTTTTCATCGCAAAAAATTAGTATGCAAATGAAAATAAAAAAATGTAAATAAAAGCTACTAGAACAAAAAAAACTTACGGTTTTGAAGCTTTTTTGGCTTCCTTAATTAAAAGTGACAATTCCTCACTTTTCTTATCCCAATCGAATAGTGCTTTGGCCCCATCAGTAATGGTATTGCTTATGATTTCCCCAGCCAACTTATCCTCAACGTAGCGTTGAATAGCGCGTGCAAGTGGGCGTGCACCATATTGCTTGTCATAGCCTTTGTCAATAAGGAAGTTTATGGCATTGTCGGTTAATTCCAATGTATACCCCAGTTCCTTAACGCGATCTTGTAAGGCTGTTAATTCAAGTGTAATAATTTTAGATAAATCGTCTTTTTCCAATGTATTAAAGATGACAACATCATCAATACGATTCAGGAATTCGGGTGAGAATTTTTTCTTCAATGCATTTTGAATCACACCGCGAATATTTTTGTCTTCCTGAGATTTTTGAGCAGCAGTTCCAAAACCAACACCTAAACCAAAATCTTTTACTTGGCGCGCACCAACATTAGAGGTCATGATGATAATGGTATTTTTAAAATCAACGCGTCTGCCCAATGAATCGGTCAAAAACCCATCATCTAGCACTTGCAAAAGCATGTTGAATACATCAGGATGCGCTTTTTCAATCTCGTCTAATAAAACAACTGAATAAGGCTTACGACGTACTTTTTCGCTAAGCTGTCCGCCTTCTTCATAACCAACATATCCTGGAGGTGCTCCAATTAGTCTTGAAATGGAAAACTTCTCCATGTATTCGCTCATATCAATTCGAATGAGTGATGCCTCACTGTCAAAAAGCTCATGAGCCAACACCTTTGCAAGCTGTGTTTTACCAACACCTGTTTGTCCTAAAAAGATAAATGAACCAATAGGTTTGTTGGGGTTTTTAAGTCCTGCTCTGTTACGCTGGATGGCTTTGGCTACTTTTTCAACGGCATTTTCTTGCCCTATTACCTTACCTTGAATCAGTTCATTGAGTTTTGATAAACGCTCGCTTTCGCCATCGGCTACACGTTGTACGGGAATGCCTGTTATCATAGAAACGACATCCGCAATATCAACGTCTGTAACAGTTTCTCTGTTTTGACGTTGCTCTTCTTGCCAATCCTCTTGTGCAAGCAACAGTTCCTTTTCTAATTTCTTTTCATCGTCACGTAACTTGGCTGCTTCTTCGTATTTCTGACGTTTAACAACCGTGTTTTTTTGTTCTCGAACTCGCTCTAGTTCATCTTCAATGGAAACGATTTTCTTAGGCACCTCCATATTTGTAATATGTACTCGAGAACCTGCCTCATCCATGGCGTCAATTGCCTTGTCTGGTAAAAAACGATCAGTCATGTACCTGTCTGATAAGCGAACGCATGCTTCAATTGCCGCGTCGGTATAATTTACATTGTGGTGGGCTTCGTATTTGTCCTTAATATTTTGAAGGATTTCGATAGTTTCTTTAACGGTTGTAGGCTCAACTACCACTTTTTGGAAACGACGCTCGAGTGCTCCATCTTTTTCAATGTTTTGTCGGTATTCGTCTAATGTTGTGGCGCCAATGCATTGGATTTCGCCACGAGCTAAAGCAGGCTTAAACATGTTAGATGCATCAAGACTCCCTGTGGCGCCGCCAGCACCCACTATAGTATGAATTTCGTCAATAAATAAAATGATGTTGCTGTTTTTTTCAAGCTCGTTCATGACCGCTTTCATACGTTCTTCAAACTGACCGCGATATTTTGTTCCCGCAACAAGTGAGGCTAAATCTAACGTAACCACACGTTTGTTGTACAGTACTCTTGATACTTTCTTTTGAATTATCCGAAGTGCTAGTCCCTCTGCAATAGCAGATTTTCCAACTCCGGGTTCACCAATGAGTAGGGGATTATTCTTTTTCCTACGACTTAAAATCTGCGACACACGCTCAATTTCTTTCTCTCTCCCTATTACAGGATCCATATTGCCTTCCAAAGCAACCTTGGTTAAATCTCTACCAAAATTATCTAAAACGGGGGTGCTTGATTTCTTCGACTTCTTTTCGTCAGATGATGTTGAATAAGAGCTAGTCTGACCTCTATTTTCATCTTCGGATGGGTCTTCAGGAAAGGCGTCTGCAGATGGCATGTCTATGAAGTCATCATCACTATCAACAGACATGTATTTAAATTGGTCTTTGACGGTTTCATAATCCACTTGAAGTTTGTGTAATACCTTTGTTGTAGGATCATTTTCATTTCGCAGGATACACAACAACAAATGCGCCGTATTGATGGAGCTACTTTGAAACAACTTAGCTTCTAAAAATGTAGTTTTTAAAGCTCGTTCAGCTTGACGTGTAAGGTGTAAATTCGTTTTGTGTTGCGGCTCTGGTGAATTTGTTGGATTGGCTGGAGTAAGGATTTCGATCTTACGTCGCAAATAGTCCAAATCAATTTCTAAAGCTTTTAATATAGATATGGCCTTTCCATTTCCGTCACGCAGCAAGCCCAGCATAAGATGCTCGGTACCAATAAAGTCATGACCAAGGCGAAGTGCCTCTTCCTTACTGTACGTAATGACGTCTTTTACGCGAGGTGAAAAATTATCGTCCATAGGGTTTTTCATTTTGTTGGTCAAAAATTGAACCAAATGCTCAAAGGCACTTAACGAATAGACAAAAAAAATCAAACAATTACAAATATTTTCAGATAAAATTTTCAGTTAGAACAAATAATCAAAATGTTAATAAGTCATACGAAAAACGACCCAAAAATTGCAAATATTCATTCGTTGAATGTGTATTTTAGCAATACTGTCATAACATTAAATTTGCACTAAATGTCAACAGAAGATAAGTTGATTCCAATCAACATTGAAGATGAAATGAAGTCGGCATATATCGACTATTCCATGTCGGTCATTGTGTCACGTGCCCTGCCAGACGTTAGAGACGGACTCAAGCCTGTGCACCGCCGCGTACTGTTTGGTATGCATGAATTGGGTGTTAGAGCCAACTCATCCTATAAGAAATCTGCACGTATTGTTGGAGAAGTTTTGGGTAAGTATCACCCACACGGAGATACTTCGGTTTACGATACTATGGTGCGAATGGCACAGTCATGGAGCTTACGTTATATGATGGTGGATGGCCAAGGTAACTTTGGATCTGTTGACGGCGATAGCCCAGCAGCCATGCGCTACACTGAGGCGCGCCTTAAAAAAATATCTGAAGACATGATGGCAGATATCGAAAAAGATACTGTCGACCATCAATTAAATTTTGACGATACCTTAAAAGAACCAACAGTTTTGCCAACTCGTGTGCCCAACTTACTTATCAATGGCGCATCTGGAATCGCGGTGGGTATGGCAACAAACATGCCGCCACACAACCTTTCTGAAGTTGTTGATGGTACTGTTGCCTATATCGAGAATGCAGAAATTGATATTGATGGTTTGATGGAATTCATCAAGGCACCTGATTTTCCTACGGGAGGTGTAATTTATGGTTACGAAGGAGTTAAAGATGCGTTTCACACAGGACGCGGACGTGTGGTCGTGCGAGCAAAAGCTGAAATTGAGGAAGTCAATGGTAGGGAGTGTATCATCGTTACCGAAATACCATACCAGGTTAACAAAGCGGACATGATTAAGAAAACCGCTGAAATGGTAAACGATAAAAAAATTGAAGGAATTTCTAATATTCGTGATGAGTCTGACCGCAAAGGAATGCGCATTGTGTATGTGTTGAAACGTGATGCGATTCCAAACATTGTTCTTAATATGCTGTATAAATACACAGCATTGCAATCCTCTTTTAGCGTGAACAATATAGCTTTGGTGAAAGGTCGTCCCCAAATGTTGAATCTAAAAGACATGATTCATCATTTTGTGGAGCATCGTCATGAGGTAGTAGTTCGACGTACACAATATTTGCTCAGAAAGGCTGAGGAACGCGCACACATACTTCAAGGATTGATTATTGCTTCAGATAATATAGATGAGGTAATTGCCTTGATAAAGGCCTCAGCGAATGCCGATGAGGCACGACAAAAGCTTATTACTACGTTCGAACTTTCTGAAATTCAGGCGAAGGCAATTGTAGAAATGCGATTGCGCCAATTAACAGGCTTGGAGCAAGATAAATTGCGAACTGAGTACGACGAACTCATGAATACTATTGAGGATTTAAAAGACATCCTTGAGAAGAAAGACCGTCGTATGGGAATCATCAAAGATGAGTTGCTTGAAGTAAAAGAGAAGTATGGGGACGAGCGGCGCTCTATCATTGAGTATGCGGGTGGAAATTTCCGTGTTGAAGATATGATACCTGATGAAAAAGTGGTAATTACGATTTCTCACGCAGGTTATATCAAACGTACACCTCTTGCAGAGTATCGCACACAAAACCGCGGTGGTGTTGGACAAAAAGCATCTACTACACGAAGCGAAGATTTTCTAGAACATTTGTTTGTAGGCACAAATCATCAATATATGTTGTTTTTTACTCAAAAAGGTAAATGTTTCTGGTTGCGCGTATATGAAATACCGGAAGGAAGCAGAACTTCAAAAGGGCGTGCCATTCAAAACCTAATCAACATCGAACAAGACGATAAGGTAAAAGCATTTATTTGTACACAAGACCTTAAAGATGAAGATTATATCAACAGCCGATACGTGGTTATGGCAACTAAAAAAGGTCAAGTGAAGAAAACTTCACTGGAGCAATACTCACGACCACGTACAAATGGCATTAATGCCATAACGGTTCGTGATGGTGACGAGTTGTTAGAGGCAAAATTGACTACAGGTGCTTCGCAAGTGGTGCTGGCAGTAAAATCTGGAAAAGCAATTCGTTTTGAAGAAAGCAAAACACGTCCGATGGGTAGAAACGCATCTGGTGTTCGTGGGATTTCATTACAACACGCTCAAGACGAGCTAGTTGGAATGGTTACCGTAAACGACTTGGATTCTGATATTTTAGTGGTTTCTGAAAACGGCTATGGTAAGCGTTCAAAAATTGACGACTATCGCATCACGAATAGAGGTGGAAAAGGAGTCAAAACACTTGCATTAACCGAAAAAACAGGTAATTTAGTGGCCATTAATAATGTATCAGACGCAGATGATTTGATGATTATCAACCGTTCGGGTATTGCTATCAGACTTGGTGTAGAGTCGCTACGCGTTATGGGGCGTGCTACGCAAGGTGTACGTCTTATTAATTTAAAAGACGATGACTCTATCGCAGCGGTAGCAAAAGTGATGAATGATGATGATGAAATTCAAGACGTTTCTGATATTGATGTAACACTTGAAGATAACGATTAATTAATTATCATTTTTTATGAAAACGTACTATTCCTTACTACTTGCCTTTGTAGTTGCTTTCTCAGTTTCGGCTCAAAAAAAGCAACTCAAAACTGCTCAAAAACTTGTTGATGCCGCTTCTTTTGATGCCGCTCTAACGTTGCTAGACGATAATAGCGATTTGCTTCGTTCTGCAGAACCAAAATATGCAGCACACTATCACTATTTATTAGGTGCCGTGCAGCAAGCAGGTAAAGAATTCTATAAAGCTGTAGAAGCGTTCGACACATCTAAATCTATTGAAGCAAAGGGGGGACTTAATAAATATACGCAACTTATTAATGTCTCTAAAGCAAGCTTCATTAACGACATTATAAATCATGCAGTAGATTTAAATTCTAAAGGCAACTACAACGAAGCCAGTAAATTACTTTATTTAGCATATGAGTTAGACGATGAAAATTTAGATTATTTATATTTTTCAGCTTCTAGCGCGGTAAACTCAGGAGATTATGAAAACGCACTTCCGTATTACTTAACGCTCAAAGAAAAAAATTATACGGGTTCTGTTACCAAATTTTATGCTACCGAAGTATCTACTGGAATAGAATCAGAGGTAGATCAGAATACATATAATATCTATAAGAAATCTAAGGATTTTACGAATTTACGTACAGGTCTTTCGGAATCCCGTTTACCCGAAATCGTGAAAAACATTGCTTTAATACATGTTTCTAATGGTGACAATGAAGCTGCAATGAAGTCCATAAAAGATGCCAGAAAATTTTCACCTAAAGACGTAGGGTTGATTTTAACAGAAGCAGATTTATATATTAAACTCGGTGATGAGGCGCGATTTGGCGCACTTATGCAAGAAGCCATTGCACAAGATCCAACTAATGCCATGTTATACTACAATCTTGGTGTTGTAAACGGTAACGAGGGAAAACGCGACAAGGCTAAAGATTATTACAAAAAGGCAATTGAATTAGATCCAAATTATGAAGCTACTTATCTAAACTTATCTGCTGTTATTTTAGAAGGAGAAGCTGATATTGTGGAGGAGATGAATTCATTAGGAACTTCTGCTTCTGATAATCGTAAATATGACGAACTAAAATCTAAACGCGAAGCCTTGTTTTTAGAAGCAGTTCCATATTTAGAGCAATTGGTGAAAATAAACCCAAAAAATGCTGATGCTATTACAACGTTAAAAAATATTTTCGGTACTATTGGCGACACGGCCAATTTTAAAAAATACCGTGATATATTGGAAGCACTCTAAGATGTGACAACAAATTAAAAGCCCCGCAATAGCGGGGCTTTTTTTATGCAATAGATTTAATAAGGCGTAGCTTGTGTGTATGCGTTCGAAGTTCGGGGTTAAATATTCCGGTTTGGTCTAATCTGTCTACACGCACATGCCCATGTGCATGAATGATGTGGTTGTTCTCTAGAATAATCCCTACATGAACGATTTCACCATCGCTATTGTCAAAAAAAGCCAAATCTCCGGGTTCAGATTCTTCGATAAAACTTAACACATGTCCTTTTTCTGCTTGCGCAGTGGCGGTTCTGGGGAGCGGAATACCACAAAGGGCATAAACGGTTTGTACAAAACCATCTGCATCTATGCCAAAAGGGGACTTTCCTCCTTTGTAAAAAGGGGTGTTGATAAACATAAACGCCCTGTCTCGAAGGCTTTCTTTTTGTGCTTTTTTACCTGAAGTTGCTCCTTCAAAGCGATGTCCTAAAAAAGGAGCACGATGTACCAAACTACCAATCGGAACGGCAAACAATATCTGCGAGTCTTTGTAAATAAACTCAACTAAATCAGTAGCCAATTGTGACGGCTGGGCAGCAAGTTCCTCAAAATTTGAAACTGAAATTTCCTGAAACTGGGTATTGTTTATCCAGCCTTCGGTTTTGTCTTGCAAGCGTACCTTACTCCAAAATTTTTGAGAGGTTATTATTTTAAAAATATCCCCATATAGCACTTCGCTTACAAGCGGTGCATTGTGCTGACTCGCTTCTCGAATCGGAATTAAACTCAGCGCACAAATACCGTAAGTCATATTTCAAAAATAAGGTAAAATACGCATTGCTCAATCGATGTGTTGAAAAATGGTATTTTTGTTTAAATCTTTTTTATGTCGCTCTTCTATCGCTATCAAGCCATTTTTTTCAGAGCCTTATTGTGCGTTGTTACTACAGCGATTGTGGTGTATCTGTTGCCAAGAGGTGCTAGTTTCCAATACGAAATTCAAGAAGGGAAGCCGTGGCAATATGAAACACTTTTGGCGCCTTATGATTTTCCAATTCAAAAGTCTGAAGAAGAGCTAAGTATTGAAAAAGAAGCTTTGGAGGCCAATATTCCACGCTATTTTTCTGTTCAAGATAAAGTAGTAAGTACTTTTCTAAGTTCTTTTGATCAGTATGCGTCTACACTTCCTGCTAGTCCAGAATTTAATGCAATTTTGATTAATTGGCGAACAGTTATGGAAGAGATATATGCTAAAGGTATTATTGCTGATGCGCAATTTATTTCATTTGACGAATCCATTGCGCTTGTGAAAAACACAAGCCAAACAACTGTATCTATTTCAGACCTTTACTCTGAAAAGCAAGCTAAAGACACCCTGTTAAAACAACTAACGGAGTTTGGCAATGATGTGCTCTCAGAGACTACATTGCAGTATTTGCTCTCGCTTGTAGTTCCAAGTATCTCTTACAACGATGATTTAACACGTCAATTTAAAGCAGAAGCTGTTGCCGCAATTATCCCTGTTCGTGGACTAGTAACCAAGGGTACACGTATCATAGCTAAAGGCGAAGTCGTTGAAGGGGAAAAGCTACAGAAATTACAATCCTTGCAACAGGAGTTTGAATCACAAACTTGGACACAGTCAAATACGATTTGGATTATTTTGGGGTATTCGCTTTTGGTCCTTATTCCTGTACTTTTACTTTTTGTTTTTTTATGGCGTACTCGTAAAACATTTTTTGAGAACAATAAGCGCCTCACATTTTTGTGTTTAAATGTGTTGCTCATGGTGCTTCTTACTAAGGTTGCAGTAGATATAGATCCGCAGTATGTATATGCGGTCCCGATTTGTATGCTTCCCTTGTTAATGCGTACGTTTTTTGATACACGCGTTGCACTTTTTACATTGATGATTACGTTGTTTTTGATTGCTTTTTTAGTACCCAATAGTTACGAATTTATCTATTTACAAATTATGGCAGGTATTTTAGCTTCTCTTACAGTAACTGATTTATACCGGAGGGCAAAACTGTTTATTTCTGTTGGCCTTATTGTAGGCCTTTACGCTGTTTCCTACATCGCATTCACCCTAATTCATGACGGTAACTTATTGCAATTATCTTACGACGTGTTGCTGCTTTTTGTTGTAAATGGTTTGGCAATTTTATTTGTTCAACCATTGATTTATATTTTTGAAAAGTTGTTTGGATTGGTTTCAGACGCCTCTTTATTGGAACTTTCGGACACAAATAGTAGACTGCTTCGTGAGCTAGCCGACAAAGCACCAGGAACTTTTCAGCACTCTTTACAAGTAGCCAATATTGCCGAGGCTGCTGCTAATGCAATTGGCGCCAATACATTACTTACAAGAGTAGGGGCATTGTATCATGATGTTGGAAAGATGAAAAATCCTGTATTTTTTAGTGAAAATCAAGCCACATACAATCCTCATGATGATTTAGAGCCTGAAGTAAGCGCAAAAATTATTATTGATCACGTGCTGAATGGCATAGCGAGCGCAAGAAAATCAAAACTACCAGATCGCGTGATTGATTTTATCCGAACTCATCATGGCACGACAACGGTTTTATATTTTTTCCAACAAGCAAAGCAAAATAACTCGGATGTTGAGAAAGGACAGTATGAGTACCCAGGTCCAAAACCTTTTTCTAAAGAAACCGCTATTGTCATGATTTCTGATGGAGTTGAGGCAGCTTCAAAAAGCTTAAAAGAACCTACTGCTGAAAAAATCTTCACATTTGTGGACAAAATCGTACAACGACTTATGGATGAAAAACAGTTTCTAGAAGCAAACATTACACTGCGCGAAATTGAAACCATAAAAAGGGTGCTTTCTGAAAAACTCATTAGCAGCTATCACTTGCGTGTTTCGTATCCAGAGTAGGCCTAGTGACCGTAAAATTATTATCGCAGAGTCATGATTCCACAAAACTCACCTCAAACCCTCGACCGTTTCGATTGGAAATCGGTATGCACGATCAAGCAATTAACTTTTGATATATGCATAGACTTTTTGGCCTTAATCCCTCATTCTCTATTGTAAGCACTTGGCTTATTTTCAAATATTTCTATGTGTAATATTTTTCAAGGTTTGCCTGCTTTGGTAAACTTCCTTTTGTCATTAGTATACTTAAAAAACGATCTTTACTATTGGCAGTATCTCTAGTGTAATGGGG
>ERZ802824.1725-NODE-1725-length-11474-cov-18.7933_pt1 | contig 11474 bp, 7 predicted proteins | sample MGYA00345650_ERZ802824 | MGnify/ENA primary metagenome ERZ802824 (study PRJEB30503, sample SAMEA104212361) | marine metagenome | biome: Westerlies Biome; feature: [SRF] surface water layer (ENVO:00010504) within the epipelagic zone...; material: water... | reverse complement strand
TTGCATCACTTGCGTTTCCCCTTTCCAGCCAGATACGGCCAAACAGCTGGTGTTTGGCAGACGCCCGACGTCGCGCCCTATAAAGATAATCTCTTTTGAGCGTGTCTCAAGAGCAGTTTCTAGAATGTTTCTAATTTCTGCCACTCGTTGCCAGACTCCGTTAGCAAGATCTTGTGCAGCTCTTTCTGCCGCAGCGCCAAATCCGGCAATCGCCACCACATTTTCGGTTCCCGCACGACGGCCCATTTCTTGGCCACCACCTTTGATTTGTGCCGGCAGATCAAGTCCCCGACGCAACACAACGGCCCCGACGCCCTTCGGTCCACCGATTTTATGCGCCGAAATCAGCGCCATATCGGCACCAAGCCAATTGAAGGCCACTGGCAATTTGCCAAATGCCTGTGTAGCATCCGTAACCGCCAAACCTTTTGGCAGGCTCTGCACAATACCGGTTTCGGAATTGGCCATTTGCAGTACCGACGTCTCTGGTTCAGTGATCTCAACCGTCCCGTCAGCGCGCACCAAATGATCTGGCTGTATCCACGCCGCCACCGCGTCATGTTCAATATCAGCCCCCTGCAAACCGCGCCCAGCACAGGCCAGCGCAGCCGCTTCGGTCGCTCCAGAGGTAAACACAATATCCGCCCCATCCGCACCAAAAGCCGTAGCGATCTGCCCTCTGGCCTTCTCGACAATTGCTTTGGCCGCCCGGCCCTCTGCATGCACGCTCGACGGATTGCCAACCTGATCCATGGCTGCAATCATTGCTGTGCGGGCCTCAGCTCGCAGGGGGGCAGTGGCATTATAATCGAGATAGCACCGCCTCATCCGTCATCCACCACCGAAAGTAAGCTTGGAACAGCCGGGCATGGCATCAATTCATTCTGGATAACATCCGACAGACGTGTCTGGTGCAGAAACACATAGACATGCGCGCTCAGTCCTTCCCACAGGCGATTGGTCAGCGATTGCGCCCGGGAACCCGACAACGCCCCCGAGGCACCGGCCCCTTTGTGCATCGCATCTACTGTCTCATCCACAGCCGCAAGAATATCAACCACCCGGATTTCGTTGGCCTGCCGCCCAAGCCGGTAGCCGCCACCGGGCCCGCGAACCGATTCTACCAGACCACCGCGCCGCAATTTGACAAAAAGTTGCTCCAGATAGGGCAGCGAGACATCCTGCCGCTTTGAAATATCACCAAGCGAAACAAGACTATCTGCAGGCTGCAGGGCTATATCGGCCAAGGCTACCATGGCATACCGCCCTTTGGTGCTGAGTTTCATGCGTTACCTCTCGTGAAATGATTGACCTTATCGGCCACACCCCGTATCACAACTTTTCAAAAGCCACTTCGGCTTAATTAGAATCATTCTAAGGTGACAGCGCTGTTTCGTCAAGATAACCGCCAAGCCTGACAGGAGCACCAACGCTACATGCCCGAGGTCATTTTTCCCGGACCGGAAGGTCGTCTAGAAGGCCGGTACCATCCGCAAAAAGAAAAAGATGCGCCGATTGCTATCGTACTGCACCCTCACCCACAATTTGGCGGGACGATGAATAATAAGGTTGTGTATAATTTACACTACGCTTTCTACAATATGGGCTTCACTGTGTTGCGATTTAATTTTCGGGGTGTCGGCCGGTCGCAAGGCGAATATGACCAAGGGGTTGGCGAACTGTCGGATGCCGCCTCGGCGCTGGACTATTTGCAGTCAATGAACACCAATTCCAAACACTGCTGGGTTGCAGGATTTAGCTTTGGGGCGTGGATCGGCATGCAACTGTTGATGCGGCGGCCGGAAATTACCGGGTTTATCTCTGTAGCGCCACCGGCAAATATGTACGACTTTTCGTTTCTGGCGCCTTGCCCGGCTTCGGGTTTGGTGATCAACGGCAAAGACGATCGCGTCGCGCCTCCAGCAGATACCGAAGCCATGGTTGCGAAACTGCACGAACAAAAAGGCATTACCATCACCCATACCCAAATGGACGGCGCCGGGCATTTCTTTGAGCACCATATGGACGATATGATCGGTAACGTCACCGACTACGTCAAACGGCGGTTAACAGAAAATACACGCTGATGCAGCGCTCGCGTTATAAACATCGTGTCGCGGCCGCAAACCTACAGGGCAAGCGGTCGGCACAGCACTATGTCGGCTGATAGAATTGACAAGCAGGTCGCGTTCCTAACAGAAGTGGACCGACTGAAATCAATTGAGCGGGCCACCACACTCGGCGATGGCACGCGGTTCGAAAACAGCGCCGAACATAGCTGGCACGTCGCGCTTTACGCGCTAATTCTCGCAGAGCAGGCCCGCCCGGACGTAGAGATATCACGCGTGATTAAGATGCTCTTAATCCATGATTTGGTGGAAATTGATGCGGGTGATGCGCCGATTTTTGGGCAGTACGACGCAGAAAAACTTGCCGACGAAGAGGCCAAAGCGGCCCGCCGTATTTTTGGTCTGCTACCAGCTGACCAGGCGAGCGAGCTGCTTGATCTATGGAACGAATTTGAGGCCGCAGCGACCCCAGACGCGCAATTTGCCAAGTCTATGGATCGCTTTCAACCCCCCAACCAGAACCTTGCCTCGGGCGGCGGCAGTTGGAAAGACTACGGCGTCGACCTGAACCGGATAGAAACGAGGGTGGGGGCGAAAATAGCACGCGGCGCACCGGGGCTCTGGGCCTGGTTAAAGCCAAAAATAAAACGTTTCATGGCGGAAAACTAACCGCTAAAAACCCTTTTATTTGATGAATCCATTGCGGAAAACTCAGCCCTTAGCCGCCTTCTTACGCGCTTTCTCAGCCACCAGTTGCTCAACCAAATCACGGGCAATTGCGAATGCACCCTTGATTTTATCACTGTCTTTCGCCCAATTGCGCCGAACAACTATTTTATTACCTTTGACCTTGGCCAGACCGCGCTGATTGCGCACAAATTCGGCCAATCCCTGCGGCGAGGCAAATTTATCATTGTGAAACTGCAGCGTCGCCCCTTTCGGACCACCATCCATTTTTGCAATACCCGCGCGTTTGCACATCGACTTGATCCGCACCACCAACATCAATGTGTTGACCTCTTTCGGCAATGGGCCAAAGCGGTCGATCAATTCGGCGGCAAAGCCCTCTAGTTCGACTTTTTTGCTAAGGCCCGATAATCTGCGGTACAAGCCCAACCGCACGTCCAGATCGGGAACAAATGCCTCTGGGATCAGGACTGGAACGCCCAGATTGATCTGCGGTGCCCATTGATCATCTGCCTCTGACAGGCCTTCCATTTCGCCCGCCTTGATTTTGGCAATCGCCTCTTCCAGCATGGATTGGTACAGTTCATAGCCGACATCACGCATTTGGCCGGATTGCTCTTCGCCCAAAAGGTTGCCCGCCCCGCGAATGTCAAGATCCTGCGAGGCCAGCGTAAAGCCGGCCCCCAATGTATCGAGACTGCCCAAGACCCGCAGGCGTTTTTCAGCTGTTGCCGTTAATTTCATCCGCGGCTTGGTTGTCAGATACGCATAGGCGCGGGTCTTCGAGCGCCCAACCCGACCACGGATCTGATACAACTGTGCCAAGCCAAACATATCAGCACGGTGAATGATCATGGTATTTGCAGTGGGGATATCCAAGCCGGATTCGACAATCGTCGTCGCCAGAAGAATGTCATATTTGCCGTCGTAAAACGCATTCATCCGGTCATCCAACTGTCCGGGCGCCATCTGGCCATTCGCCACCACATAGCTCAATTCTGGCAATTGTTCTTTCAAAAAGTCTTCAATTTCGGGCAAATCGGCGATGCGGGGGACGACATAAAACGACTGCCCCCCCCGGTAATGCTCGCGCAGTAGCGCCTGCCGGATGCTGACAGCATCAAATTCGCTCACATAAGTGCGGATTGACAACCTGTCGACCGGTGGTGTGCCGATGATCGACAGATCGCGCACCCCCGACAGGGATAATTGCAAGGTGCGCGGGATGGGCGTTGCCGTCAGCGTCATCACGTGAATATCGCTGCGCATCTGCTTGAGCCGCTCTTTATGCGAGACCCCAAAATGCTGCTCTTCATCGATGATCAAAAGGCCGAGGTTCTGAAACCGAATTGATTTTGCCAGCAGGGCGTGGGTGCCAATAACAATATCGACCGTGCCATTTGTAATTCCGTCGCGGGTGACCTGTGCCTCTTTGGCCGGCACAAAACGTGACAGCTGTCGCACTTGGATCGGAAATCCGCGGAACCGCTCCGCAAAGCTTTTGGCATGTTGACGCGACAGCAATGTGGTCGGTGCCACCACCGCCACCTGAACCCCCGACATGGCCGCAACAAACGCGGCGCGCATCGCAACCTCGGTTTTGCCAAATCCGACATCACCACAAATCAGTCGATCCATCGGCTGGCCGCTGGTCAGATCCTGCACCACATCGCCGATTGCGCGCAATTGATCATCGGTTTCTTGATAGGGAAAGCGGGCGCTGAACGCATCCCACATGCCCGGTGGAGGATCGAGTACCGGCGCTTTGCGCAGCGCGCGTTCGGCCGCCACCCGAATCAACCGGTCAGCCATGTCACGAATACGCTCTTTCAAGCGGGCTTTTTTGGCCTGCCACGCACCGCCGCCCAGCCGATCAAGCAGGCCCTCATCATGGCCGTATTTTGACAGTAATTCAATATTGACAACAGGCAGATAGAGCCGCGCGTTATCGGCATATTCCAACATCAGACACTCATGCGCAGCACCCGCCGCCGCAATCACCTCTAGGCCGTGAAAGCGCCCGATTCCGTGGTCGACATGCACCACCAGATCGCCGCTGGTCAAAGACTGGGTCTCAGTGAGAAAGTTTTCGGCCTTGCGGCGTTTCTTGGCCCGTCGGATTAAGCGGTCACCCAGTACATCCTGCTCGGAAATCACCGTCATACTCGGCGTCTCAAAGCCGTGCTCCAGCGGCCATACCGCGAGATAAAGCCCCGCTTTTCCCATCCGAGACCCACTGGCGATTGAGATTGTTTCAGCCAGACCTTCGTCTTCGATCAATCCGCTAAGCCGCGTTCGGGCCCCTTCGGAGTAAGCCGCGATCACCACCGGGCCAAGTTGCAGCTTAACTTTAAGGTGATCTGCTAAAGCGCTGAAAAGACCTATATTTTCCTGATGTCTTTCTGGCGAAAAATTTCGACCTATGCGCCCACCCGCATCAATCACGCCCGGGCCTGAGGCTTGCGCTAGGGGATGAAACTGCACCACTCTGTGGTCTTGCACGGCCACGCCCCATGCCGCATCATCGAGATATAGAAGGTGGGGTGGTGCTGGTTTATAGACCGTATCCAGACGGCTTTTTTGCGACATTGCCAGATGGCGGGTTTCGTATTGATCCTCAACCATTTCCCAGCGTGCAATCCGCGCCGGAGTTATCTGGTCATCCAGCGTGACTGTCGCCCCCGGCAAATAGTCGAACAATGTCTCAAGCTTTTCATGAAACAATCCAAGCCAATGCTCAATACCCTGATGCTTGCGCCCTGCACTTATTGCCTCGTATAGCGGGTCGTCGCTGCGTCCGGCACCAAACTCTATGCGATAGTTTTGCCGAAAACGGGTGATGGCGCCAGGGTCCAGAATAACTTCGGAAACCGGAGAAAACTCGACCACATTTAATTTCTCGGTGGTGCGCTGCGTTGCCGGGTCAAAGCGCCGCGCACCATCCAGAACATCCCCGAAAAGATCCAGACGAACCGGCCCCGACTCACCCGGAGGATAGACATCAATGATCCCGCCACGCACCGCATAATCACCCGGCTCCATCACGGTTGGGGCCTGAGTGAAGCCCATACGCACCAAAAATGCTTTCAGTTCAGCCTCATTGATCCGTTGTCCGACCTCTGCAGTAAAGACCCCCTCGCGCAAAACGCTGCGCGCCGGCAGCCGCTGAGAGGCGGCATTCAACGTGGTCAAAACTACAAATTGTGTCGGCATTACATGAACCAAGCTGGCCAATGTCGCCATCCGCGCCGCAGAAATATCAGCGTTGGGAGAAATCCTGTCATAGGGCAGACAATCCCAGCCGGGAAAGCTGAGCACTGGCATCTCGGGGGCGAAAAACTGCAGTGATGCCTTCATGATCGCCATGCGTTTATCATCGCGCGCCACATGGAGGACCGGGGCGTTGCTGCTGGCAATCTCTTTTAAAACCAGATGCGCATCATAGCCTTCTGGCGCGCCACCAATAGTTATTGTTGCAGACGTGTTCAAACCATGCGCAGTTCGCAAGGCAGCTGTGGTTTTTCCGTCAGAAGACCCTGCATCCATATCAGTTTATGCCCCCGAGTATCGCGTGTGAAATATTGTGGTACATGCCCCAGGTGGCGGTGACAAATATAGAGGCGACAGCCAACAGTTGCGTCGCTATCCGGTGGCGACGGAATCGGCTATATAAACGCTCTGAGATCCCATCGCACGCCCGCACTGCAGCGGCCGTTTGCAGGCTCATTATGGCAATTAAGCTGATTGGAAACGCCAACAGAAACACCGCTTGAGCCAATTCGATCTGATAGCTAAAGCCAAGCAGGCCAAGAGAACTGAGACCCGCACACCCCAACCCGATCACTGTCAGCCCAGAGGGTGATCGCAAATCAAAAAAACGCTGGGCGTTAATCTGCATCAACGCCTCGAGATCGCGCTCGGCCTGGCCGCCGTGTCGTTTGGCGTTTTGGATCATATCATAGGGAATTCCGATCACCCGATGGCTGGCACTGGACCACATAACCGCCAGCACCATCCAGAACCAAAGGTTCGAAAATGACCTTATATCGATCACCTCAAACGCAGCCATAGGACCGCCCATTCTGCCCTGATGGGCCTTTCACCGATACAAACCGCTGCTTCACGCTGCCCGTTCTAACCTCGCTCTTGTCCTAAGGCGCTTTCCATGCCACCCCTACAGCATGTGTTCAAGGACTTACTGAGATGAAATCTATAATTGCCAGCTTTCCCTCCGCCCGCGCCCGGCGTTTGCGCCGTACCGACGCCCTCCGCGCCCTGGCGCGCGAAAACCACCTCAGCGTCAACGACCTGATCTGGCCAGTTTTCATCTGTGACGGCGACAATATAGAGGATCCTGTTCCCTCGATGCCAGGCGTGATGCGGCGCAGTATCGACAAGTTGGTTGAAGCCGCACGCCATGCCGCCGACCTCGGCATCCCCGCAATCTGCCTGTTTCCCTACACCGACCCCGCATTGAAAACTGCTGATTGCGCCGAGGCCTGGAACCCGCAAAACCTGTCGAACCGCGCAACCCGCGCCATCAAAGCGGCCGTGCCTGAAATTGCCGTCATGACAGATGTGGCGCTGGACCCGTATAATATCGATGGCCATGATGGCTTTGTTATCGACGGCGCGATCGTCAATGACGCCACGGTCGAAGCGCTGGTCAAACAGGCCCTCTCGCAGGCCGAGGCCGGCGCAGACATCATCGGCCCGTCGGATATGATGGATGGTCGAATTGGCGCGATCCGCAGCGCACTCGAAGCGCAGGGGCATCAAGATGTGATCCTGCTGTCCTATGCCGCCAAATTTGCCAGCGCTTTTTATGGACCGTTTCGGGATGCCGTGGGCGCGTCCGGGGCGCTGAAAGGCGACAAATCAACCTATCAATTGGATCCGGCTAATGCGGATGCCGCCCTGCAGCTGGTCGCACGCGATCTCGGCGAGGGCGCAGATATGGTGATGATCAAGCCCGGACTGCCCTATCTTGACATCTGCCATCGCGTTAAAGACCGCTTTGGCGTCCCGACCTTTGCCTATCAGGTATCGGGTGAATACGCGATGATCCAAGCCGCAGCTGTAAATGGCTGGATTGACGGCGAAAAAGTTATGATGGAAAGCCTGATGGCCTTTAAACGCGCGGGCTGCGATGGCATTTTGAGTTATTTTGCTGTCGAGGTGGCCCAAAAGATCGCAAAAGCACGATAATATTGCTCTAGAAACACGGAATTAAGGTGACATTTTCCCGGACAAGCGGTATGCGTAAGTTATAAATTTGGACAAACCAAAAACACGTATACAAATACAGGTAAAGCGCATGACACAAATTAACCGTCGCAACTTCAATTTTAGCATTTTGAGCGCCGCCACCTTGGTCGCGGGCTGTGGAAATGGCATCGGTTCTGGCAATCCCGAAGTCATTGACGGTCAGGTGCAAGCCACGCTGGAAGACATGTTTCAGAACTATCCCGACACACAGGATTTGGCCGCAAAATCAAATGGTATGTTGGTGATGCCGTTGGTTACAAAAGGCGGGTTTCTCCTCGGTGGGAGTTTTGGCCGCGGTGCCTTGTTGATCAATAACACAGTGGTAGATTACTATTCAGCCACCTCTGGCAATGTCGGATTGCAAATTGGCGGTCAGCAATTTGCCCATGTTCTGTTCTTTATGACCGAAGATGCCTTGGCGGGTTTCAGGCGCAGCCCCGGTTGGGTTGGTGGCGCCGATGTTGAATATGCCACACCAGAGCGCGGCAAGTCGGTCAGGGCACAAACGCTCACCTCGCTGGCACCAGTGATCGGTGTCGTCTTTGCACAATCCGGACTGAGACTTGGGGCCACTTTAGAAGGCACAAAATACAGTCGGATTATTCCCTAAAACCACCTGTTCGGTCTGCCAGATCATCGTTTGGTGGACCCGACGACTGTAAAAACAAAGACCCCAGATTTCAGAAAATCTCTATCACTCTGGGTTTGCGTATCTCATGTTCGGTGCTGAGCACCTACGCTGTGTGAACCGTCACTGAAAGTTTTTTTCATCTTGGTTTCCGCGCCATTGCGCACCCCACACAGGCTCTGTTATACCATTTTTAGGATAACAGAAACTGATAACAAAGAGCAGGCAAATTAACGTGAGTGATACGCCAGAAGATACTAATAACGAAAAAGAAAATATAATTTATTCCGCGCCTTATGACGGCCCGTCTGTGTCCATCACTGACGAGATGAAAACCTCTTATCTTGACTATGCAATGAGTGTGATTGTCTCGCGCGCCATCCCAGACTTGCGGGACGGCCTAAAGCCAGTGCACCGCCGAATACTTTATGCGATGAACGAGACCGGTAATACGCATGATAAATCCTATCGAAAATCAGCGCGGCCCGTCGGCGATGTGATGGGTAAATACCACCCGCATGGCGACAGTGCGATCTACGATGCGCTGGTGCGCATGGCGCAGGATTTCTCGATGTCTCTGCCTTTGCTCGATGGGCAGGGTAATTTTGGCTCAATGGATGGTGATAACCCAGCCGCGATGCGGTATACTGAAGTCCGGATGGATAAGCCAGCAGCCTTTATTCTGGCCGACATTGATAAAGATACCGTCGATTTCCAAGACAATTATGACGGTAAAGACCGCGAACCAACCGTTCTGCCCGCGCGGTTTCCAAATATGCTGGTCAATGGCGCAGGCGGGATTGCCGTCGGTATGGCCACCAATATCCCACCCCACAATCTGGGCGAAGTGATCAACGCCACGCTTGCGCTGATTGAAGACCCGGACCTGACCAGCGAACAACTGATCGATTATGTACCGGGACCTGATTTCCCGACTGGAGCCACGATGCTTGGGCGCTCTGGCGCGCGTAAAGCCTATCTTGAGGGACGTGGCAGCGTTATCATCCGCTCCAAAACCCGGGTCGAGGAAATTCGCAAAGACCGTTACGCGATTGTTATCGACGAAATTCCCTATCAGGTGAACAAAGCCTCGATGATCGAAAAAATCGCCGAGCAAGTTCGTGAGAAAAAAATCGAAAATATCGCCCATGTGCAAGATGAGTCCGATCGCAACGGCGTGCGCGTGGTGATCGAACTGAAACGCGATGCAACGCCCGAAGTGGTGCTGAACCAGCTTTACCGGTTTACCCCAATGCAAACCTACTTCGGCTGTAACATGCTGGCGCTGAATGGTGGCCGCCCCGAACAGCTGACATTGCGACGGTTTTTAACCTCATTCATTGATTTTCGCGAAGATGTGGTGGCGCGCCGCACAGCCTTTGAACTGCGAAAAGCCCGCGAGCGCAGCCACATTTTGTGCGGTCTGGCCGTGGCTGTATCCAACGTCGATGAAGTTGTCGCCACAATTCGCGCGTCAGCCGATGCCGCCGAGGCCCGTCAAAAGCTGATGGCCCGGCGTTGGCCCGCCCATGACATTGTTGAATATATCAAGCTCATCGATGATCCGACCCACAAGATTAACGAAGATGATACCTATTTTCTATCCGAGACCCAAGCCCGGGCTATCCTTGAGTTGCGGTTGCAACGCCTGACCCAGATTGGGGTCAAAGAAGTGACGGATGAGTTGCAGGAACTGGCAGGAAAAATCCGCGAATACCTCGAAATTCTCGGCTCGCGTGACCGGATCATGGCGATCATTGCCAATGAGTTGACTGAGGTCCGGGACCAATTTGCGGTCCCCCGCCGCACCGAAATTGTCGACTGGGCCGGCGATATGGACGATGAGGATTTGATCGAACGCGCCGATATGGTGGTAACAGTCACCCAGACCGGCTATATCAAGCGCACACCGCTGGGGGATTTTCGCGCCCAACGCCGCGGTGGCAAGGGTCTGTCAGGCATGTCCACAAAGGACGATGATGTCGTCACGACTTTATTTGTCGCCAATACCCACACTCAGCTGTTATTCTTCACCACGGATGGCATGGTGTACAAGCTGAAGACCTGGCGCCTGCCACAGGGGGGGCGGACCTCGAAAGGCAAGGCTGTTGTCAATATTCTGCCAATACCATCGGGGGTCTCTATCGCCGCCATCATGCCCGTCGATCGGGACGAAAAAGACTGGGATGATCTGCAAGTGGTATTTGCCACCTCTGCAGGCACCGTGCGCCGCAACAAGCTGTCGGATTTCACCAACGTGATGCGCAACGGCAAGATCGCTATGAAGTTCGAGAACGAACATGCCGAGACCACACTGATCAATGCGCGGATTGCCTCCAATGAAGACGACGTGATGTTGACCACAAGTTCGGGCCGCGCGATCCGCTTTTCGGCCACGGACGTGCGGGTGTTTAACAGCCGTGCCTCGGTAGGGGTGCGCGGCATTAAACTCAGTGGCGACGACACCCTTGTCTCGATGTCGATTATTCGCCATTTTGAAGCCAGCTCAGACGAGCGCGTAGCCTATCTTAAAATGCGGCGCGCTGTGGCGGGCCTGGCCGATGATGCAGAGCTCCCAGATGACGAAGACGCCAATGTCAACGCGAGGATCAGCCCCGAACGCTATGCTGAGATGTCCGCTGCAGAAAACCTGATTCTGACAATAACTGCGAACGGCGCCGGCAAACTGTCCAGCAGCCACGACTATCCGTTACGCGGGCGCGGCGGTATGGGCGTGTCGGCGATGGACAAAGCTATGCGTGGCGGCCGTTTATTGGCCAGCTTCCCGGTCGAGCTTGATGACCAGATCATGCTAGCGACCT
>ERZ802824.1716-NODE-1716-length-11515-cov-102.127_pt1 | contig 11515 bp, 8 predicted proteins | sample MGYA00345650_ERZ802824 | MGnify/ENA primary metagenome ERZ802824 (study PRJEB30503, sample SAMEA104212361) | marine metagenome | biome: Westerlies Biome; feature: [SRF] surface water layer (ENVO:00010504) within the epipelagic zone...; material: water... | reverse complement strand
CAGCTCTAATGCAGCTCTAATGAAAGTCTCGTGATTTAACCGCCAAATCAGCCAGAGCATGACTATGGTCATAAAGACCGCTGGCAATGACGTGTGTAACGCCGTCTCTAGATTCTACAGTGCCTTTTACCAGTAGCAGCTGCGCCGTCATCAATGCGGCTCTGAACTGTTCTTGGATCGCGGGCCACACCACGACATTAATATTGCCTGTTTCGTCTTCGAGGGTGAGGAATACGACGCCTGAGGCAGTCCCTGGTCGCTGTCGACATGTCACCAGGCCAGCTGTCCGTACAAAACGTTGATGATCCATTGTGATGAGCTCGGATTGCCGGCGACACTGATCAAATGGTGACCGTTGTCGCAGGAGTGCAAGAGGATGAGAGCGTAAGGTCAGACCTGTGCTTTGGTAGTCGAATAAGACGTTTTCGATCGTTGAGGGTGACGCGATAGCACTCGATTCTTCCGCAGCTGAGGCGGTATCGATAGTGGTATCGATAATCAGGGGACGAGAATCGCTCAGCGCCATTATGGACCAATGTGTTTGGTGACGATGTCCCGTAAGTGACGCCAGGGCATCGGCGGCTGAAAGCGCCTCCATGTCATTTTTATCAAGCTGTGTACGTCGCTTAAGGTCCAAGATCGACTGGTAGGGACCGATGCGCCGGGCATCGATCAGATTATCTACAGCGCGCTTACTCAAGCCCTTAACTATCCTGAAGCCCAATCGAATCGAACTGTGAGAGGGTGTGTGAGGTGATAATAATTGATGGTCCCAAACGCTCACATTGATATCGATGGGCAGTGCGGTAATGCCATGCCGCGCTGCGTCCTGAATAAGTTGTGAGGGTGTATAAAACCCCATAGGCTGGCTGTTTAGCAGGCCCACATAGAAGGCGCCGGGATAATGCCGTTTAAACCAGGCTGATACGTAGGCTAGTAGGGCGAAGCTTGCTGAGTGAGATTCGGGGAAGCCGTAGCCGCCAAAGCCTTTGATTTGATTGAAAAGCTGATCTGCAAAATCTGCGCTATATCCCCGATTTAGCATGCCCGCCTTGAGCTTGTGTTCGAATGTGAGCAGCTTGCTATTTTTACCCCAGTTTGTGATGGCCCGCCTGAGAGAGTCAGCTTCACCACCACTAAACCCCGCTGCCACCATCGCCAGTCGAATGACTTGTTCCTGGAATATAGGAACTCCCAAAGTGCTTTCTAAAACTGACTGTATCGCTGGGTCAGGGTAAATGATGGGTTCCAATCCAGCTCGACGTCGTAGGTAGGGATGGACCATGTCACCTTGAATAGGGCCGGGCCGGACAATGGCGATTTCGATAACGAGGTCGTAAAAGCAGGTGGGTTTTAATCGCGGCAGCATCGACATTTGCGCGCGTGACTCTATTTGGAATACGCCGAGAGAATCGCCGGTCTGTAGCATCCTAAATGTAGCCTGGTCCTCCTTGGGTATATCCTGAATACTACGAATAGTGGGGTCATGTCGTTGGACTAGCGCCAGTGTTTTACGGATAGCTGACAGCATCCCGAGCGCTAAAATATCGACCTTAAGCAGACCTAGAGCCTCGATATCTTCTTTATCCCACTGAATGACTGTCCGATTTGGCATGCTGGCATTTTCAATGGGCACTAAGTTTGAGATTGGTCCACGACTGATTACAAAGCCACCAACGTGTTGTGATAAATGGCGCGGGAAGCCGAGAATTTGTTGTGTCATGTTAAGAAAGAGTTCGGCTTGTTGGTTGCTTGATTGAATGCCCTGTTCTTCAAATTTGGCTGTCAGCTCGCGCTCCCTATTCCACCATGCGAGTGATTTCGCAAGGTCCTCAACAAACACTGCATCCATCCCGAGGGCTTTTCCGACATCTCGTACCGCACTGCGTGAACGGTAAGTGATGACGGTGGCGGCTAATGCTGCCCGCCGTCGTGTGTACTTCTCATACAAGTACTGAATAACCTCTTCGCGCCGCTCGTGCTCAAAATCGACATCAATATCAGGGGGTTCGTCTCGCTCTCGCGATATGAAGCGTTCGAAGAGGAGTGATACTTGCTCGGGAGAGACTTCCGTGATGTGTAAGCAATAACAAACTACGGAGTTCGCTGCCGACCCGCGCCCCTGGCATAAAATGTCGCGTTCTCGAGCGAAATTAACGATGTCGTAAACGGTTAAGAAATAATACTCATAGTTGAGCTCAGTAATGAGCTCGAGTTCGCGTTCAATACGTTCATGTATTGGATTTGGGATGCCTTTTGGCCACCGCTTACTCGCGCCTTTTGCAACGCATTCACGTAAATAGCTGTTTGCAGAGTGGCCTTTAGGCACAACTTCTTCTGGGTACTCGTAGCGTAGTTCATCCAAACTGAAGTGGCATTGCTGGGCTAATCGTAAGGTTTCACCGATGAGCTCGGGTGGGTATAGCGGCAGTAGCTTGTCCAGACGCCTCAGGTGCTGTTGCCCGTTGCACGTCCGCCGTTTTCCGAGTTCTTGTACTGAACTGTTGTGGCGTATGGCCGTTAATACATCGTGCAACCTCTTTCGATTTGCTGAGTGCATTTCCACACTGCCGCAGGCGAGTAGGGAAACACCCATATCTGAGGCGACATCTTGCAGAGTGGCTAATCGGTTTGAATCGTCGTGATGTAGCAGTTGGGACACGCCAATCCAAAATCGACCCGGAGATCGTCGTGACAGTATGTCAGCGTGATGTCGTTCTTTGTCGGGCTGTGTTGGAAGCCAAATGATGAAGCAGCGCTTTAGATGAAAGTAAATGTCTCGAAGGTGAGTAATGTAATGCCCTTTTTCGCTGCGCCGTCGTGAACGACTGATCAGACTCGAAAGTTCACCATAAGCTGCTCGAGACGGAGCAATGGCGATCAGTTTTAGCCCTTCACTGACAGTAAATTCACTGCCAATAATGAGTTTGAAGTCGAGCTCTTTGGCAACTACATGTGCCTTAACGACGCCGGCAAGTGAGCATTCATCTGTAAGGGCTAGTGCGGAATAGCTTAAGTGTGACGCTTGCTCCACTAGTTCGGATGGATGCGAAGCGCCACGCAAAAAGCTGTAGTTACTTAAGCAATGCAGTTCGGCGTATGACATAACAAAATACTGTATTTTTATACAGTATACTGTCTTTGACAATAAAGCGCCTATTAGGATCTTTGTCAGTCATACTAACTGTACTTTGCACGGTTGAGAGGATTGTCATGCTGAAACGATTTATGACGGTGTGTACCGTTGTCTTTATAACGGCCTGTACGGGCTTGCCTGATAATGTTGAGCCAGTGCGAAATTTTGATCCTGAGCGCTATCTAGGGACGTGGTACGAGATCGCACGTTTAGATCACAGTTTTGAGCGGGATCTTGAGCGCGTTACGGCGACCTACGAACTGAATGACGATGGCTCAATTGCTGTTTTGAATAAAGGTTTTAATACGGAAAAAGGGGAGTGGCGTCAGGCTGAGGGGGTGGCCAAGCCAATGGGCTCAAGCGACATCGGGCATCTTAAGGTGTCTTTTTTCGGTCCTTTCTACGGTACTTATGCTGTATTTGAACTGGCAGATGACTATAGCTACGCCTTTGTCTCTGGCTACAACACGGACTATCTATGGCTGTTGGCGCGAGAGCCGCAGATTAGCGTAGACGTGCGCGAGCGTTTTATGGCTCGAAGCCAAGCCTTGGGTTTCGAGACGGCAGACTTAATCTGGGTCGCTACTGAGTAAATTAACCGAGTAAAACAAATACCACCCAAGCACGGGCTCAGGTGGTATTGACGTTCTGACGTTCTTATCTATCAGTTATTCGAACTGAGTAGAACAGATCGATCAGCGCTCAGGAGTTCCCATGTCGCTTGTGAACGTGTTTGTTGGAATGCATAGGTGACCACCGATCCGCGTGGTAGCTCTACACCTGACATGGTGATGTCAGCGGTTACACGCCCGCGCTTTGCTCGGCGCTTTAGGTTACAGCTGGCGAGTTCACCGTCCTCGAGTTTATGGAATCGGACACGCATGGTGTCATCTGCCTGCTTACTGACACCGATAACTTCGCCGGTGAGTACACAGTCCTGAACAACCTCGGCGGATGCTGCTGAGGTATACATGCCTCCTAAAACGCAGAGGCCTATGGCTAGGTTCTTTATTTTCATTCTAGTCTCCTTACGCCTCACGGCGTGCTATCGCTTCACAGCGTTTCGCGGATTTTCCGCAACTACCTTAGGTAGCCTATGTAACTTAAATGAAGTTTTTCTGAAATAAAAGTGTAATAAATAAAAAAATTCACATTATTCGAATATCCCATGCAAAAACCAACAGCGGCTATAGCGATCTTGGAAGATCCAAACGGGTTGTCCAGCAGCTGTTTTTGCAACGTAATAATCCCGACTTGCTGGCTGACTCCACCAGTAATCCTCCAAGCGTTCAGGGCCTCTAACAATAGCTAGCGCATCCATCCAATACAGTTGTTTCCCTCGCTGACTAATGGGTTGGGGGGATTTGAGTAACCAAAAAGGTCGGCTCGGTGCGACAGAACTAGTCGTATCCGCAGTTAGTTGATTGGGGTCTGTATAGGAACAGTATTCTGGAAGGTGCTCTGAGCGCTCGTAAACATGCTCTACTGCCTGAAAACCAAGACGACTACGCAGGCGATCAATGAGCTGAGATAGTGGCTCTTGATGTTTAGATTCTAAAAATAAATCTTGCGTTCGGTGCTGGGCTGCCGATAGCTCACAGGCATCGATCTGAACACCTTCGATCAAATCCTCAAAGGTAATTTGCTCCAATTTCAATGAGGACTGTTCCAGCCAACGTTGGGGATCGTTATGGCATTCGCTGCTGCGGATGTGCAGGGTTACCCGTGGTCCTTGTGTGGGTATAAACGTCCAGCAAATATGCTGCGTTTCGAGCTGTGTATGCCGAAGGAACGAGGCAAAGCCTGTCAAGAGGGTCTCCATTGGTGGTGGGAGCTCCTGATGGTTTTTAGAGCCGTAGCCAAGCCAGATAATATCGCTGTACTCCGGATCAGGCTGAAAGTCTGCCAAAGCTGGTTCAGTACGGCATAGAAGGCGATCGATCCATAGTGAAAATTCGCGGCTACACCGTCGCTTAACTGATGCGCTCGGTAGTGCAAGTAAGTCTTTAAAAGTACGCACACCAGCTTTGGCAAGCGCAGTTGTGTCTTTGGGGAACTCGGTAACATAGGACAGGGGAATGGGCGCTAGTTGTGTCTCGAGTGGCAAGCTGTGAGCTGCGGACATAGCTAACGGTGCGCGCTGTGATTGGCTAAACAGCCAAGCGGCTTCTCGGCTCGGCCCCATACCTAAAGACACACTAAATCCGCGTTGATCCAGCTCAATGGCCAGCTTGCGGAGTAGATTTTCAAGACCACTGTGGACTAACAGACAGCGGCTCACCTCAAGTTGTAAGCAGTCTTCTCGCCACAAGCTCAGGGTCGGTGTGATCGAATATGCCCATTGCCTAAGACGCTTCAGGGTTTGCTGCTCTTTGCCGCGATCTCGGCTTAACAGTTGAAGTGAATGACCACTCAGTAAGCCGCGCACTGTCGACTGCTTTAAGCCAGCTTTAACGCCTAAGGCTTCTACTGCGTCATCACAGGTAATGACGTGCTGGGATTCGATAACAACGCGTAAATGCGTCTCGGCAAAATCGGGTTTTACCGTGAGCGCTTCAAGTGGCAATTTCGGAAAATGAAGGCAGAGCCAGAGCACAAAAGCCAATCCATATACTGTTTATTTATACAGTATATGGATGATGGCCAGGTCTACAAGTGCTCGACGCAATGTTGCGTCGGATCTCTCATGGTCAGAAGTGTACTATCGCTTCTGAATGCCTCGTAAAATGACCTGCCGGCTCTCAGCTGGGTCAATCACCATGTCGATCTCAAGATAAGCAGCCGCTTCCGTTGCACGCCCTTTTTCGTACATCTCTGCGACCAGTTTTTCATACAGTGCATCGCGCGCCTCGCCGTCGGGTACCGCTTCTAATTCCTTCTTAAAGCCCAGTCGTACAGCGCCTTCTAGACCCATACCGCCGAATTCGCCTTGAGGCCAGCTAGCGGTGATTGTGGGGAAGTCAAATGAGCCGCCGACAAGGGCCATGGCGCCCAATCCATAGCCACGCCTCAGGAACAGCCCTACCCAGGGCGTATCGACACTCGCTGCTGTATTAAAGAGCTCTGGCATGACTTTGGCAGCGCCCATCGCTTCGCTATCGGGCCCCACCATAAACCCAGGCGTATCGACCAGCGATACGATGGGTAGCTGCCAACGCTTGGCAAGCGTCATCATATCCCCCGCCTTTCTCGCCGCGTCGACATCAATAGCACCACCCAGATGGCGACAGTCACTCGCAATGACCGCAACAGGGTGACCATCAATGCGCGCTAGGGCCGTCACCACGGCTCGGCCGTAAACCGGTCGCAATTCAATGACCGATTGATGATCAAATAGGACGGTCATCACGCGTCTGACATCGTAGGCCATGCGGCGGTTATCGGGGAGTATGGATCGAAGCGCGGTTTGTTCCGGTGCTCCAGACGATATTATGTCGCCTTGCGCATAGCTAAGAACGCACTTGGCAAGAGCTGTCGCATGCGCTTCGTCTTCAGCCAATATATCGATGGCGCCCGCATTGCATAGTGTATTTGCCGGACCAATTTCATTGGGGTGAAAGACACCGAGTCCGCCACCTTCGATCATGGCAGGGCCAGCCATACCGATAGAGGATGATTTGGTGGCGATACGGACATCCCCGGCTCCAAATAGGGCTGCATTGCCTGCGAAACAGTATCCGTTGTTGACTGTGACGCGCGGAACCTTGCCGGTTAAACCTGCCCATCGGCTAAACGATGTACTGTTGAGGCCAGCAATGCTGACTTTAACATCGGTATCACCGGGGCGACCGCCGCCCCCTTCGGTGTACATGACGAACGGTAAATGACCACGTTCGGCAAGATCGAAAATTCGGTCTAGCTTTTGATGGTGGAAGAAGCCTTGCGTTCCAGCGAGAACGCTGTAGTCGTAAATTGCGACAGCAACGTCGGATTTGGAGTTTGTTATCAGCTCTGCATTGACGGTTGCCGTGCCGGTAATAACACCATCTGCGGCGGTATCGATCCGTAAGGACGCCGAATCTCGTCGGCCTCGTTGCGCAGCAACGGCAAGTTGTCCGTACTCGATGAAGCTCCCATCGTCGATAAGGTCATAGAGGTTTTCTCGCGCTGTCCGAAATCCTTTGGCATGCCGCTTGTCTTGGGCTGCTGTTCTCGCAGCATCGAGTGTCTCGGCGATGGCCTGATCTAAATGGGCCTGCGCATCTGTCTGTATGGGTCCTGTGGACACTGTTGGCTCCCGTAGATGAGTGACTAGACGATAAGGTCCAAGTCTTGCTCAAGCAAGTTCTCTTGTGACAGCCACCACATGAGACCTGTTGGGTTACTCTAGGCGGTCTATCTGTTCGTTATCGAGTCCACATTATGCAACGTGTAGCTTCTTCTCTGTTATTTCTCTGTGTCCTCCTGCTGACCTTGACGGGTTGTGGCGAAAGCAATGATCGAAATGCTGAACTGCCATCGGATATCGGAGTTCAGCAATCCGAGCATGAGCGGCTTAAACAATATCTGGCTGATGTGTTTGCAGATAACTTGTCGCGCCAGCCGTTCACGGCGAGTTACCTGGGCATCAAAGACCGGCAGGATGAATGGAATCCACAATCGGAGGCTTTTCAGATTGAAGAGCGGCAGCGTATGGAGGCCCGTCTATTGCAGTTGGATGGGTTTGACCGAGCTGAACTGCCACCTTCTGGACAGCTTTCACTCGATTTATATCGGTTATCACTTGAGCGATCACTAATGATGGATGACTTCAGGGATCATCAGTATGCCGTTCACCAATACCGCGGTGCGCATACCAGCATTCCCAGTTCGCTGATCAATATCCATGGTGTGACGTCGCTGGCTGATGCTGAAGCCTATGTTGGACGAATACGAAATGTAGAGAGCTATCTTGGCGAAGTAGAAGCGCAGTTAGAGCGCCGCGCTGATAAGGGTCTCTATCTCGTCGATTGGATGTATCCGATCATTCTGAACTCTGCCAGTAACGTCATTAGTGGCCGGCCATTTGAGGACGCTGAGATAGCGTCCCCAGTGTGGTCTGATTTTCAAGATAAAGTTGCTAAATTAGGACTGCCTGAAGACGAAACAGCTCGGCTACTTAACGCCGGGCGTGATGCTTTGTTGACGCAGTTTAAGCCTGCTTACGAGCGGTTTATGGCCACGGTGGCACGTTTGTCGCTGTCGGCTAGCGGTGATGATGGTGTCTGGCGACTACCCGATGGGGGAGAGTATTACCAACGTCTGCTGAGGTGGTACACGACGACTGATCTGACAGCGGATGAGGTGCATGAGCTAGGCTTGAGCAATGTAGCTCGTATCCACAACGAGATGCGTGCCATCATGCAAGAGGTTGGTTTTTCGGGGACGCTACAAGCGTTTTTTGTCTCGGTAAGAGAAAATCAGGCGCTGCGCTATCCAAATACTGATCAAGGACGAGATCAGTATCTTGATGATGCGAGGTCTGCTATTGCGCGAATGGAAGCCAAGCTACCTGAGTATTTCGGTGTGCTTCCAAAAGCGGAGTTAGTCGTAAAACGAGTCGAGCCGTTTCGAGAACAAGGTGCCGGTAAGGCGTTTTATCAAAGCCCCCCACCCGACGGATCACGCCCGGGTATTTTCTATGCCAACTTATACGACATGTCAGCCATGCCAAAGACAGACCTTGAAGCGCTTGCTTTTCATGAGGGGTTACCGGGACACCACCTACAGCGAGCAATTACGGCAGAGCTAGAGGATATACCTGACCTACAGCGGTATCTCAGTTTTACTGCCTTTTCGGAAGGCTGGGGGCTATACACGGAGCAGCTTGCTTATGAAATGGGCTTTTATGAGGATCCGTACTCGCGCTTTGGCCAGCTCGCTATGGAGTTATGGCGTGCTGCACGTCTGGTTGTGGACACGGGGATCCACGATAAGCGTTGGAGTCGCGAGGAAGCTATTGCGTACCTCGTCGAAAATACACCTAATGCCGAATACGACTGTATCAAAGCCATTGAGCGCTACATTGCTATGCCAGGGCAAGCGACGGCTTACATGATTGGTAAGCTTCGTATTCTCGAGTTGCGGGAAAATGCCCGCGCCGCTCTCGGTGATGCATTCGATATACGTCTATTCCACGATACGGTGTTGGCAAGTGGCCCAGTACCGCTTGATAAGCTGGCAGAAAACATCGATGCCATGGTGCAATCTCAACTGAAGGAAAGTTGACGAGTATTCAGAGCACTCTCGCGATCATAAGCGCCGCGAGAGTTGTTAATGCCAGTTTGAGGAAGGTCTGGAACAGCCGCTCCGGTAGTTTTCCGAGAAGCCGTAACCCGATTAACGTACCTGCAAAACCAGCGCTTACCATTGCCAGAAGGGGAATGAGCCAGTCGCTCCACAGGAAGCCGAGTCCGCTAAACAGAATGATTCGGAACAGATTCATAAAGGAGACACTCGCAGCCATAGTGGCAACCAGTACTTTTCTGTCAGTGGCTTGATGTCGAAGGTAAGCCGCGACAAGCGGGCCAGTCGCGCTGACAAACACGCCCACGAAACTGATGCCAACACTGAACAGTAGATTGTGATGACTGTGGTGGGTTTTTACAGTAGGCATTGGAATCCACGTGACTAAAAGAGTGAAGCCAGCGAGCACGAGAGTTAGCTGTACCTCATTTAGCCAAAAGGCGGTAAGGGGGGCGGCTAGAAGAGTTCCGACAATGGCACCTAGGAGTATCGGTCGAAATAGTGACATCGCAACATGATGCCGCGTCATTATGGCGCGCCCCGTATTGGAGCCAAGTTGGACGACGCTATGGAGTGGAACAACGGCGGCTATGGGTACCGTGACGACGAGTACGGCGAGTACCAGAGTTCCACCACCAATACCCACCGATGCGGTTAGCATTGAAGCCACGAAGCTGGTCGCTACGAGTAAGGATAAGACGTCGATTGTGATGGGGAGTTCTGGCATCTCGCACAAGATCATAGATAGCTGCGAGAGCATAACGTATTCGGTTAGAGGTCTGACGATTAACGCAGTCCATCCTCTAGAAGAGTAACCCCGAAACTCGGAGGGGAGCCGAGTCTCGGGGTATTGGGGAAGTTATGCGACGGGTGTTAAAAATGTACCTGTTTTGGTGGCAACCGCTTTACCTCGACGTGTCACCTCGTGCGTTGTCAAGATGGGGTTTTCAGGCAAACGAATATCGACGTCACATTTGCCACCGCGTTGCTTGACCACAGTGACTTCGCGGTTGGCATTAATATGTAAGCGCAACGATACGGGTGTTGAGTCAGATAGCGCATCGCTTGATCTAAATAAGAAAAGTAAGGTGTCTGTGCTCGCGGCTGCTAATTGTAATTTCCGGATTTCAGCATAACGAAAGTGAGTGCTTCCTAGCCACGCAAAGACCGTACTACAAGTAGTGCTTCGAACTGCTTGCTCGGTAGCCCACAGTGTTTCATCACGATGCTTCGGATGAACCATTAGCACTTGCTCAGTTGGGATATTGTGAGCACGCAATAGCGGTGCATAAGGTGTATGCGGTGCATTGATAAATGCTAGCCAGCGCTTTTCGCCGGCTAGTTTTTGCATGGTTGGTAAAAACAGTCCCATACACTCAGAGCCGTCGTGGTCACTCAGTACCTCGACGGCGCCATGAGTTGGCCAGCCGCGCAGGTGCAATTCTTTGTCAAGACTTTCAAATCCGGTAGGCACGCTTTGTCTATTGTGCCAGTCTGTATTGGCAGACTTAGTGGTTAGGATGACACGTGAATTACCATGGCCGTCACGGCCTTGCCAGGTATCAGGTCGGTTGATGATTTGCTCGATAGAGTAGCTCATAGTGTGCTCCAAAATAAGGCTGATACATGTTCATCAAGTACCAGTAGAAATACTGTATAAATAAACAGTAGTTCCATTGCATTCGAAAAGCAAGAGAGGCGTTATTCGTGTGTCGTGAAAAGCGACAGGTTGTTCGTTCTGCGCTACAAGAGCCTCGGTTCCGGCGCTACTACCCCGCGAGTTGGTTTTCGGGACTGGGCAGCTGGATGCTTCGTTTCATACTCGGCTGGAGTGCCTGGGAGCTGACAATGTCACCGCTCTGGGTCGGCATAGTCGGCGCGCTTATGCTGGCTCCAGCACTTGTTTTATCGCCGTACTTTGGGGTGCAGTCTGATCGGATAAACCCGCGCCACGGCTTAATGGCGTCAATGTTGATTCACTCATTGATAGGGCTTGTTGGCGCCACTATGACATTGCTGGGTTTGTTTGATCGTTTTACCCTGCTGCTGCTCGCGACGGCCTTGGGGTCTGCCTCAGCCATACACAGTCCTATGCGTTTAGCTTTAGTACCCTTGCTGGTGCCGCGTGCCGCACTTCCCAGCGCCGTTGGTCTC
>ERZ802824.1715-NODE-1715-length-11519-cov-12.5443_pt1 | contig 11519 bp, 10 predicted proteins | sample MGYA00345650_ERZ802824 | MGnify/ENA primary metagenome ERZ802824 (study PRJEB30503, sample SAMEA104212361) | marine metagenome | biome: Westerlies Biome; feature: [SRF] surface water layer (ENVO:00010504) within the epipelagic zone...; material: water... | reverse complement strand
TTGTTACTACTCAAATGGGAGCTGTAGGCATGTGGACTGGCATGGCTTCAGGCTTATTAGTTGCCGCCATATTGATGGTTAGAAGGGTAAGAAAAATATCTACAAAATTTATCGATGAAAATTGAAGTAAATGCGATTGGGTTAGTATGTCCTGAACCTATTATGCTTTTACATAAGGCTATTAGAGATTCAGACGCAGGAGATTTAATTGAGTTAGTTGCCTCTGATAAAAGTACCGAAAGAGATGTAGAAAAATTTTGTGAGTTTCTTGGTCACAAATTAATAGAGAAAGAAATTACAAAGGAAAGTCTTTATTTTGTTGTTCAAAAGAAAGATAAGAATATAATTTAAGAAGGAGAGTTAAATGACATATACAAACAAACAATGGTTACTTGATCAAAGACCTAAAGGAATGCCTGGGGATGAGTGCTGGAAACTTAATGAAGAAGAAGTTCGACCTTTAGAAAAAGGAGAAGTGTTGATAAAAATACTATATCTCTCAATTGATCCTTATATGAGAGGAAGAATGAACGACGGCGAGTCTTATGCTGATCCAGCAGCATTAGGAGAGCCTATGACAGGCGAATCAGTTGGAATTGTAGTCGAAAGTGAATCAGACAAGTTCATGAAAGGTGATTACCTTTGCGTTCATAAAGGTTGGCAAACTTATATTATAGCAAGCGATGAAGAGCCTGCTTTATTTAAAGCTGACCCTTCTATTGTTCCTCTGCAAACTTATCTTGGCACTGTTGGAATGCCAGGAAGAACTGCATATTTTGGACTCTTGAGAGTTGGCCTTCCAAAATCAGGTGAAACAATCGTAGTTTCTGCAGCATCGGGAGCTGTTGGAACGGTAGTTGGACAAATGGGCAAGATACTCGGATGTAGAGTTGTAGGAGTTGCTGGAGGTGAGAAGAAATGTGCTTATGTGAAAGATGAGCTAGGCTTTGATGAATGTATAGATTATAAAGCAGGAAATATTCAAGAAGATCTATCTAAAGCTTGTCCTGACGGAATTGATATTTATTTTGAGAACGTAGGAGGTCCGGTAAGTAAAGCGGTAGCGACCCTTTTAAATGAAGGATCTCGTGTTCCTATTTGTGGATTTATATCGGCTTACAATTCAGAAGATATGACTAAAGAAGAAACACCTTTTCATATTTTTGGAGCATTAGATCCTGCACCTGAACATAGATTCTTTGTCGTAACAGAATGGTTCAAGGAATGGAGAGAAGCTACAGAAGAATTATCTCAGTGGATATCCGAAGGAAAAATTAAATACGAAGAGACGATTACAGAAGGTTTTGAAAATGCTCCACAAGGTCTTAGAGACGTTTTAAGTGGAAAGAATTTTGGTAAACAACTTATAAAAGTTGCTGAAGAGTGATCATTCTCCTTCCCATTTGAATTTTATTTCGTTCTCAATGTTTTCCTGAGCATTGAGTAAGGACCTCATTGCTCTAGCTGCATCTTTAGAATTCATTGTCACATCGAATGCTTTCTGCTCTAAAAGTAGGCTATCTTCTAAAGTCATTTCTAATCCTTGGTGAATGATTTTCTTTACCTGGCTCAATGCTATTGGTGCTCTATTAGCAAGATCTTCGCAATACTCATCTAGCTCTTCTTTAAAGTTTTTCTCAGTTAAAAGTTTATTAATTATTCCCAAATTATAAGCTTCCAAAGGTTTCAAAAGTTTAGCATGTAAAATTAAGTCTAATGCTCTAGAAGAACCAATGAGTCTGGATAGTCTTTGAGTCCCTCCTCCTCCAGGAAGAATACCTACTGATGTCTCAGGGAGGCCAATTAAAAAGTCTCCATCCGACATGACTCTTAAATCACAACCCAAAGAAAATTCGCACCCTCCTCCTGCTGTATTTCCGTTAATCCCAGCCACTACTATTGCGTCTAACTCCCTTAGTCTTAAAAGCATTCTATGAAATGCGTGAAGCTCTTTAGGATCCTTAGTATCTTTATTAGATTCAATATTCTTTTCAGCTGAGTCAGCTAGTTCTCCCACTTCATAATGTTTTATGAATACATTTTCGCCTTCGCCTGTAAAAGCTAGAACACGTAAGTCATCTTTTTTTTCAGCGATATCTAAAAATTTATGTATTTCTGCGACTCCAGATGAATTTAAGGTATGTGAGGGCGGATTAGAAAGATAACAAATCATATAATGACCTCTATCCTCAATACGCAAATAATTAAAATTATCTACCATCCTGTAACCTCAGCAATTCCTTTACCTATTTCTGCAGGACTCTTTACGGTATAAACGCCTGCTGACTCTAGAGCCTTAAATTTATCTTCTGCTGTTCCTTTACCTCCAGCGATTATCGCCCCTGCATGGCCCATTCTTTTACCGGGAGGAGCTGTTACACCTGCTATATAAGATACAACAGGCTTAGTCACATTAGATTGTATAAACTCTGCTGCTGCTTCTTCAGCTGTTCCTCCAATCTCACCCACCATTACAATAGCCTGAGTAGAATTATCTTTTTCAAATAAATCCAGAACATCTATAAAACTGGTTCCAGGAATCGGATCCCCTCCTATTCCGACACAACTTGTTTGTCCAAATCCTAGATCTGTTGTCTGTTTTACAGCTTCATAAGTTAAAGTCCCTGATCTAGATATAATTCCAACCTTACCAGGCAAATGTATATCTCCAGGCATAATGCCCATCTTTGCTTCACCTGGTGTGATTATGCCAGGACAATTAGGTCCTATTAAGCGGGCACCTAGTTGATCACACCTTACCTTCACTTCTAACATGTCTATAGTAGGAATGCCTTCAGTTATACAAACAATTAATGAAATACCAGATTCAGCAGCCTCAAGAATTGAGGACTTACAGAATTTTGCGGGGACAAAAATTATACTTGCTGATGCACCAGTAGCGTCTACAGCTTCTTTTACCGAATTAAAGACTGGAAGATCGAGATGAATTTGACCACCTTTTCCAGGTGTCACTCCTCCTACAAGCTGTGTTCCGTAGTCAATGCATTGGATACAGTGTTGCGTAGCTTGTCCTCCAGTAAATCCTTGACATATAACCTTAGTGCTTTCATTAATAAGAATACTCACGTTATATCTCCGTTTGATGCTTTTACAGCCAAACTTGCAGCCTCCTCCAAATTTGATGCAGGGATAATATTCAGCTCGCATTCGTCAAGTATCTTCAATCCTTTTTGAGCACTATTTCCTTCCAATCTAACTATGACAGGGACTGAAACTCCCATTACTGTTAAAGCCTCTACTATCCCGTCAGCAATAACATCACAACGAACAATCCCACCAAAGATATTGATCAATACCGTATTAACATTTTCATCTGAAAGGATTATTTTAAATGCCTCAGCAACTCTTTTTGAATCAGCTGTGCCGCCGACATCCAAGAAATTAGCAGGCTCGCCACCATGCAACTTGATGATATCCATGGTACCCATTGCCAAACCTGCTCCATTAACCATGCAACCAATATTTCCTTCTAAAGCCACGTAACTTAGATCCCACTCTGCTGCACTTGCCTCTCTGGGATCTTCTTGAGAGGGATCTCTTAATTCCAAGATTTGTTCCTGCCTATAAAGAGCATTTGAATCTACATTGATTTTTGCATCCAAACAAATTAAATCCCCCGAGGATGTTACTACTAAAGGATTCACCTCAACTAAGGATAAATCTTTATCTATGAATAATCTCACTAGACCATTAAAAATCTCTATAAATTGTGAAGTTTGCACTTCATTTAAGCTCATGCTGCTGGCTAATTTTTCTGCTTGAAGTTGATTTGGACCTTGAATAGGATCTATTTCAGCTTTATATATTTTATCTGGTGTCTCTTCAGCAACCTCTTCGATATTCACTCCTCCCTCCGTAGAAGCCATTACAACGAGCCTTTGGGAAGCTCTATCTATAACAGCACCTAAATAAAGTTCTTTATCAATATCCGTTACTGTTTCAATTAGGATTTGGTTTACAGGTTGACCCTTCTCATCTGTTTGGAAGGTTACTAAATTTTTTCCAAGCCATTTATCTGCAAAAGCTTTAACTTTCTCTAAGCTATCAACTACTTCAACTCCTCCAGACTTACCTCTTCCTCCCGCATGGACTTGTGCTTTTACTACCCACTTATCAACATTGAGAGATAAAGCTATCTTTTCAGCTTCCTGACTAGAAGAGGCAGACAAGCCTTCAGAAACTGATATGTCATATTCCCTAAATAGCTGTTTGGCTTGATATTCATGTAGATTCATCTTTTCTCCCTTAAATTCAATCTAAAGAATGTTTATACATAGCATCACTGCAATGCATTGTAGAGGATAAATGAAGAACTTAGGAGTGTGTTATCAAGAAAGAAATTTTTCTTAAGCTTTTTTTCGTGTAAGAAGTTTATTTCTGATATTGGAGATAGCTTCTGTTGGATTCAACCCTTTTGGACATACGGATACGCAATTCATAATCCCATGACATCTGTAGAGACTGAAGGCATCTTCTAAGTCATCTAACCTTTCGTCAGTTGCTTCATCTCTAGTATCAGCTATGAATCTCCATGATTGTAATAAAGCTGCGGGTCCTAAAAATTTGTCAGGGTTCCACCAAAAAGAAGGACATGAAGTTGAGCAGCAACCGCAAAGAATACACTCATATAAGCCATCCAGCTGTTCTCTGTCTTCAGGTGACTGTGTCCTTTCAGTGTCAGGTGAATCACTCTTAGTTATTAAATAAGGTCTAACCTTTTCTAATTGATCATAGAATTGTTTCATATCGACTATCAGATCTCTTACAACAGGAAGACCAGGCATAGGACGTAATGTAATTTTATTTCTCTTAATTACTTCGGATAATGGAGTAACACAAGCTAGTCCATTTTTTCCATTTATATTCATCCCATCTGAACCACAAACTCCCTCTCTGCATGACCTCCTATAAGACAAGGATGGTTCTTGTGCTTTTGCAAGATGAAGAGCGTCTAGTACCATAATATCTTTGTCAGTAGGTACCTCTACAATGATATCTTGCATGTAAGGTTTCTTATCCAAAGTTGGGTCATAACGATAAATACTCATCGTTATTGTCTTAATTTGAGCTACTGGTATTGCTGCCGCGCTCATTAGTAACTCCTAACCATTGGTTGGAAAGCTTGAACTGTTTTAGGTCTATAGTTCACATCTCTTTTGCTAACTTCCTTTGTATCGGCATAGTAAATTGAATGTTTCAGCCAATTTTCATCATCACGTTCAGTGAAGTCATCTCTTGCGTGAGCACCTCTGCTTTCTTTTCTCTCATTGGCAGTTATCGCAGTTGCTTCTGCTACTTCAAAAAGGTTTTGCATCTCTAAAGCTTCTATCCTGGCTGTATTAAAGGTTGCCGACTTATCTTGAAGAAAAATGTCATTTACTTCTTCTCTAGTCTTGGCTAATTCTTCGATACCTTTTTCCATCAGATCCCCTCTCCTAAATACACCAAAATTATTCTGCATATTTTGTTGCATCTTTTCTTTAAGAACAGCTACTTGATCCCCTTCTGTTGAGGCATTTAATCTATTTAGTCTTTCTAAAGCTTTTTCAATATCATCGTTAGAAGCATCTTTTACTTCAACACCCTGTTTCATGCTCTCTTCTATGTAAAGACCAGCGGCCCTTCCAAAGACAACTAAGTCTAGAAGAGAATTTCCACCCAATCTATTTCCTCCATGAACTGATACGCAAGCTACTTCACCAGCTGCATATAGACCATCAACTATCTTGTCTTCCCCGTGCTCTACCGAAATAACTTGTCCATTGATATTCGTAGGTATTCCTCCCATCATATAATGGCATGTAGGTACAACTGGTATTGGCTGAACAGCAGGATCAACTCCTGCAAAGGTCTTAGAAAGTTCAGTAATTCCAGGCAATCTTTTATGAACTACTTCAGGTCCCAAATGATCTAATCTTAGGAAAATATGATCAGCATTTGGTCCGCACCCTCGTCCTTCTAAAATTTCCAAAGCCATAGATCTTGCTACTACATCTCTACTGGCCAAATCTTTTGCATTAGGAGCATACCTTTCCATAAATCTTTCGCCATCCTTATTTAAAAGATATCCGCCTTCTCCTCTGCACCCCTCAGTGACTAAAGTTCCTGCCCCATGGATTCCAGTTGGGTGAAACTGCCACATTTCTATATCTTGAACCGGCATACCAGCTCTTAAAGCCATTCCAATTCCGTCTCCTGAATTTATTAGAGCATTAGTAGTGGATGAATAAATTCTACCTGCCCCTCCTGTTGCCAGAACAGTTGCCTTTGATTTTATGTAATAAATCTCACCTGTTTCGATTTTGAAAGCAATAACTCCTACAACTGCTTTGTCTGCATTTACAACCAAGTCTACTGCGAACCATTCATTTAGAAAGTTAGTACCAGCTTTGAGATTAGCTTGAAAAAGAGTATGCAAAAGACTGTGTCCAGTTCGGTCGGCTGCAGCACATGTTCTAGTAGCTTGACCACCTTTACCATAATCCTTAGATTGGCCACCAAAAGGTCTTTGATAGATTCGTCCTTCTTCAGTTCTTGAGAAAGGTAAACCCATATGCTCCAGTTCAAAGACAGCTTTAGGACCTTCACTACACATATATTCGATAGCTTCCTGATCGCCTATGTAGTCTGACCCTTTAACGGTATCAAACATGTGCCATCTCCAATCATCATCAGGGTCATCACTTTGGATTGCACAGGTAATGCCACCTTGAGCTGAGACTGTATGTGATCGAGTGGGAAATACCTTTGATATGACAGCAGTATTTAATCCTGACTCTGCAAGCTGAAGTGAAGCCCGCATACCTGCTCCTCCTCCTCCTACAATAATCCCATCAAATTCCATTACTGGAAGGTCTTTAGCATTTATAACTTCATTAACTAACATATATTCACCAAATTATTATTATGGCCCAAGTCAATACTAGGGCAATTATGGCAGCAACAACACCTCTAAAAACAACATATAAAATTCTACCGAAGCTCCCAAATATTCTGGGTGTAAGATAATCGCTTGCTACAGCCCAAGTTCCAAACCAAGTATGAACTGCAAAAGCTAAGAAGAATATTGATGTAAAGATTTTATTTATTGTATTGTCAAAAAATGCTGACCATTGATTAAAATTCACTTCATCTGTCAGTAAAACAAATCCGCTCAGATAAAGGGTATAAAGTAAAAGAAGGATAGCGCATACTCTTACGGTCAAAAATTCTAACGATCCATGTCCTAGTCGTGTAAACATAATCAGAAGATATAAAAAATAAATAAAATAGCCATAAGAAAGGTTGCACCGAAAACTATCCAAGATAAGATTCTTCCAGAAGCCAATGTTTCACCTATCCCAAAGGCATCGCTCAAGAGTTTCTTAAAACCTGCGAGCAAATGATAGCTAAATCCTACTAAAAAAAGATAAATCATAATCTTTAAAATAGCAGAGCTTTGAAAAAGACTAGAAAGTAAGGAATAACTTTCCTCTGATTTCAAAGAAATGCTAAGCATCCATACAATTAACGGAAAACTAAAAAAAATAGCTACTCCTGATATTCTGTGCAATATAGAAGAAAGCCCTATGATGGGCAGGCTAATGGTTAGTAAATTGAGATTTACTGGTCGGTTGTCGTTTTCAATCACTTGTCTGTTTAAGAATCTGCTTTCTGAGCGCGTAAAAGCCCGACCATTATAGTTATTTGGAGTAGCAAATACCAGATTCTTGGTTAAATTAATTGTTCTAATCGCTTTATTAAAATTGCAAGTAATATAAAAAGCGGAAGTATAAAAATAAAAGGTAAGTTCATTGAGATGCTATAAAGAAATCCACTTATCAATGGCCCAAGAGCAAAACCTATGCCTGGAGCTATCATTGCCAAACCGACTGCCGCCCCTTGATTGTCTTTATCAGCATTTAAAGAAGCTGCAGATGTGTATCCTGGAGAAGCAAGACCCATTCCAAGACCCATAAGAGCCATGCCTAAGTAAAGAAACAAGAAATTCGGTGAGAATATGATGGACAAACAACTTAGTATGAAAAGAGGGAGTGAGAATTTTATTAAGTTTAAAGGGTTGCCTTTATATTTTTGGACAAATGTTAATTGAGAAATAATGGCCATAAATGCCATAGTTCCCAAAAGTAATGCAGTTGTTTTTGCAGTCTCATCAAGGCTTATATCAAATCTATCTTGCACATAGTAGGCTGTAATCGACTGCACTAATGCGAAAGCCGTAAAAATAATTACTCCAATTGAGATAAGTATCTTTAAGTTTTTGTCTAAAACAATCTTTTCTCTTTCAGTATCAATATTTGATGACATGGGCCTGTTTGGTAGAAATAAATATACAAGAAATGTTGCAATTGCCATGACGAAAGACATGACAATAAGTGGCGTAAGAAGGCCAAATTCAGGTATCTGAACATTAAAAATATTAATACCAACTAAAGAACCCACCATTACAGGTCCTAATATAGTTCCAATATTATTTGCCGCTCCAAACTTCCCCATTCCAGATGATCTCTCTTCTTCTGAAGTAACATCGGCAACATATGCGCCAGAAGCAGGTCTCGAAGCAGCACCAATTGCAGAATTAACTATACGAGCCATCAACAAAATCATTAGCAAGGAAAGGCCTGTAAAAGTACCTATCAAGCCTAATGAGGCAGAGTAAAGAAATAGGATATTGGATAATACATAACCTAATAAACCTATTAGGAGAACTGCCTTCCTGCCTATCCTGTCACTCAGTTTTCCCCAAAAAGGGGTAAATACAATAAACATTGCAGCAGAAATCGAAACCACTGTATTAATTTCTACCTCTGTGAAGTTAAATTCCCTTCCAATAATGGGCATAGTTTGCCAATAGACGGACTGTCCCATACTCACAAATAAAATTATGAGCATAAGTACTGAGAGAATCTTTGAATTATTTTCTTCTAAGACAGGACTATTGGATTCCATTAATTAGAATCCAGCCTAAGAAGGAAAGCATATTCCATAGCTAACTCTTTTAAACTTTCAAATCTACCGCTGACACCACTATGGCCTGCTGTCATGTTGACCTTCATCAAAATAGGATTTTTACCTTTATTGTAATCTCTCAACTTAGCGACATATTTAGCTGGTTCGTAATACTGAACTTGAGAGTCCCATAAACCTGCAGTCACCAAAATGCTAGGGTATTCTTGTTCAGAAATATTATCATAGGGTGAATATTGCATGATGTATTCAAATTCTTCTTTGATGTCTGGATTACCCCATTCGCTATATTCTCCAGTTGTAAGCGGAATACTAGGATCAGACATAGTAGTAATAACATCAACAAAAGGAACATTGGAAATAATGCCTTTATACAAATTAGGTTCCATATTTATAATGGCGCCCATCAACAATCCTCCGGCACTTCCTCCACCGGCATATACTCTGTCTTTATTTCCATAACCTTTATCTAAGAGTCCTTTCGTTACATCAATAAAGTCATAAAAAGTATTTAATTTATTAAAGATTTTTCCATCTTCATACCAAGACCTTCCTAATTCTTGACCACCTCTAACATGCGCAATAGCGAAAATAAATCCTCTATCAAGCAACGAAAGTCTAGAAGAACTAAATCCTGCATCAATAGAATTTCCATAGGATCCATAACCATACAAAAATATAGGATTTCCATTTTTTACAAATTTATTTTTTTTGTAGACAATAGAAACGGGCACTTGAGTCCCGTCCCTGGCGGTAAGAAATTCTCTATCTACCTTGTAGTCGCTACTAGAAAAACCTCCCTTTACCTCTGCCTCTTTAAGAAGCCTCTTACGACCGCTTGATAGCATTACCGAAAATAAACTATCAGGGGTTCGCATACTTGAATAACCAAAATAGAATCTATCAACGTAATATTCTGGATTTGAAGCTAAATAAGTAGTGTATGTAGGATCATTAAAATTAATTTCCTTTTCTGCTTTAGATTCTTTATGGAGAATTTTAAGTTTTCTTAAACCATTTTCTCTTTCCATAATGATTAAGTGTTCTGGAAACGGTACTACAGATTGTAGTAATACTTGCTCTCTATGAGGAATTAACTCTTTCCATTCATTTTTATCGGAAGAATTATTTAAATTAGTTTCAAGCAAACGGAAGTTTAAAGCCTTCCAATTAGACTCTACTAGAAATCTTGAGCTAGCTGGATCATGATCGACAGAATATAGATGATCCTCTTCCCTAGGTAAAAAGATTTGAGGATTCATATCGGGACTATCTGACTTTATTAAACGAACTTCTGAACTAGTTGTAGAAGAAATATTTACTTCTATGTATTCCATTGATCGCGTATTACCAACCGATAGATAAAATGTAGTATCTTTTTCTTCATAAATGGCTACATCTTTCATTTGAGAAGTACCTATCTCGTGTCTGAATAACTTATAAGGAAGAAGAGTTTCCTCATCTCTGATTACATAAAAAAGGTATCTTCCGTCTGAAGACCAAGCCATATCTCCAGAGGTATTTTCTATAAAAAAACTTGAGGTTTCTTCATTTTCTAGATTTTTAAATTTTATTGTGTATTGCCGCCTACCACTTGTATCTTCCGCATAAGCCATTAAATTTTCTTTAGGTGAAATGCTCCAATTAGCTAACTGATAAAAATCCTTATTTTTAGCGAGTTCATTTACATCGAGGAGAATTTTTTCTTCAGAATTTTTATCTTTCCTTCTAATGTATATGCCGTGCTCATTTTCTTGTTTGTAACGTCTAAAATATTCGTAATTTTTTAATCTAACTGGAACAGAGTCTTCATTCTTTGGAATACGATCTGTTATTTCTTCAAAAAGAGATTCTCTAAAGTCATTTCCTGAAACGAACCAATTTTCCAGGTAACTATTTTCTTCATTTAGGTGAGAAATGATCTCTGGATCTTTTCTAGAATCATCCCGCATCCAATAATAGTTATCGATCCTTTTGACTCCATGAGCTTCAAAGGTTACAGGTAGTTTTTTTGGAGAGGGTTTTAAATCTTTCAAGGTTTCAATCTTGGTTTCACTAGAAAAAAGTAAGGTTGTGAAGATTAACAGAAAAGTAAGTAGATACTTAATCATTATTCTATTTTTTTCTCCGCTTTATCATCCTTTTTCTCTTTTTTAATTGTCGTTCGTTTAATTGATTTGGTTTATTTTTGAAAGGATTTACTTGGTCTTTATAGACTACTTCAAGTGGAGTGGATCCTAATTCAAGTTCATTCCTAAAATAGTTTTCCAAATATCGTGTATAGCTATCTTGTATTTCTTTAAGATTATTGCCATGAATGATAATCCTTGGAGGATTCTTCCCACCAGAATGTGCATATCTTAATTTAGGTCTAAATCTACCCGACATAGCAGGTTGTTGATTGTAAAGAGCAGACTTCAGTATTTTATTTACAATAGATGTATCTAAATCTCTTAGTGATTCTTTATAAATAGTATCTGTCAATTTAAGGAGTTTTTTTAGACCTCTTTGATTTTTTGCTGAGATATAGT
>ERZ802824.1708-NODE-1708-length-11568-cov-40.3109_pt1 | contig 11568 bp, 9 predicted proteins | sample MGYA00345650_ERZ802824 | MGnify/ENA primary metagenome ERZ802824 (study PRJEB30503, sample SAMEA104212361) | marine metagenome | biome: Westerlies Biome; feature: [SRF] surface water layer (ENVO:00010504) within the epipelagic zone...; material: water... | reverse complement strand
TGGCAATGGCAATGGCAATGGCAATGATGGCGCTGGCAATGGCTTCCATGCCGGTTGCAAGCCTGTTGTTCAACGCCGCGCCCTGCGACTGTTGCCGCGACTGGCTCTTGCGGCAACCCTGCTGATACAGATATTTTTGCAGACTGCCTGCGCCCGGACACAGTCAGCCAGTGTGGCGCTGAGTGGCGCCGCTATCGACGCGTTTTTCATACCCTTGTTGCAAGACGGTGTATCGGCCGCGACGCTGCCGGCAGACCCGCCCGCGCCTGCGACAGTGGTCAGCAGCGTGATGAACCAGATTTCCGATACACCGATTGTCATCCGGCGGGTAATGCCGCCGCCTGTTCATGAGCTGCGCGAAAAGTATGAGGTTGCGGTGTTGCTGTGGCCAGGTGCGGATATTGACGGCGGCGGTGCAGATCTCTGGGTTGGCGGTCCGCAGCCACTCAAAACAACTTTGGAAACACCGTGGGAGGCACCGCCCAGCTCATCCGAAATCCTGCCAGTCAGGATGGTGGTCGATGAAAATGACGGTTCTGATCAATCTGCCATTTTTACGGCCACGATCAGCTATCCGCTGAACCGGGCGTTCACCCTGCCGCTGGAACAGATATCAGGCATTACGATGGTATGTGCTGCCTGCTTGAATTCAGATTTGTCACGCCTGACCGGCACCGGCCGGGTATATCTGGCATTCGGCGGGTTGCTGTCGGGCGGCATCGACCAAATGATTCTGTCTGGCACCGATGACGCCGGCACAGATACCAAAGTGTCGGGCAGTCTCTTGTTTGCCGATGCTGACATAGATACCGCCGTTGCCCTCAGCTCAGATGTTACCTTCAATCTTGATTTTGGAGATGGCGACGTGGGGTTCAATGGTTCACTGGCGCTCTGGCAGCCCGCAGACAAAGCAGTTGCTGGCATTGCCATCGGTTCGGCCGATGACTACTTCGCAGGTCTTGGCAGTGTCGTTCTTTACTTCAGTCCGCGTTAGCCGTTCACCGCGCCTGTTCAGTCCGGTCTGCACATGCGCTATCCGCGGTCAGACATGCTGGTATTGCTGCCGGTCGGCGTTGTGAATTGCAAATCCGCCAGATGCCGGTAAAGCGGTGAATCGACGATCAGTTCCTCATGCGTGCCAGTGGCTGTGATCTGACCATTGTCAATCAGCAGAATGCGATCTGCCCGCACCACTGTGGCCAGCCTGTGGGCGATGACAAGCGTGGTCCGGTTACGTGAAAGGTTATCAAGCGCTGCCTGCACCGCAGCTTCCGAACGTGCATCCAGCGCGCTTGTCGCCTCATCAAGCAACAAAAGACCCGGATCACGCAGAATGGTCCGCGCGATGGCCAGCCGTTGGCGCTGCCCACCAGACAGACGCACACCCTTTTCACCAACCAGCGTGTCATAGCCGCCTTCCAGCTCCGTGATAAAGCCATGTGCCTCGGCCTGCTGCGCGGCAGCCACCATCTCGGTCTCGCCAGCATCAGGGCGACCGAACAGAATGTTCTCGCGGATTGTTGTCGAAAACAGCGCCGGGTCTTGTGAGACGATGCCAATATGCCCGCGCAGATCATTCAGCGCTGTCTCGCGCAGGTCCTGACCACCCACGATCACTCGCCCCTGATCAGGATCATAAAAGCGCAGCAGCAGATGGAACAATGTCGATTTACCCGCCCCGCTTGGCCCCACCAGCGCCACGCGTTCGCCGCGTGCCACGGTAAAGCGTATCTGGCTGACCGCCGGCCTGCTGGCGGCCGCAGGATAAGCAAAATCCACATCTTCAAAGGCACAGGCAATATCGCACGCGGGATCAATACGGCGCGGAACGGCCGGCTGCGGCAGGGTCTCATCAGCCTGCAACATCGCCGCAATACGGTCTGCCGCGCCCGCAGCGCGTTGCAACTCGCCAGCAAGGTCGGACAGAAATCCGGTCGAAGCAGCAACCAGGAACGCATAGAAAACAAAGGACGACAAGTCGCCGGCTGAGATGTTTCCAGCCAGAAGATCCTGTCCGCCAACCCACAGAATGGCTGAAATGCCGCCAAAGACCATGAAGATCACAATGCCGCTCATCAAACCGCGCAGACGCACCCGCGACAGCGCAGCCTGCAGGCTGTCATCTACTGATCCATCGAACTTCGCCAGCACAAACCCCTGCCGCGCAAAGGCCTGCACCGTGCGCATGGCCGACACGCTTTCTTCCGCCTGCACCGCCACATCGGCAAGCCTGTCCTGGGCAAGCCGCGATGCACGCCGCAACCGCCTGCCAAGACCGATCATCGGGGCCACAACAAGCGGTACAACAATCAGCACCACCAGTGACATTTTCGGACTGGACAAAACCAGCATAACCAGCCCGCCAACAAGCAGAATCAGATTGCGCACAGCCATCGAAATGGTTGATGTCATGACCGTCTGCACAATGGCTGTATCAGTGGTTATGCGGGCCAGAATATCGCCGGTGCGCGCACTTTCAAACCAGCCGGGTGACAGGCCAAGCACATGCGCGAACAGCGCTGATCGAATCCGCGCCAACACCTGTTCACCCACCTGATTGACCAGTGTCGTGCGCAGATAGCTGCCAATGGCAAGACACAGCGCGATCAGGGCGGTAGCGATAACGGCCCTGTTCAGCAATTCGGGGTCTTGCTTGGACAGCCCTTCATCAACCAGATAGGCAAGCCCGCGCCCCATCACCAGCAACGCGCCGGCGACCAACATCAGGGCCAGAACAGCACCGGAAATCTGCCGCCTGAACGGCTTGAAATAGGGCCAGAAGACACGGCCAAGCTGGCGCAGTGAATAGCCGCCATTGCGTGACGCATCTTCAGGGCTGACATTCACGTTGCTGGACCTTTCCTCGCGGCACTATTGGTCATTGATTGGGGCTTGCCTTCCATGGTGGTTGAGGATATACCACCGCTTCTGGATATTGACCAGCGTCGCCGCCGGCCGGGATCGGGCTGCATTGCAGTTCACGCCTCGGTCCGCAAAGGGTCTGGATTACAGACCAGCATTGTACGGCCGCCACGCTGCAAGCAGGAGCAGGTTATGAAAAAGGAAATTCACCCGGATTATCACGAAATCACTATTGTGATGACTGATGGTAGCGAGCGCAAGACGCGTTCTACCTGGGGCAAGCCCGGCGATGTGCTGAAGCTTGATATCGACCCGAAGACCCATCCCGCGTGGACCGGTCAGCACCGCATCGTCGATTCAGGTGGCCAGGTGGCCCGCTTTAACAAGCGCTTTTCAGGCCTCGGCATCAAGTAGGCTGGCAGCACCTGAACTGGCGGGGCACTGCCCCAGACGGGCACCGCCCGCCACAGCATGTGTTTACAGCTGCGGAGATGCAGCGGAAACACCGTCCATAATATAAACGGAATGACGATCAGGCCGGGCATGTCCCGGCCTTTTTATTTGCCGGCAGACTGTGTCCCGTCAGTCCGCAGTTTCAGCCTGTGCGCGAATGGTGGCCTGGGCTGCGGCCAGCCGTGCAGCGGGCACCCGGTATGGTGAACAGGACACGTAGTCCAACCCGACCGTCTCGAAAAAGCTGATTGATGCCGGATCACCGCCATGTTCCCCGCAGATGCCCAGCTTGATATCGCTGCGCACACTTCGGCCGCGTTCAGCCCCCATCTTCACCAGCGCACCGACCCCGTCCACATCGATCGAGACAAACGGATCAACCGGATAGATCTCCGCATCGGTATAGGCATGCATGAAAGCGCCAGCATCATCACGGCTTATGCCAAGCGCTGTCTGCGTCAGATCATTCGTACCGAACGAGAAAAACTCTGCCTGTTCGGCCAGACCATCGGCGCAAACCGCGGCGCGCGGCAATTCAACCATGGTGCCGACAAGATAATCGATGCTGATACCCGTCTCGCCAGCAACCGCAACCGCCTCCTGATCAATCACCGCCTTGCAGATTTCCAGCTCTTTTGCCGTTGCGGCAAGCGGGATCATCACTTCGGGGACCGGCGCTTCTGCCCCGCCCTTTGTCACATTGCTTGCAGCCTCGAAGATTGCACGCGCCTGCATACGGCAGATTTCCGGATATGTGACCGCCAGCCGGCAGCCACGATGGCCCAGCATGGGGTTCGATTCCGACAGTTTCAGTGAACGCTGGCGGGCTGTTTCAGCGGTGATACCGGCAGCAGCAGCCACCTCGGCCAGTTCATCAGCCGAATGCGGCAGAAACTCGTGCAACGGCGGGTCCAGCAACCGGATCGTCACCGGCAGGCCAGCCATGATGGTAAACAATTCCTCGAAATCACGTCGCTGCATCGGCAGCAGTTTGGCAAGTGCAGATTCGCGGCCAACACTGTCTGCTGCCATGATCATCTCGCGCATCGCGATAATACGGTCAACATCGAAGAACATATGCTCTGTCCGGCACAGGCCAATGCCCTCAGCACCGAAATCAACGGCCGTACGGGCATCTGCCGGCGTCTCTGCGTTGGTGCGCACCGCCATTCGCCGCGTATCATCAGCCCAGGCCATCACCGTTGCAAAGGCACCCGACATTTCAGGCTGAACAGTTTTGACACTGCCGGAAAACACTTCGCCAGTGCCACCATCAATGGTGATGATGTCGCCTTCGCTCAGCTCATGGTCGCGGATATACACCTTGCCGCTTGTCTCATCAAAGCGCAGATCGCCCGCACCCGATACGCAGGCCCGTCCCATGCCGCGCGCAACAACAGCCGCATGGCTCGTCATACCGCCGCGCGCCGTCAGGATACCGGCAGCCGCATGCATGCCGTGGATATCTTCCGGGCTGGTCTCAAGCCGCACAAGGATCACCTGCTTGCCACCAGCTGCCAGCTCTTCGGCGCGATCAGCACTCAGCACAATTTCACCAGACGCCGCCCCCGGCGATGCAGGCAGACCCTGCGTCAGCACAGTTCTGCTGGCATCGGGGTCCAGTGTCGGGTGCAACAGCTGATCCAGCGCCACCGGATCAAGACGCAACAGCGCCTCATTACGGCTGATCAGCCCTTCTTCAGCCATCTCCACCGCCATGCGCAAGGCGGCAGCGGCTGTCCGCTTTCCGCTGCGCGTCTGCAGCATATACAGCTTTCCCTGCTGGACGGTGAATTCAAGGTCCTGCATGTCAGCATAATGCGCCTCAAGCTGGGCGCGCACTGTATCCAGCTGGGCAAATACCGCGGGCATGGCCTCTTCCATCGACACATTGCCGGTTTCAGCAGCCTGCGCTGCCGTCTTGGTCAGCGGCAACGGTGTGCGAATACCGGCCACCACATCCTCGCCCTGCGCATTGATCAGATATTCACCGTAAAAACTGTTCTCGCCAGTCGACGGGTCGCGCGTGAAGGCCACACCGGTTGCGCAATCATCACCCATATTGCCAAAGACCATCGCCTGCACATTCACCGCTGTGCCCCATGACGCCGGTATATTGTTCAGCCGCCGATAGGTGGTTGCCCGCGCGTTCATCCAGCTGGTGAAAACAGCGCCGACCGCACCCCACAGCTGGTCACCCGGATCCTGCGGAAACGCCTCGCCAGCTTCATCCGCCACAATGTCCTTGTAGATATCGACCAACGCCACAAGGTTATCGCCCGTCAGGCCAGTATCATCGAACACGCCGAAACGCAGCTTCATTTCTTCCAGCGCGTCCTCGAACAGGCCGTGATCGACACCCATCACCACATCTGCATACATCTGGATAAAGCGGCGATAACTGTCATAGGCAAATCGCGTATCATCAGCGCGCGCGGCAAGCCCGGCGGCGGTGGCATCATTCAGCCCCAGATTCAGAACCGTATCCATCATGCCGGGCATTGACGCGCGTGCCCCTGAACGCACCGACACCAGAAGCGGGTTTTCCGGATCGGCAAAGCGCGCACCTGTCTCTGCCTCGATACGGGCGACTGCGGCCTCAACCTCTGCCTTCAGCGTCTGCGGATAGCTTTTGTCATTGCTGTAGAACCAGGAACAAACTTCGGTCGTGATGGTAAAGCCGGGCGGCACAGGCAGGCCGATGCCAGCCATTTCCGCAAGATTGGCCCCCTTCCCGCCAAGAAGGTTGCGCATTGAACTGTCACCTTCCGAGCCTGTGGCACCGAAAGAGTAAACCCATTGGGTGGCGGTTTCATTCATTCCAATTCAGCCTTTTTTTCAGCCTTCAAGTTTGGTGAAGTCGGCAACCCTTGTCATTGCATCACGAACCATTGCCAGCAACCCCAGCCTGTTCAGTCTCACTGCATCATCATCATCATTGACAACAACGCTGTCAAAGAACACGTCAATCGGCCCGCGCAATGTGCCAAGCGCCTGCATGCCTGACAGCAATTCGTCCCGGCTCAGCACTTTCGCTGAAAAGGACAGGCTGTCCAGATGTTCATAAAGACCCGTTTCGGCAGGCAGTGCAAACAATGCCGGATCGGTTGCCGGGGCAAAGCTCTGTTTTGCCTTGCCTTCCTCTGCCTCCAGAATGCTGGCAGCCCGGCGCCATCCCGCAACAAGACCGGCCCCGTCATCACTGCCAAGGAACGCCGCCAGCGCATCGGCACGTTCGGCAAGGAACAGGATATCATCGCTTCCCTCGGCCATGCCGTCACCCAGCGCCGCTGCTACGACATCATGGGCAATGCTGCTGCCACTGCCAGCGTCACGATCCCGCAAGCTGACACGCAACCGTTCACGAATGAACGCCAGCAGGTCATCATCCACCGCTGCAAACCCATAAGCGGCTGCAGATGCTGCCAATACCGGCCGCAAGGGAAGCCGTGTCTGTGATTCCAGAATGATCCGGATCACACCCAGCGCGGCGCGGCGCAGTGCGAACGGGTCTTTTGAACCTGTCGGCTTGGCACCAACACCAAAGAACCCCACCAGACTGTCAATCTTGTCGGCCAGCGATACCGCCAGACCTTCCGGCGTTGCTGGCAGCCCGTCAGCTGGTCCCTGCGGGCGATAATGATCGCGAATGGCCGATGCCACAGCAGCGGGCGCACCGCCAGCCTCGGCATAATAGCCGCCCATGATGCCCTGCAATTCAGGAAATTCGCCAACCATTCCGCTGACAAGATCGGCTTTGGCAAGGCGTGCAGCCTCACCAGCCGCCGCCCCATCACATCCGGCAATCGCCGGTGCAATATGCGCCGCCAGCTGTGCCAGACGCGCCGCCTTGTCATGCACCGATCCCAGCCCTTCATAAAAGACGATATCAGCCAGACGCGGCAAGGCTTCGGCAAGCGGTGCCTGGCGATCTTCCTGCCAGAAAAATTCAGCATCAGCCAGCCGTGCGCGCAGCACCCGCTGATTACCGGCAAGGATCACGTCATCGCGCGCCGCATCTGCCAGCCGGTTGCTGACGACAACAAACCCCGGGGTCAGCCGCCCGTCTTCATCTTCTGTTGTCAGATATTTCTGATGCACACGGATAGAGGCTTCCAGCACCTCATCCGGCAGTGACATGAACCCGTCTTCAATACGCCCGAACAGCGCATGCGGCCATTCAACAAGGCCGGTAATCTCGTCGATCAGCCCTTCATTTACCCGCAGTTTTGCGCCCTGCCCGTCCACCAGCGCGCTTGCGCCATCGACAATTGCGGCGCGGCGTTCTGCACGATCAACCATCACATAACCATCGCGCAACCGGCCAACATAGTCATCAGCGCTGGCAACACCGGCCAGCGAAATATCATCACCATGTTCGAAATAATGCCCGCAGCTGGTCGCCGAGAACGCCAGCGCTCCGCCACCCATATCCAGCTCACCCGGCAATGCAGCCCCGTCAAACAGGACATTGACCCGGTGCAGCGGACGCACCCACCGGAACCGCGTTGCCCCCCAGCGCTGGCTCTTCGGCCAGGGGAAATCGGACAGAATTCTGGTGATCATATCGGGCAAGAGCGCAGTGGTAGCGCTGCCTTCGCGTTCAATGCGGGCGAACAGAAATCGGCCCTTCGGCGTGTCCTGTTCCAGCAGAGCATCGCGCGCCAGGCCGGTTGATTTCAGGAACCCGGCGATGGCCTGCTCCGGCGCATCAGCGCGCGGGCCGCGGCGCTCTTCCGACACGTCTTCCTGCCGGTCCGCCACATCATCGATATAGACGGCCAGATGGCGCGGCGCCACGAAATGACGGGCGCTGCCATGTGGCAGGCCAACATCATTCAGCGCACCAGACACCAGCTTTTCCAGATCCTGCGCCGCCCGCATCTGCATGCGCGCCGGAATTTCCTCGCAGATCAGTTCAATCAGCAGATCAGCCATGTGCAGCGCCCTCACCCTCTGCTGCGGTGGCGGCAGCACCGATCCACGCCTCACAGCAGCGGCGCGCCAACGCCCGCACACGTCCGATATAGGCGGCCCGCTCGGTGACTGAAATCACACCGCGCGCATCCAGCAGATTAAACAGGTGGCTGGCCTTCATGCACTGGTCATAGGCTGGCAGTGCCAACGGTCTGGCAAGCGCCAACAACCGCCCGCATTCATCCTCGGCATCGCGAAAATGCTGCAACAGCATATCGGTGTCCGCATGATTGAAGTTCCAGGAGGAGAACTCCACCTCGGCACGGTGAAAGATGTCATGATAGCATTTGCCGCCTTGATCTGCTGGCACGCCGTCCCAGTCCAGATCATAAACGTTGTCGACGCCCTGAATGAACATCGCCAGACGTTCCAGCCCATAAGTCAGTTCCAGCGGCACCGGATCGCATTCAAGTCCCCCCACCTGCTGAAAATAGGTGAACTGCGACACTTCCATCCCGTCACACCAGACTTCCCAGCCAAGGCCCCAGGCACCAAGCGTCGGCGATTCCCAATCATCCTCGACAAACCGGATGTCATGCGCATCCGGGTCCAGACCGATCGCACCCAGACTCCCAAGATACAGCGCCTGTGAATCCGGTGGTGACGGCTTGAAGATCGTCTGGAACTGATAAAAGTGCTGCATCCGGTTCGGGTTCTCGCCAAAACGCCCATCGGTAGGCCGCCGCGACGGCTGCACATAGGCCGCACGCCAATGATGGTCAGGGCCAAGGGCGCGCAGCGTTGTTGCCGGATGAAAAGTGCCCGCCCCCACTTCCATATCATAAGGCTGCAGAATCACAGCGCCCTGCTTTGCCCAATAGGCCTGCAGGTTCAGCAGGATGGACTGGAAGTCGGTTCCCGGACGGGTGATGAAGGTCTTTGCCATGAACGATTCTACTGCCTGAATCAGAGCCGCAAACTAGCCTCAAACGGGCATTGATTGCAAGCGGTGAGAAATAGGATGAAGGTAAAATCAGCCGTTATAGGGGCAGGCCTCACGCGTGCACGCCTCGCCGGCAACCCACGCATGACATACACGGCATTCTTCCAGATCCAGCGGCCCGCTTTTCTTCTGTGTGCTGCCAGCATCTTTGCCAGCGCTGTCACCGGCCGCATCATCACGGGATTTACGATGCGCTTCCAGCAGGCGAAAGCCGTACCAGACGGCACCGATCACACCCATCAGGGCCAGTATTTTTGGGAGCGAGAAAAACATAGACCACCTTTCTGCCGGCGCTGCCGGCATTGCCCCCGCTATAAACCGAACCGCGCCATGTGCGCACGCTCAACAGCCACATCAACGGCATCATCGACCACGCGCCCCACCAGCGTTCCCGGCAGACCGCCAAAGCCGCCAAACAGGCGCTTCTTTGGCTCGATGGTCACAAGATCGGTATCCTCGCCAAACCGCTCGGTCACCATCCCGCGGCAATCGGCAAGCCCGTCGATCAATCCCAGTTTGACCGCAGCGGCACCGGTCCAGAAAGCACCGCTGAACAGATCCTCATGCGCACCAGTCAGCTTGCCACCACGCCGGTCAGTCACATGGGTGATGAATTGTTCGTGGATTTCCGCCTGCAGCGATTTCAGCCGCACGACATCAGCCTCTTTTTCAGGCTGGAATGGATCGAGGATCATCTTGTTGGTGCCAGCGGTATAGACACGGCGTTCAACGCCAAGACGTTCAATCGCACGATCAAAGCCGAACCCTGCCGACACCACGCCGATCGATCCGACCACCGAGGCGGCATTTGCATAAATTTCGTCGGCGCTGGCCGCCAGCCAGTAACCGCCGCTTGCCGCCACATCCTCGCAAAATGCCAGCACCGGCACATTGCCCTTGCGCGCCAGATCCCGCACCCGCTTGCCAATCAGCGCCGATTGCACCGGCGACCCACCCGGCGAATTGATGATCAAGGCCACAGCTTTGGCACCGCGCATGGCGAACGCCTTTTTCAGCTGCGGCTCAACGCCTTCCAGCGACAGGCCGCGGCGCATCTGGCTGCTGCTGGCAATCACGCCAGACAAGCGCACTACAGGCACCACCGCGCGCGGCTTTTTCCAGAAAAACAGCAACCGGGCAACGGCTTTGAACGGGTTCATCAGGTCAGCCTCCGCGCTGTCGGTCGGCTTGCTGCGGGCGTGCCGGATGCGACACATGCAGCGGACCACCATTCATTACGTCCTGCGCGGCATCAGAAAAACCGCCATCATCGCGATGCAACACCATGCCCGGCAGAATAGCCCCTGGCCCGTCAACATCACGGCGCACCTGAATGATCACCCGCCCTGCCGGACTGGAATGGCGCGGCCATAACGGATACAGCACAGTCTCACCGGCACCGGCACCGGCGAACAGGTTGATCAGCTCCGGCACACGGTCAGCGCGACAGATGAAGGTAATCCGCCCGCGCGGCTTGGCTGCCCAGACCGCCGCTTTTACCCAGTCCCGCATCAAGGTTTCATCGCCCATATGCGCAACAGCCCGATCGGGATGACGGGGGCGCGTACCGTGGGAATTATGGTAGGGCGGATTGCTGATCACGTGATCAAAGCTGCCAGCCAGCACAGGCGGCATCTCGCGAATGTCGGCAGACAACACCCGGATCCGGTTCTGCAACCCGTTCTGGACAGCGTTTTCGCTGCACAAAGCCGCCATATCGGCGTTCTTTTCCACAGCGGTAATCTGCAGTTCTGCCAGACGGCGCGCCAGACACAGGCACACACCGCCCACACCGGCCCCCATATCAAGAACACGGCCGGTTATGGTGCCAACAGATGCCGCCAGCAACACCGCATCACTGCCAACCCGATACCCATCGGATGGCTGTGTGATCTTGACGGCCTCATTCAGCAGATGATCATGTGTCACCTGCATCATGGGGACGTCGGCAATATCAGTGCCACTTGGTGTTTTGTCAGATGTCATCCGGCATCAATCATCAAACAGTTCATTGGCATCACTCAATACGGTTTCAGCAGCAAGGCGATATTCCGGAGCAACAGCAAGTCGCCGCGGAAACGCACCGATACCAGCTTCAAGCGCCGAAATATTTGCATCGAACACCTCGGCGCGAATACCTGAATCGGCAAGCAAGGCCTGAAGGAACGACAACCTTACCGCATTCGTGGTCCGTAAGATCGTAACCATTCACATGATATGCGCCAAATCACATCTTTAGCCAAGCCCCTAGCGAACAGAAACGGGGCAAATCTGTCTTGCTGTCACATCAATTCTGGGATCAATGCCCGGGGTAATGCCGGGGTAATGCCGGG
>ERZ802824.1700-NODE-1700-length-11586-cov-14.8238_pt1 | contig 11586 bp, 10 predicted proteins | sample MGYA00345650_ERZ802824 | MGnify/ENA primary metagenome ERZ802824 (study PRJEB30503, sample SAMEA104212361) | marine metagenome | biome: Westerlies Biome; feature: [SRF] surface water layer (ENVO:00010504) within the epipelagic zone...; material: water... | reverse complement strand
TATTAAGGTGGGGGAAAATAATGATAATATAGATGCTTTAACAAGGTACTATAAAATATTGAATTTAAATAATAAAATTTCTTGGATTGCTTTTCGACCTGTCACTGGGAGGACTCATCAAATACGACAACATGCATCAATGTCGTCCTTTCCAATTGTTGGAGATAAAAAATATGGTCGACATACAAAAGAAGGTTTAATGTTTAAAAAATTACACCTTCACAGCCAAAGTGTTGACTTTATGAATGTTAATGGAGACATATTACATTTCGAAGCTTCTTTGCCAAAACATATGGAAGAAACTTGGAAAAAATATAATTTACCATTAAGTCCAAATATTGAGGGTTTTTAAAATTAGGGATTAAGAGGTTTTTAATGGATGATATAATTAAAGAGCTTGAGTTAAGGCGAGAAAATGCAAAACTTGGTGGTGGTCAAAAAAGAATTGACTCGCAACATTCTAAGGGAAAGCTTACCGCAAGAGAGAGAATCCAGATTCTTTTGGATGAAGGTTCGTTTGAGGAATATGATATGTTCGTTGAGCATGACTCTCATGAATTTGGTATGCAAGATCAGAAAATTCCTGGTGATGGTGTTGTTATTGGATCAGGCCTTATAAACGGTAGAACCGTCTTCATTTATGTTAAAGATTTTACTGTTTTTGGAGGTTCTTTATCTTTAGCACATTCAAAGAAAATAAATAAAATTCAAGATATGGCTTTAAAAAATAATTCACCTCTCATCGGTGTTCTTGATGCGGGAGGTGCAAGAATACAAGAAGGAATTGATTCCCTAGGAGGTTATGCAGAGGTTTTTCAAAGAAATGTTTTAGCATCTGGAGTAATTCCTCAAATTTCTATTATTATGGGACCTTGTGCGGGGGGGGATGTTTATTCTCCAGCATTAACTGACTTTGTTTTTATGGTAAGAGATACATCTTATATGTTTGTTACAGGCCCTGATGTAGTCAAAACAGTTACTAATGAAGAGGTTACTGCTGAGCAGCTAGGTGGCGCCGAAATACATACCTCAGTATCTTCCGTGGCAGATGGCGCCTATGAGAATGACTTGGAAATGATGGAGCAAATGAGGGAATTAATAGGTTTTCTTCCATCAAGTAATATAGAAAAATCGCCTATAAGGGATACTAGTGATCCTATAAGTCGTTCTGAAATAAGTTTAGATACACTTGTTCCTGATAACTCCAATACGCCTTATGATATAAAGGAATTAATTTTTAAAGTTACAGATGAGGGTAAGTTTTTTGAAATACAGGAGAAATTTGCTCAAAATATTGTTACTGGATTTGGTAGATTTGATGGTCATACCGTTGGCTTAGTTGGTAATCAGCCCCTTCATTTAGCTGGTGTATTAGATTCTGATGCAAGCAGAAAAGCTGCAAGATTTGTAAGATTTTGTGATGCATTTTCTATCCCTTTAGTAACTTTTGTCGATGTTCCTGGTTTTTTGCCTGGTACAGACCAAGAGTATGGGGGGCTTATCAAAAATGGTGCAAAGCTTCTTTATGCCTATGCTGAAGCAACTGTTCCTAAGGTAACTATTATAACGCGAAAGGCTTACGGTGGAGCTTATTGTGTTATGGCACCAAAACATTTGAGGGGTGATATTAACTATGCCTGGCCAAGTGCTGAAATTGCCGTAATGGGGGCTAAAGGGGCTGTTGAGATTATTTATAGGAATGATATTGGAGATGAAGAAAAAATAAACAAACATACCGAAGCTTATGAGGATAGATTTTTAAATCCATTTGTTGCTGCTGAAAGAGGCTATGTTGATGATGTGATTATGCCCAGAAACTCTAGATCTAGAATTGGAAAAGCACTCAAGATGCTTAGAAATAAAAAACTTTCTAATCCTTGGAAAAAACACGACAACTTACCTTTATGAGAATTAAATGTTTAAAAAAATACTAATTGCAAATCGCGGTGAAATTGCTTGTAGAATTATTTCTACTTGTAAAAAATTATCAATTCCAACAGTTGCAGTTTATTCAGATGCAGATAAAAGATCTCTTCATGTATCATTAGCTGATGAGTCAGTTAATATAGGACCAGCAGTATCATCAGAGTCATACTTATCGATAGATAAGATAATCTCAGCTTGTAAAGAAACTGGAGCAGACGCCGTTCATCCTGGATATGGCTTTTTATCTGAAAATCATACTTTTATGAATAAATTGGAAAAGGAAGATATAACATTTATTGGCCCATCTGCTGAACCAATAAGAATAATGGGCGATAAGATTGAATCAAAAATATTTGCTATAGAGGCTGGAGTAAATACTGTTCCGGGCCATCAAGGTATTATAAAAGATATTGATGAAGCGGTTTCAATAGCAAATGAAGTTGGTTTTCCAGTAATGATTAAAGCCTCGGCTGGCGGAGGCGGAAAGGGAATGCGAATTGCCTTTACTGAAAAAGATATTCCCGACGCTTTTACCTCTTCAATTAATGAGGCAAAATCAAGTTTCGGTGATGATAGAATTTTTATTGAAAAATTTATAACTAAGCCAAGACATATAGAAATACAAATTCTTGCAGATAATCATGGCAATGTTATTCACCTAGGTGAAAGAGAATGTTCTATTCAAAGAAGAAATCAAAAAATAATTGAAGAATCACCCAGTCCTTTTGTTGACAAGGAATTAAGAAATTCAATGGGTAATCAAGCCGTTCAATTGGCAAAAAAAGTCGGTTACTCAAGCGCTGGTACTGTAGAATTTATTGTTGACCAAGATAGAAATTTTTATTTTCTTGAGATGAATACTAGACTTCAGGTTGAGCATCCCGTTACTGAGCTTGTTACAGGTTTTGATCTTGTTGAAGAAATGATAAAAGTTGCTGCAGGTGAAAAATTAAATATAACTCAAGATGATGTAAGTTTTGATGGTTGGGCTATCGAATCAAGAATATATGCCGAAGACCCTGAAAGAAATTTTATGCCCTCAACCGGAAGGTTGATAACTTATAAACCACCTTTGGGTATTGACAATATTAGGAATGATACAGGTGTTTTTGAAGGCGGAGAGATTTCAATGTTTTATGACCCTATGATTTCTAAATTATGTTCATATGGTGAAACAAGACTTGATGCATGCAATTTAATGCAAGAGGCATTAAATAATTTCGAAATTTCTGGAATTCAAAATAATCTTAACCTTCTTTCTTCAATTATTAAAAATAAAAAATTTTTAGACGGTGAGATAAACACAGGTTTTATTGATGAGGAATATCCTGATGGTTTCTCCTCTAAGGTCCTTGATAAGGAAAATGCTTTAATGTTTTCTTTAACAGCGGTTTTTGCATATATAAAGGAAGAAAATAATTCCCAATATTATGATAGCCAAAATAATTCTAGTCTTAATGAAAAATCTTTAGTTGCCTCAATGGGTGAGAATATCTTTATATTTAAAGCTTACAATACTCTAAAAAATACAATTATTGAGCATAATGATAAGGTTATTTCTATAGAGTCCGATTGGAGACCAGAAGATAAAATAATTAAAATTAAAATCGATGAGAGCCTCTCAACTCTACAAATTAATAAAAGTGTAAAAGGTTATGAAATTAAAGGTTTTGGATTGAATGGAATTGTTAATGTAAGATCAAAAATTGCCCATGATCTATCTGCACACATGATTGAAAAAGTCATTATAAAAAATGCAAAAATTATAAAGTGCCCAATGCCTGGTCTTGTAGTTTCTATTGATATTGAAGAAGGTCATAAGGTTGAGGATGGTGATAAATTATGTACGGTAGAGGCAATGAAAATGGAAAATATTATTCGCTCAGAAACCTCAGGTATTGTTAAAAAAATATTTTGCAAAGAGGGTGATAGTCTTGCAGCGGACGAAGTTATGATTGAATTTGAGTAAACATAGTATTTATTCGAAAATCTTTCTCAAAGTTTTTTAAAAGTATTTCATCAATTTTTTTGGTTGGTAAAGTTATCCCTAATTTTTTTAAACTCGTGACCCCATTGCTCTTGTTGCCGCAGGAGATAATGCCATCAAAATGATCTAAATTTGGATCTATATTAATACTAATTCCATGAAAGGTTATACCTTTTCTAACCCTTAGACCGATAGAAGCTATTTTTTTTTCAGGCTGATCATTATTATTAATCCAAACACCAACTTTTCCATTTATTAATTGAGATTTTACTCCAATATCGTCAAGCGAGTGAACTATCCAACTTTCAAGTGTGTTTACAAATTTTCTTATATCGTAATTTCTTTCTCTTAAATTCAGCATTATATAAATAATTCTTTGACCTGGCCCATGATAAGTGTACTCCCCGCCTCTTGAAGTTCTATATACAGGAAGAGTATTTTTTTTTAAAAGATCTGAGTCAATTGAACTTGTTCCAGCGGTATAAATTGGAGGATGTTCTAAAAACCAAAGTAATTCAGGTTTTTTTTTAGAGCTTATATCCTCAACTCTATTTTCCATTGCCTTAACACTATCTTCATAGTTAATTATTTTATTGGAAATTAAGTATTCCATCTCTTTTATTTTCATGACCATTGGTTAATTTTAAGTTATACATTTTAATGTAAAAACCAGATTTAATTATATAATATATAAATTATTTTTATCTATTGATATATTATAAATTAAAATGCGGCCGTGGCGGAACTGGTAGACGCGCAGCGTTGAGGTCGCTGTGGGATAAAACCCGTGGAAGTTCGAGTCTTCTCGGCCGCACCATTAAACTAAGGTAATGAGATTTTTATGACACAGATTAAGGTAAATAATCAAGGTACTGACTTTACACCTTTTGATCCATCTTTAATTTCCGAAGTGATGGATGCTTTAGACACATCTGATAAGAATAAAATTATATCATTAACTAAAAACTTATCTGCTGCTGATATTGCAGATATAATTAATCTTATTCCAAGGCATGAAGTAAAAGATTTCATTGAATTCATTGAAAACGACTTCAATCCAGAAATTTTGTCTGAATTGGAAGAAACTATTAGAGAGGAAGTCATTAATCTTTTAGGCCACTCTTATGTTGCCAAGGCTCTTCAAAAACTTGAAACAGACGATGCAATTCATGTAATAGAAGATCTTGAAGAGGGCGATAAAAATTTAATTTTAAATAAAATCCCTAAGAATGAAAGGGAGGAATTACAATCATCATTGAATTATCCCGAGGATAGCGCCGGCCGATTGATGTCACTCGACTTTGTTGCTCTTAATCCAAATATTAATGTTGGTGAGGCAATAGATTTTTTAAGAAAAGGGGATGATTTACCAATTGAGTTCTATGAAATTTATTTGATAGATAGTACTTTTAAGCCAGTTGCAGCAATATCCTTATCTAATATTATAAGGTCCCCTAGAAACAAAAGTTTAAAAAATCTTCAAGCTCATGAACTAATAATAATTTCAGGGGATATGGATAGAGAACTTGTTGCATATCAATTTGAAAGATTTGATTTGGTTTCTGCTCCAGTTACTGATGGCGAAGGAAGGTTAATAGGTGTTATTACTGCAGATGATGTTGTTGAAGTTTTAAAGGATGAAGCTGGTGAGGATATTAAGCTGCTTGGTGGTGTTGGCGATGAAGATATTACTGATAATGTAATTCAGGCTTCAAGAGGTAGATTTTCATGGTTATTTATAAATCTTATAACCGCTGTTGTTGCCTCTATGGTAATAGCTATTTTCGATGGAACCATAGAGGAGATGGTTGCTTTGGCAATCTTAATGCCTATTGTTGCCTCTATGGGCGGTAATGCTGGAACTCAAACATTAACTATTGCAGTTCGCTCATTATCTACTAGAGACCTTATTCCTTTAAATTATAAAAGAATTATAAATAGAGAAATTTTAGTAAGTTTTTTAAATGGAGTATTATTTGCTTTAATCTTAGGCTTTTTAAGTGCCTTTTGGTTTAACAATCCTGCTCTAGGTATAGTTTTGGCGCTAGCAATGGTTTTAAATATGGTGGTCGCTGGTTTTTCAGGAATAATAATACCTCTTATCCTTAATAAAATGGGTATTGATCCTGCATTGGCCTCCAGTGTTTTTGTAACCACGGTTACAGATGTCGTTGGTTTCTTCTCCTTTCTTGGACTCGCTGCAATTTTTTTGGTTTAAAATGACATTAAATATTAAGAAATTATGCGTTGGTGCAGACTCAGTATTAGATCTTTATAATCGTCAGGAGTTTGTTAGAGGTCGCTATGGCGAAACAATTCACATAACACGGATGTTCCCTAAAAGATTTGAGGAAGTTCTTAATGGAGGGTCAATATACTGGGTAATAAAAGGTAAATTATGTGTAAGACAAGAAATTTTAAAAATTGAAAGATTTACTGATAACGATAATGTTAATAGGTGTAGGTTAGATTTAAATAAAGATTTAATTCTTACTGTTCCTTTTAAAGAGAGGCCATTTCAGGGCTGGAGGTATTTAGAAACAAAAAATTCTCCAAGTGACTCAAGATTATTTGATATTAATAATATAAATGATGATCAAGAAATTATTTCAGACCTTCATTCTCTAGGACTGGTGTGACTCTATGGTTTTAGTGCTAGGAATTATTTTCTTGATATTTTTGATTTTCCTTTTTGATTGGATAATATCTTCAGAAAAAGAGATTTTCAAAGAAAAAATTAGAACGGTGATTGTAATTTTTTCTATTTTACTATCAATACTATTTTTATTTTTTGGTCTTTATTATTTTTCTACCTTCTTTGTTTCTCTAGCTATTTGGTTTTTTAAAAGAAAGGTCTTTTTTGATTTAATTATGAGACTTTTTAAGAAAAAAAATAATTCATCTATCCCATTGTCCGAGGCCTATGATTTATTGGGTATTGACGAAAATGCATCAATTGACAATATAAATAAGGCTCATAAAGAATTGATAACAAGATTACATCCTGATAAAGGTGGTTCTTCTTACTTGAGCGCAAGAATAAATGAAGCTAGAGATATTATTATGAATGAAAAAATGAATAGGAATTAAAAAGGTGAGTGATAAAAACAAATTTATTGATAATGACTCGTCTTTAAAGACCCAAGTTAAAAATAAGGTAAAAAAACCTTCTTTATACAAGGTTCTTATTCTCAATGATGATTATACACCCATGGAATTTGTTATTTATCTTCTAAAAAGTTTTTTTAATAAAAGTAATGAAGAGGCAACAAAAATAATGCTTCATGTCCATCAAAATGGTATAGGTGTTTGTGGTGTTTTTTCTTATGAAATAGCTGAGACAAAAGTAATTCAAGTTCTTGATACATCAAGAAAAAATAATCACCCTTTACAATGCACAATGGAAAAAGCTTAAATGACATCATTTTCTCAATCACTAGAAGAAACACTTCAAAGATCAATTGACTTTGCAGCCCAAAAAAAACATGAACATGTTACAATAGAGCACCTTTTATTCTCCCTTCTTGATGATAAGGATGCTTATAAAGTCTTAATGGCATCTAATGTTGAAATCGAATTATTAAAAACTGAATTGTTAGATTTTATTAATAAGCAGGATTATTTAGTTAGCTCTGAAGATGGGGGTGTTCCAGAACCTACTGCTGGATATAGAACGGTTGTTACAAGGGCGGCAATTCATGTTCAGCAATCAGGTGGCCAAGAGGTTAATGGCGGAAATATTCTTGTAGCTATTTTTTCTCAACAGGAAAGCTATTCAGTCTATTTATTAGAAAAGCAAGAAATGACTAGATATGATGCAGTCCAATTTTTAGCTCACGGCATAAAGAAAAATCAAACATTTACATCAATTCAATCTGACTCAGATGATGATCAATTTTCTTATGAGGAAAATGATTCGTCCTCCTCAAAAGAAAGTGCTCTTGATGCATTTTGTGAAAATTTAAATGAAAAAGCAAAAAAACAATTAATTGATCCCTTGATAGGAAGGGCTGAGGAGGTTAATCGATTAATTCAAATACTTAGCAGGAGAAGAAAAAATAATCCATTACTTGTAGGAGATCCAGGTGTAGGCAAAACTGCAATTGTTGAAGGTTTGGCATTTAGAATTTTTGAAAAAAATATACCTGATGTAATAAGCAATACTTTGATTTTTTCTTTAGATATGGGGTCTATCCTGGCCGGAACTAGATATCGAGGAGATTTTGAGGAAAGAATAAAAGCTGTTTTAAAGGAAATAGAAGCTCTAGATGACGCAGTACTTTTTATTGATGAAATTCATACCGTTATTGGGGCAGGATCAACTTCAGGAGGCTCTATGGATGCCTCGAATCTATTGAAACCTTCTCTTCAAGGACAACAATTACGCTGCATAGGTTCAACTACTTATAAAGAATATAGACAGTTTTTTGATAAAGATAGGGCTCTATCAAGAAGATTCCAAAAAATTGATGTTGAGGAGCCAAATGTTCCTGATACTATTAAAATACTTATGGGTTTAAAATCTAGATTTGAGAGTTTTCATGGATTGAGGTATTCAAATGAATCTATAAAAACTGCTGTTGAGCTCTCCTCAAGGTATATGAGCGATAGAAAGCTACCTGATAAAGCGATAGATGTAATAGATGAGACCGGTGCTTCACAAAAGCTCAAACCTTTATCAAAAAGAAAAAAAACAATTAATCAAAAAGATATAGAACAAACAATCTCCACTATGGCTAGGATTCCATCCAAACATATAACTAGAGATGATAGCGAAAGATTAAAAGATCTAGATAAATCTTTAAAAAGATTTATCTTTGGACAAGACAAAGCTGTTGAAGAGGTTGTTGCCTCAATTAGATTGTCTAGAGCTGGTTTGAGAGATTTACAAAAGCCTATAGGATCATATCTTTTTACAGGTCCTACAGGTGTCGGAAAAACAGAGCTTGTTAGACAGCTTTCTTCAGTTTTGAGTGTTGAGTTATTAAGATTTGATATGTCTGAATATATGGAACGACACACTGTTTCTCGCCTTATAGGTGCCCCACCTGGTTATGTTGGATTTGATCAAGGAGGTTTATTGACAGATGGAGTTGATCAAAATCCTTACAGTATTGTTTTGTTAGACGAGATTGAAAAGGCTCATCCAGATATTTTTAATATACTTCTTCAGGTAATGGATCATGGAACATTAACAGATCAAAATGGCAGAAAAGTTGACTTTAGAAATACGATTATAATTTTAACCACTAATGCTGGTGCTGCTGATTTAGCTAAACCAGCTTTAGGATTTAATCGAAGTGAGAGAATTGGCGAAGATACAGATGCAATAGAAAAACTTTTTAATCCTGAGTTTAGAAATAGACTGGACTCAATTATATCTTTCAATGCTTTGCCTGATAGTGTTATAGAAAAAGTTGTTGAAAAATTTATTCTTGAACTAGAATCTCAACTAGATAATAAGAATGTTTATATTAATATTTCAAGCCAAGCAGCTCAATGGTTGGGAAAAAAGGGTTATGACCAGAACATGGGGGCAAGACCATTAGCTAGACTAATCCAAGAAAAAGTTAAAAAGCCTATTGCTGAAGAGATTCTTTATGGTGTTCTTGAAAAAGGTGGAACCGTTAATGTTACGCTCAAAAAAGATGAATTAGATTTTAGTTATAAAGCATTGAAAAATATAGAAAAAGATAAAAAAGAATTGATTAAAAGCTAGCTATAGATTAGCGATTATTTTATCGGCTTCTTTTTGAAGTTCTTTAAAATCTCTTGGTTCAGAGGCGTGAAATTTATAATTTAAACCTTCGGATCTTTGTATTATGTGAAAGTGAAGGTGAAATACTGACTGACCTGCTTCAGCCCCATTTAGTTGTAAAATCATAACCCCTGAAGGAGAGTAAACTTTTTTTATAGATCTAGCAATTTTTTGAGTAGCTTCTAGAATATAAGGGAAATAATTTGAATCAAGGTTAATTAAATCCTCAGTTTTGTATTTTGGTATTACGAGTGTATGGCCTGGTGCCTGGGGCATTACATCCATGAACGCCAAAATGAAATCATTTTCTAAAACTTTTACGCATTCAGCGTCACCATTTAAGATTTTAGCAAATATATTTTTATCGTTGTAAGACATTAACCTTCTTTTTTATAAGGAAGGTAAGCTTCTAGTATTTTTTTACTTTTTTCAACCTCTTTAACTTCATATTTTAAATATTCCTCAATTGCATTTGAAAAATTCTTTTCTTTAATCCAGTGTGCAGAATAAGTTGTTTCTGGAGAATATCCTCTTGATATTTTATGTGTTCCCTGTGCTCCTGCCTCAACATTTTTATAATTATTTGAAATAGCAAAATCAATTGCCTGGTAATAGCATAATTCAAAGTGAAGAAATTTATGATCTTCGGTGCACCCCCAGTTTCTTCCATAGACAGTATCATCGCCAAGAAAATTTAGAGCACCAGCTATATATTTATTCTTATTTTTAGCCATTATCAATAAAATATCCTTTTGCATTGTCTCACCTATAATTTTAAAAAAATCTCTATTTAGATAAGCTTGACCCCATTTTCTTATAGTTGTATCAAGATAAAAATTATAAAAATAATCCCAATGATGTTCCTTTATATCTTTTCCGGCTATATGTTCAATTTCAATTGAGCTTTCTTTAAGAATTGATCTTTCTTTTTTTATATTTTTTCGCTTTCTTGAGTTTAGGTTTAATAAAAATTCATCAAAATTTTTGTAATTATTATTCTTCCAATGAAATTGTTGATCTTTCCTTATCAACCAACCAAGTTTTTTAAGGCTCTCACTCTCTCCTTTTGTAAGAAAAGTTATATGAGCTGATGATGAACCCGTTATTTCTGTTAATTTTATTAACTGATTTGATAAATTTAATATAACTTCTTGATCGTTAAATTTATCTTTAATAAGTAATCTTCTTCCAGTAACAGGCGTAAATGGAATGGAGACTTGAATCTTAGGATAATAAGATCCACCAGCCCGGTGATACGCATTTGCCCAATCATGATCAAATACATATTCCCCCATTGAGTTATTTTTAACAAAAGAAGGGGTGCAGCCAATAATTTCATTTTTTTCATTCTCTATTAATAAATAATTGGAAAACCAACCTGTATTATTATTTAAAGAATTACTTCTCTCGAGTGCGTCCAAAAATTCATAGCTAACAAAGGGATTAGACTTTGAAAAGCTATTGTTAGCACAACTATTCCAATCAGTTTTTTTTATATTTGATAAGGATGTCTCTATTTTAAATTTAAAATTATTCATTAATATTACTTAATTAGAGACCTCAAAAATAGCATCAACTTCCACAGCCATCCCAAGGGGAAGAGAGTTAGAGCCAACAGCAAAGCGAGAGTGCCAGCCATTTTCTTCAAAAATATCGATCATTAACCTTGATGCTCCTTCAATTACCATTGCTTGATCTGTAAAAGTATCTGAGCAATTTACAAAACCCCCTAGCTTAATGCATTTTTTTATTTTGTCTAAGCTTCCAGTGGCAAGCTTTGCTTGAGCCAAGATCATTTCACCACATAAGTGCGCAGCATTTTGACCTTCTTCAATAGTTAAGTTTGAACCAACCTTTCCAGTTATTAGCTTGCCTTCGTTAAAAGGACCTTGCCCCGAAATAAACAAAAGGTTGT
>ERZ802824.1698-NODE-1698-length-11587-cov-37.4475_pt1 | contig 11587 bp, 9 predicted proteins | sample MGYA00345650_ERZ802824 | MGnify/ENA primary metagenome ERZ802824 (study PRJEB30503, sample SAMEA104212361) | marine metagenome | biome: Westerlies Biome; feature: [SRF] surface water layer (ENVO:00010504) within the epipelagic zone...; material: water... | reverse complement strand
CAAAACTGAGGCCCTTGGCTTTTTTGGCCGCCATCAATGATGCAGTTACGGAAACGGTCATGAAAAATACAAAAGGAAATCAAACTGCTTTAAAAATTGCATTCCTCTCAAGGAACGTCAGAGCAGTGAAACAACTGTTGCGTCCTTTGAGGCCAAGATATGCAGCCTCTGCTACAAAAACAAAGACGTCTTTTGCAGCTTTCATCACATCACTGATGAACCATTTAAGTGGAAAATATCAGTATCAAGAAGGCAAAACATGAGCCAACTACTGCGGTCGCTTTCCTCCTTACTGGGCAGCCAGCAATCCGACAATGCAACGTTGACGAGCTTGGTGCTCGAACGCCTGTACTACGCGGATGGACGTCACCACCCTGAACATCCAAACCATGGAAGTTTTCAAGGTTTAACAACCTTTAGCTAAGAGTGGCGAATCAGTAACAACGGCAACATCTTGGTGGATCATTGCTGCAGAACACTCTGATCATCTGGAGTGCCCCGTTTGACGATCGCAGAGGGTTCCGGCAAAGAACGGTTCAAAAGCCACCTGCGCAAGGTGGGCAGCGGAGAACACACCAGCAAAGGGCTGAGTCGTGAAGAAGCAGCAGAAGCTCTCGATCTCATGCTTCATCAGGAGGCGACCCCTGCTCAGATTGGCGCTTTTCTGATTGCCCATCGCATCCGTCGCCCTGAGCCGCAGGAGCTCACGGGAATGCTCGACACGTACCGACACCTTGGTCCAAAACTCCAATCCAAAGCTGGCCAGATTCCGCCGGTGTGCTTCTGCATGCCCTTCGATGGACGCACCCGGACCGCCCCCATCTATCCCCTCACAACGTTGGTGCTTTTGGCGTTAGGTCAACCCGTGGTGCTCCAAGGCGGGAATCGCATGCCAATCAAATATGGCGTGACCGCCATCGATCTGTTTCGAGAATTAGGCGTGGAGCTGAGCGGACTCCCCCTTGCAACGGTTCAAGACGGGCTAAACAACAACGGCTTCGCTTTGGTGCATCAACCCGATCACTTCGCCATCGCTGAGAGCTTGATCACTTACCGCGAAGAGTTAGGCAAACGCCCCCCTGTGGCCAGCCTTGAGTTGCTCTGGACCCCCCATCAGGGAGAACACGTTCTGATCAGTGGTTTTGTTCACCCTCCAACCGAAAGTCGGGCATGGGAAGCACTCCGCCTTGCCGAAGAAGCCCAGGTGGTCACCGTCAAAGGCTTGGAAGGCGGAACCGACCTCCCCATTGGGCGCGCCTGCATCACCGCACGGGTTGATCACGGTCACGCACAACGTCTAATTCTTCACCCGCGAGACCACGACTGCCACGAAGCAGATCTGGGATGGACCGATCCTGCAACCTGGGTCCAACAGGCCCTTGCAGCGCTCAACAACAGTGGTCCACTGCTCAGTGCCTTGCGTTGGAATGCTGGGGTCTATCTCTGGTTTGCTGGTCAGAGTGCAACCCTCGAGGCTGGTCTTGAACGTGCGCAAGAAGCCCTCGAAAACGGCACAGCTCTCACCGCCTTGCAGCAACTTCAGTCGTGGAGCAAGGCCTTGGCCATGCGATAGCGCTCGAATTCCACACCGCCAATCGCAATGGTTTCTGGTGCAACCAATCGCCAGCCGAAATGTTCAAGCAAAGGACGGCTGAACTGACTCGCCTCGGTCGTGAGCTGATTCAAACCACAGCTCATGGCGTCTAGCTCAATCTGGACCAGGAGCTGCGAGGCATGGCCTTGGCGTGCTGCTGATCCTCGGCAGTACAAAAGCGCCAACCGGGTTGCGGGATAACGGATTGCAAAAGCAGCACCCTCACCACTGATCCAACCCGATCCCTCCTGAAAGGTGCGATCAAGCACTCCCGGCAACCAGGCCAAAGCCGACCAGGCCTGAACCTGCTGCTGCGAATAGAGCATCCCAGCCTGCGATTCGATCGCATCGGCATAGATGTCGCGCAAGAGAGATTGGTCGTTGGGTGTGATCCGGCGCAGGGCCATGGACACGGCCTGTGGGAATGTGAGTCTCCTCCGGCCACCGGTCGATTTGCAGCGTCCCCGCATACCAACACTGCTGAGCGCATTTTTAACGCTGCTCAACGATCGACTAAGCGAAAGCATCGTCTTTCCCCTGCTGCCCTTTCTATTGGCACAGTTCGCGCCGAATGGACGAACGCTCGGGCTCTTAGCCGGTAGCTATGCGTTGTCTCAATTCCTGGTCACTCCACTCATCGGAGCCCTTAGCGACCGCTATGGGCGAAGGCCCGTCATAGCCATTTGCGTCGCGGGATCTGTGGTTGGACTGGGTCTGTTTGCAATCACCCTCAGCGTGCCTTGGCCAGAAGCGAGTTTGTGGCCCTTAATCTTGTTATTCAGCGCGCGAGTTATCGACGGCATCAGCGGAGGAACAGCAGCGACCGCCTCAGCGGTTCTGGCCGATATCAGCTCCCCTGAACAACGGGCCCGCACCTTTGGGCTCATCGGGGTGGCCTTCGGGCTGGGCTTCATTCTCGGACCCTTCCTCGGAGGTCAGCTCGCACAGATCGCCGTTCCACTACCCATTTGGGTCGCGACAGGTTTCGCTTGCCTGAACTTGCTGGTGGTTCTCACCTTGCTGCCAGAAACCCACCCAGCCGAAGAGCGCCAAGATTTGCCACAACGTCGAGACCTCAATCCATTTCGGCGCATTGGTCAGGTGCTGATCAACCCAAGCGTCGGCCGGCTGTGCGGCGCATTTTTTCTGTTCTTTCTTGCCTTCAACGGTTTCACGGCAATTCTGGTGCTGTATTTCAAGCAACGGTTCGGATGGGGACCCGAACTTTCCACCACAGCCTTCCTCGTTGTTGGTGTTGTAGCGACCGTCGTCCAGGGAGGCTTGATCGGTCCATTGGTTCAGCGCTTTGGTGAATGGAAACTCACCCTGTTCGGACTAGGCCTCGTGATCGCGGGTTGTCTGTTAATTCCAGCCGTCGGGGCAGCCGATCGAGCGCCCGCCATTTTCTGCTCGGTCGGGATCTTGGCCCTTGGAACCGGCCTCGTCACACCAAGTTTACGAAGCCTGGTTTCACGAAGACTGAGTAATGAAGGACAAGGAACTGCACTCGGCAGCTTGCAAGCACTGCAAAGTTTGGGAAGTTTTCTGGGCCCACCAATTGCAGGAATCAGCTACGACCTTCTTGGCCCGACCAGCCCCTTCGTGCTCGCCGCAACACTCCTCGTCATCGTCATCGCATTAGTTTCCAGAAGTCCACTCACCAAAAACCTTCAACTGAGCACTTGATTGCTACCTTTCAACACTCAGCGTTGGATCCTTAACCATCCCCATGTGTGCAGCTGCCCTCAGCCCAGATCAATACATCAATAGGGAGCTGAGTTGGATTGCCTTTAATCAGCGCGTCTTAGCCCAAGCACTCGATCAGCGCACTCCATTACTAGACCAAGCCAAATTCAGTGCAATTTTTAGCAATAATCTCGATGAATTCTTCATGGTGCGTGTTGCATCTCTGAAGTCACAAGTAGAAGCTGGGATCAGCACACCTAGCGAGGATGGTCAAACACCTTTTGAACAACTTCAAACGATTCGCGAGCATTTATTGCCACTTTTAAAGCAACAGCAAGAACATTACCGATACCAACTGAAGCAGAAATTAAGAGATCAGAACGTTCAACTACTTGATTACGCGCAACTTAATCAACCCCAATGCGCCTGGGTTGATGACTATTTCCAAACCTCAATCTTTCCCGTTCTCACCCCCCTGGCTGTCGATCCCGCCCATCCGTTTCCCTTCGTGAGCAACCTCAGTCTGAACGTTGCAGCTGTGGTGAGAGATCCCGAAACTGACCAACGGCAACTGGCAAGGATCAAAGTTCCGAAAAAAAATCTCCCACGCTTTGTTGCCATTCCATCGCAACTCAGCAATGACAATCCGCAACCGATCCACACGGCAATTCCTGTCGAACAGGCGATCGCCTTCAATCTCGAAATGCTCTTTCCTGGCATGACCATTGAAGGACATTATTTTTATCGAGTCACCCGTGATGCCGACCTGGAACTCAGAGATTTAGAAGCAGACGATTTAATGCTTGCCCTTGAACAAGGTCTTCGAAAACGTCGTATGGGTGGCGAGGTTGTGCGCTTAGAAGTTGCCAATGAAATGCCAAGTGATGTGATCGATATGCTGATGACGGGACTCAATGTTGAAGAGGCCGATCTCTACAAAATTGATGGTCCTTTAGGACTTGATGATCTCTTTGGCCTAACAGGTCTGCCAATTTCAAAACTAAAAAGCAAGTCTCACACTGGACAAACACCAAGCACCCTTGCAAGAACTCAGCAGAACCTGATTGATGAAGGCGCAATTAAACCCGAAGAATTTGAAACTATTTTTTCTGTGATGCGTCAACAGGACATCCTGTTACATCACCCCTACGACCTCTTCTCAACAACAGTTGAGGAGTTCATCAACCAAGCGGCCGACGACCCAAAGGTGATGGGAATCAAAATGACCCTCTACCGAACTTCGACCGACTCACCAATCATCGCGGCCCTGATTCGCGCCGCCGAAAATGGAAAACAAGTCATGGCACTGGTGGAGCTCAAAGCCAGATTCGATGAAGACAACAATATCCAATGGGCAAGGCATTTAGAACGCTCTGGAGTTCACGTTGTCTATGGAGTTTTAGGGCTAAAGACACACACCAAGATCGTACTCGTTGTGCGCAAAGAAAAGGAAAAGCTCCAGAGCTACGTCCACATTGGAACGGGTAACTACAACTCAAAAACATCAAAGCTTTACACAGATTTAGGGCTGTTATCAACACGTCCAGAGCTGGGCAAAGATCTAGTAGAACTGTTCAACTACCTCACAGGCTTCTCCAAACAACAGAGTTTCCGAAGGCTTCTTGTTGCCCCAGTCACCCTCCGGAAGGGTATGGAGTCTCTGATCCGTCGTGAAATTGATCACGCCAAAGCAGGTCGACAAGGAGTGATTCGAGCAAAAATGAATTCACTTGTCGATCCAGACATTATCGCCCTGCTCTACGAAGCATCGCAGGTTGGCGTTCAAATTGAACTCATTATCCGCGGAATGTGCAGTCTTATTCCTGGGCGCGAAGGTCTCAGCAACAACATCAAAGTGATCAGCATTGTGGGCCAGTTCTTGGAACATTCACGCATCTTCTGGTTTGCCAATGGTGATGTGCCTGAGGCTTATATCGGAAGTGCCGACTGGATGACCCGCAACCTGGATCGACGCGTCGAAGCCATTACACCGATTGAAGAACCTGCCTTGCGCCGCAAGCTTGAACGCTTACTCGACCTCTATATGCAAGACAATCGAGGTGCTTGGGATATGCACGCTGATGGAAGCTTCACGCAACGCATGCCAGGAGATGATCAGCCCGAATGCAATTCCCAACTTCAACTCACAAGCCTGTGGAGCCGAGGACTTCACCCAGGGCAGTAAAACGCAAGGAAACAATAAGTAATCTGTGATTTTAGCTACAGACTATTTTTTGCTCTAGTGAAATCCAGCTTTTCAAGGCCTTGAATAAGGGCAAGTCGTGGAATATTGATTCCGGAAATTCTTCCAATTCAATTCAGTTACCGTTCAAACGTAGTGCTAAATTCTGAGCAAATTTAATAGGAGACCAGGGTGATGGGGATCCCTCTGGAGACTTCCAAGTCGACAACTCAGTCGACCCGGAAGCAGCCTGCTTTGCCGTCCACTGGACGACGCTCAGCCTCACGTCAAAGTGGACGCTTGGCAACAGACTCCATTGGCTTTTATCTAAGCAGTATTGGACGCGTTCCACTGCTCACCGCGGCCGAAGAAATCGAGCTCGCCCATCATGTCCAAGACATGAAACAGCTCAAAGAGTTGCCCCAAGAGGAACTCACTTCGCGACAAAAGCACAAGATCCGGATGGGAAAACGCGCCCGTGATCGAATGATGGCAGCCAACCTGCGACTGGTTGTGAGCGTGGCCAAGAAGTATCAAAACCAAGGTTTGGAATTGCTCGACCTCGTTCAAGAGGGAGCAATTGGCCTCGAGCGTGCCGTCGATAAATTTGATCCGGCCATGGGATACAAGTTTTCAACGTATGCCTACTGGTGGATACGCCAAGGCATGACGCGCGCCATCGATAACAGCGCAAGAACGATTCGACTACCGATTCATATCAGCGAGAAATTATCAAAAATGCGCCGGATCTCTCGGGAGCTTTCGCATCGCTTTGGCCGTCAGCCCAACCGGCTTGAGCTGGCCAGCGCCATGGGTATCGAACCTCGTGAACTGGAAGATCTGATCACCCAAAGTGCACCATGCGCATCCCTCGATGCCCATGCCCGAGGCGAAGAAGACCGCAGCACCCTTGGTGAACTCATTCCCGATCCCAACGGGGAAGAGCCGATGGAAGGCATGGATCGCAGCATCCAGAAAGAACATCTTGGTGGCTGGCTCTCTCAACTCAATGAGCGCGAACAAAAAATTCTTCGACTGCGTTTTGGTCTCGGAGGAGAAGAGCCGTTAACCCTTGCGGAAATCGGTCGGCAGATCAACGTGTCCCGCGAACGCGTGCGTCAGCTGGAAGCGAAAGCAATTTTGAAACTCCGCACAATGACAAACCATCAGCAAGCCGCCTGATTGCTTTGTCAGCATTCGGCGGGCCTCTCATCATTGTGATCTGGTTGGTCTTTGTGGTGGGATTAGCGCTGATATCGCGTCAGATCTGGCCCCAGCAAAAAGAACTCAATCGCAAGGTCATCCACATCGGCACGGGGGCAGTTGTCCCCCTCGCTTGGCTTTTTGAGATTCCTTCAGTCATTGCAATTCCTTGTGCGGCAGTCATCACCTTGATCACTGCCATCAATCATCAATGGCGATTCATCGCTGCCATTGAAGAGGTTGATCGGAACAGTTACGGCACGATTGCCTACGGGTTAGCAATCACAATTCTGCTGGCGCTGTTTTGGCCAGATCGCCCCGATGCCGTCACCGCCGGAGTGTTGGTGATGGCCCTGGGGGACGGACTCGCAGGACTCATCGGACGGCAACTCAAGACACCTCAATGGATCATCTTTAAGCAAACGAAATCGTTTGGTGGCACCGCAACCATGGCCATCGTTTCAATACTGGTGCTCATGATCCTGTCTAATGTCACGAACCACATAATCTCGCTGCCGATTGCGATTGCCATTGGATTAGGAGCAACAGGCCTCGAGCAAATCAGCATGCGAGGACTGGACAATCTCACCGTCCCCTTAGGGGTCGGCCTTGCATGGTCAGCGTTAATTCCATAGCTCAATAACACACTAAAAATATCCGCCTTCAAATCACTAAATCTGTTTCATTCAAAGAATTGACGCTATTTCTGGCAAGCCCCAACAGCGTCTGCTAAATCATTCAAAATCTGTTCTGTTGTTTCAAGGCTGATGCAAGCATCCGTAATGCTTTGCCCATAGGTGAGTTGCGACAAATCTGCCGGTATTTTTTGATTTCCCTCCACCAAGTGACTCTCAATCATCACTCCCATCAAATGCTTTGAGCCGGAGCGCAACTGATCAGCAATCGAGGCCAGTACATCCGACTGACGACGGAAATCCTTATTGGAATTAGCATGGCTGCAGTCAACCATTAAGCGATCTTCTAGACCATATTTCTTGAGTTCAGCCGCGGCCTCAGTGACAGCATCAACGTGATAATTACTACCTCGGTTACCACCACGCAACACAAGATGTCCATCAGGGTTACCCGTTGTGCTCACAATCGAAGCCTGTCCATCTCCATTAATACCAAGAAAGTGATGGGGCTTAGACGCCGATTGCATCGCGTTAATGGCAATCGTGGCACTGCCATCTGTGCTGTTTTTGTATCCAATCGGCATCGACAATCCAGAGGCCATCTCCCGATGGGTTTGGCTTTCAGTGGTCCGAGCGCCAATGGCGGTCCAACTGATCAAGTCAGCGATGTATTGCGGGACAACAGGATCTAGCAACTCTGTTGCGGCAGGCATGCCCTCATGGGCCAAATCCAACAAGAGTGCACGAGCGCGACGAAGACCTGTATTGATGTCGTAGGAGCTATCAAGGTGAGGATCGTTAATCAGACCTTTCCAACCAACTGTTGTTCTCGGCTTCTCGAAGTACACCCGCATCACAACTTCCAATCGATCCTTGAGTCGCTCTCGGATCGGAGCCAGGCGTTCCGCATACTCCCGCGCCGCTGCAACATCGTGAACGGAACACGGACCCACCACCGCCAGCAAACGTTGATCATCCCCACGAAGGATGGCTTGAATGCGCTTCCGTGCTGATGTCACGGTGTTCAAAGCGCTCGCATCGGGCGCTAAGTCTTGATGCAGTAGAGCGGGTGCGACCAAAGGACGGGTCTCCACCACATGCAGATCTGAAGTGGTGGCCATAACCAAAAAGCCAGATGAATCCAAGGTTACGCATCGGCATTCGATCAACCGACCCGTGTCCATGAAGAATGGACATCAGCCACGCACTTTGATCACCATGCTGAACGCCTACAGCAAGCTGGCCGCAGAACGAGAAGCCCAGGGCGTTCCGGCGTTACCGCTCACTGCTGAACAGACGAAAGACCTAACCCAACTGCTCGAGAATCCTCCGACAGATGGGCGGCAGTTTCTGCTGCACCTGCTTATCGATCGCATTCCACCTGGGGTGGATGAAGCCGCGTATGTGAAAGCCACATGGCTTAGCGCTGTAGCCCAGGGCAACGCGACCAGTCCTTTCGTTGCGCCCCTTGAAGCAGCACGGCTCCTGGGAACGATGGTTGGCGGCTACAACGTGGCTGCGCTGATCGAACTGCTGAACAACAGTGATGAGCAACTAGCCAAATGTGCAGCCCAAGGCCTGAGCCGCACGCTGCTGGTCTACGACGCCTTCAATGAAGTGATGGACTTGGCCACCAGCAATCGCTTCGCCAAGCAGGTGGTCGATAGTTGGGCAGCTGCGGAATGGTTCACAACAAGGGCCGAGCTAGCCGAATCGATCACCGTGACCGTGTTCAAGGTGGACGGAGAAACCAACACCGACGACCTCTCCCCAGCCACCCATGCCACAACACGGCCTGATATCCCCCTGCATGCTCTAGCGATGCTGGAAACGCGGGACCCCAACGGGCTAAACACCATTGCCAAGCTGAAAGAGAACGGCCATCCCGTGGCCTACGTCGGCGATGTGGTGGGCACAGGCAGCTCACGAAAAAGTGCGATCAACTCCGTTCTTTGGCATACGGGTAATGACATTCCCCACGTGCCAAACAAACGCGCTGGAGGCGTAATTCTCGGCGGCAAAATCGCCCCAATCTTTTTCAACACCGCGGAAGATTCCGGCGCGCTTCCAATCGAGTGTGATGTCAGCCAACTGAACACAGGTGATGTGATCACGATCCGTCCCCATGCCGGCACGGTCGAACGCGATGGAACGGTGATCAGCCACTTCGATTTGAAACCCAGCACGATCAGCGATGAGGTGCGGGCTGGCGGCCGAATTCCTCTCATGATCGGCAGGGCCCTCACCGACAAAGTTCGCAACCAGCTGGGACTTCCTCCCTCAGAGGTATTTATTCGCCCGAGCACCCCTCAGGACAACGGCAAAGGATTCACCTTGGCCCAAAAAATGGTTGGCAAAGCCTGTGGACTCCCCGGTGTGAAGCCCGGAACGAGCTGCGAACCGCTCATGGCCACGGTCGGCTCTCAAGACACCACAGGTCCGATGACCCGTGACGAGATGAAGGAACTGGCTTGTCTGGGTTTCTCCTCCGACTTAGTGATGCAGAGCTTCTGCCATACAGCGGCCTATCCGAAGCCTGTCGACCTCCAAACCCAACAAGACCTTCCCGATTTCTTTGCTCAGCGCGGCGGAGTCGCCCTGCGACCCGGAGACGGGATTATCCACAGCTGGCTGAATCGCATGCTTCTGCCAGACACCGTGGGTACAGGGGGGGACAGTCACACCCGATTCCCCCTCGGTATTTCGTTCCCAGCAGGTTCAGGCTTGGTGGCGTTTGCCGCGGCCATCGGCGCCATGCCTTTGGATATGCCGGAATCTGTTTTAGTGCGATTCAGCGGCGCACTGCAGCCGGGCGTGACCTTACGAGATGTGGTGAATGCCATCCCGTGGGTGGCCATTCAACGGGGCCTGCTCACGGTGGAAAAAGCCAACAAAAAAAATATTTTCAATGGCCGAATCATGGAAATCGAAGGTCTTCCTGATCTGAAACTCGAACAGGCCTTTGAACTCACCGACGCCACAGCAGAGCGATCGTGCGCAGGCTGCACCATCAAACTCTCCGAAGCAACGGTGAGTGAATACTTACGCAGCAATGTGGCCTTGCTCAAGAACATGATCGCGCGGGGCTACAGCGATGCGCGAACCCTCGCGCGACGGGTGAAAGCGATGGAGGACTGGCTTGCGAATCCCCAGCTTCTTCAGGCGGATCCCGATGCGGAATACGCCGAGATCCTTGAGATCAATTTAGATGAGCTCACCGAACCGGTTCTGGCCTGTCCCAACGATCCCGACAATGTGAAGCTGCTGAGCGAAGTGGCTGGCAATGCAGTTCAGGAGGTCTTCATTGGTTCATGCATGACCAACATTGGCCATTACCGCGCCGCCGCAAAAGTGCTGGAAGGTTCCGGTAGCAACAAAGCCCGGCTCTGGGTTTGTCCACCCACAAGGATGGACGAAGAAATGCTGAAGCAAGAGGGGTACTACGCCACCTTCGAAGCAGCTGGTAGTCGCATGGAAATGCCTGGATGCTCCCTCTGCATGGGCAATCAAGCCCGTGTCGACGACGACACCACCGTGTTCTCCACCAGCACACGCAACTTCAACAATCGTTTGGGAAAAGGCGCCCAGGTGTATCTCGGAAGTGCAGAGCTAGCAGCCGTTTGTGCACTTTTAGGTCGCATTCCCAACCCCGAGGAGTACCAACGCATCGCCGCAGAAAAAATCAATCCTCTGTCGGATGAGCTGTACCGCTATCTGAACTTCGACCAAATTGCTGGATTCGAAGACCAAGGGCGTGTGATGAGCGCCGACGACGAAGCGGCTGTTCTGGCGCAAGCCTGAAACCAACTTTGCAAGACAACAACAACCAAAACCGCGATCCTCTGATCTCAAGCCGCAGTATTCGACGCCTGCTCGAACGCCGCTGGTTTGTTGTGGTTCTGGCCCTGTCTTTAACAGGCCTTGGAGCCACGATCACCGGTCTGTTATTTCAAAGCGGTATTCATGTTTTAAGTGATTGGCGGCGTGATCTTCTTCACGAGGTTCCTGCCTGGATTGTTTTACCCGTTTTAGGCACATTCGGAGGCTTCGTGTCCGGGTGGCTGATTAGCAACTTTGCGCCAGCTGCCGCAGGCGCAGGGGTCACCCACATCATGGGTTTTCTGCGTCACAAGTCGGTTCCCATGGGCTTACGCGTGGGTCTTGTGAAGCTGGTGGCGGGAATCATTGCTATCGGCTGCGGCTTCCCCCTTGGCCCTGAGGGTCCAGCCGTTCAAATGGGTGGATCCGTCGCCTGGCAAATGTCGCGATGGCTGAAAGCACCCATCG
>ERZ802824.1694-NODE-1694-length-11603-cov-70.8033_pt1 | contig 11603 bp, 10 predicted proteins | sample MGYA00345650_ERZ802824 | MGnify/ENA primary metagenome ERZ802824 (study PRJEB30503, sample SAMEA104212361) | marine metagenome | biome: Westerlies Biome; feature: [SRF] surface water layer (ENVO:00010504) within the epipelagic zone...; material: water... | reverse complement strand
ACATTTGAACGCGCAAGGCTCCTATACTGGGCCGGTTTCCCAGATTAGCCCCCCTCAAAAACCCAGATAACGCAATCAAACAAGCGGGTGGCGCACCTCACTGATAGGGGGGGTGGCTTGAGGTTGGGGGGATATATAAGAAAGCTTGCAAGCCGCTATTGATGGTGGTGCAGATTGCCTCGAACCTTGCACCGGTATAGCCCTAGGCGGATGAACCATGACAATATATTAGTTAGTCTTGGCAAACCCTTTATCGATCTCTTGTTATGCCATAAGCCGCCCGATCGCCGGCAATTTTAGTTTCAGTTCTGAAAAATTTTCTCACATGCGGGGCGAGGTCAAGCGGAACGCGAAGCGAAGTTGGTAGGCGGCATGCTAGGGGCACATAGAGAGAGGCGAAATTCACGCTGATTGGCCGCTTTAAAACATGCGGCCTACGGATCGGGCACATCGCTGCATCAACTTATCAATAATCTGAATGATCTGTTAGAACCTCTGCATCACGCTTTACGCTCGAATTTCGAACAAAGTCTAACATCTGGCGATACACAATATGCGAAAGACGGATTGGAACCCAGCGATTGAGACGATCATCATGATGCGCGGCGGCGGACTGCCTCAGTCAGATTTACAAGACATCATCTCCTATAGCGCTCCCAAGGAATTTCATGGGTCTTGTCATCGGAATTCAAACCTTACCCCTTTCGCGGCGGCAGGCTGCCCCGAGCTTGCTTACGATCGCCGCAAACCGGTCCTTAGATTGTAAGAGAGATAAAACTTATCTGAAACAAACCCGCTCTGGCCTAAGGCTGTTGAGGCCGCGCTATTCACGTGGCTCAGCGTGAACTTGTGGGAAAAGCCTTGCTTAACTCATAAAGAGCGGCAGCTCACGATAAAGCGCTGTACCGGGGCGCATAACTTGTTTTCGGCACGGCGTGCAAGGCGCAGCGTTCTGGCTGAAAAGATGCATTTTGATCACTTCTTGATCACTTCAAAACGCGTCTTTTCCGCCCGATGCGCCCCGAAGTTAATATCTGACAAACTATTGGAGTTAGAGTTTGCACTCTGCTACAATTCGATAACGCCTGGTTCTAATACCGCACAAATAAAGGAAAAACCGTGTCTGAAGGATCTGGACAATTATCAAATACAAGCCAAAAGAAGGTTGCGAAGACAAATTTGTTGAGGGTCTCAAGCGCCTGGAACAAATCATCGAGAAATCCAAAGCAGGTTAAGAATTTCAAAATAAATTCATCAAAATTGACAGTGGAGAATATGTGCAAAATTATAGGTCTTTCCAATTTAGAATCTTTGCTCGACGGGCAAATTGAAGGCCTGGATTGGCTTGATAGCGTCGACCAATTGCTCGACTATTATGAAGATGACAGCCGCACCGAAGCTTTCTCGGGCTTTGTCATTGATTGAAACCGCCCCTAACCGGGCCCGCGCCATATGGAAGCGATAACTTATGACAAAAATTGCAATTGTAACGGGTGCCTCCCGAGGCTTTGGCCGCGGAACCGCGCGTATTCTCGCAAGCGAAGCCGGCTATAAGGTCTATGCGACGGCAAGAACACAATCTGCCTTGCAAAGCCTTCAAAAAGAGGTGGCTGAAAGCAATGGTGCGGGTGAGGTTATCCCGGTTGTGTTGGATCAAAGTGATGATGAGTCGGTGGCCGCGTTTGTGCGCCGCGTCAGCGCGTCGGAAAAACAAATCGATCTTCTTGTCAATAGCGCCTATGCGGGACTGATCGCCATGACGCCACATTTTGGCAAGCCGTTTTGGGAGCGTCCCATTTCGGTTTTTGATGGCTCAATGGATATTGGCGTTCGCGGCGCTTATGTGATGAGCGCATTGGTGGCACCCGCAATGGTAAAGGCCAAAAACGGGTTGATCGTTCAAATTTCGAGCTACGGCGGGTTCGCATATGTTTTTGACGTTGGATACGGGGTTGCCCATGCCGCGATGGACCGGCTGAGTTTTGATATGGCCACCGAATTACAAGAGCATAACGTGCGCGCCGTCACGCTGCACCCGGCAGGTGGACAAACAGAAGTCACAGCCTTTCCCCAGGGCGAAAGCCCGACCTATGTGGGGCGCGCTGTTATGGCGTTGGCTGAAAAAGCCGATGATGTATATCTTACAAAAGCAAATGGAAAAACGCTGTTTACATCCGAACTTGCCCAAAAATTCGATTTCTCTGAAGACGGTCAAACAGATGGCAGTTTAAACCAAGCCAGAGTAGAGGCTCTTCAACCCTTCAAAGACATCAGCGCAAAACGGCTGGCGCAATACGATTTTAACGCGCCGTTGCCAAACCCTTCAGATACAAATAATCCAGATTTTGCGGCTCTTTTCCCGGGGGCAAAAAACTTCAAGCAATGACGGATAATAAGCTAAAGCTTAGGTGGCATTAGAAGGCCACCTAAGCGTCTGATACAGGCCATACCTATCAAAAAACTGCTGGAAACGCTTGGTCAAGCGGGCAATAAATCCGCTGGCATGTTTTGGTAGCAGACCGGGCGCAGGAAGCGGCGGATTGCCATGGTTCCCACCGAAGTGGCGCCAAAATTGGTTGACGCCGGATAGGGTCCGCCATGCACCATCGCGCCGGCCACTTCAACACCCGTTGGAAATCCGTTCACAAGCACCCGGCCTGCTTTGCGCTCTAAATGGGGCAGCAAGCGCTGGGCATGGGCTTTATCACCGGCCTCCATCTGCAAAGTACAGGTCAATTGCCCTTCAATGGCGCCAGCCGCTGCAACCATTTCATCGATATCGTTTGCTTCCACGATGATCCCCAAAGGTCCAAATACTTCTTCTTGCAAATCAGGGCTGTGCAGCCAATGTTCCAACGAAACCCGGAACAGGTTGGGCAAAGCCGTGCGCCCAACAGACACTGTGGTGAAAAGGGGCTCGACATGCGCCGCTGATGCCACTGCGTTTGTTCCATGTCTATAGGCGGACGCGATGCCATCCGTCAGCATCGCCTGTGCGCCTGCCCCGCTTAAGGCCGCAATGCTGGCCTCGGCAAATTCATTGGCCTGCGCGCCTGCAATCACGAAAGCAATGCCGGGATTGGTACAAAACTGCCCCGCCCCCATGGTTAATGAGGCCGCCCAACCTTGGGCAAGCGCCCCGGCGCGAGTTTGCATCGCCTTTGGAAGGCAGAACATCGGATTGACCGAACCCAATTCGCCAAAAAACGGAATAGGCTCAGGCCGGCTCATGCACAGATTGAACAAAGCCCTCCCACCAGCCAAAGACCCGGTAAACCCAACGGCCCGGATCAGCGGGTGCTGTACGACTTGCGCGCCCACCTCATGCGTGCTGCCCTGCAAAAAGGAAAAAACGCCGGGATGTTGATCGGTGGCTTTCATCGCGCGCGCAATCGCTTGCGCGATGATTTCACCGGTTCCAGGATGCGCCGGATGGCCTTTCAAAACAACCGGACAGCCAGCGGCCAAGGCCGCAGCCGTATCTCCGCCTGCGGTTGAAAAGGCCAATGGAAAATTAGACGCCCCAAAAACCGCCACAGGGCCGATTGGGCGTTGCATCAAACGTAAATCGGGGCGTGGCAATGGCGCGCGATCGGGCAAAGCAACATCATGGCTTTGTTCCAGATAGCTGCCCTGCTCGATATGATCGGCAAAAAGGCGCAATTGGCCGGTTGTGCGCCCGCGCTCCCCTTCCAACCGAGCTTCGGGTAGACCCGTTTCCTGATGCCCGATTTCAGTGACCAACGCTCCAACCGCCTCTATTTCATCTGCGATGGTGCGCAGGAAGGCCGCGCGCGCATTCTGGCCGCTCCAGCCATAGCTCATAAACGCCTCTTCGGCAGCGTTTACCGCTGCGTCAACATGGCTTTGGCTGGCTTCTGAAAAGTGACGGACCGGGCCGGTGCTGGGCGCTGAGTCAAACAGTGCGTCACCGCTGAGCCATTTGCCCGCGATGAAATGTTGGCCGGTAAGGTTTAAATCGGTCATTGGCTGCTCTCCTGATCTGCCAGATGGGTTTTTGCCATCCGCACTAATAAATCAAATGCCTGCTGCGTGGCGCTGACATTGGCTTTCTTCTGCCCGACAATATCAAACGCAGTTCCATGCGCAGGCGTGGCAACCGGAATCGGCAAGCCGCCGGCTATGGTCACGCCCCGCTCAAACCCCATGAGCTTGATCGCAATTTGTCCTTGATCATGATACATGGTGACCACCGCATCAACTTCCCCGCGCTGGGCTTTGAGGAACACAGTGTCCGAGGGCCATGGTCCGGTGACATGCATTTGGCGGTCCTGACAAGCTTTGACAGCAGGCGCCAAAATATCGATCTCTTCACGGCCAAATTTCCCGTTATCACCCGCATGCGGGTTAAGCGCCGCCACGGCAACATGAGGCCTTGTTTTTCCAGACTTTTTCAGCGTGCTATACGCCAAGTCAACGGCGCGCATGACCGCGGGCTGATCAATATTCGCCGCCACATCCTTTAATCCAATATGGCTGGTCACCCGCGTGGTCATCAATGCGTCCAAAACATTAATTTCACTATGATAGCCTTCAAACCCCAAATAGCGCGCCATATAGCGATGTTCATCTTCCGCGTTAAGGCCAGCTAGGGTCAGCGCGGCTTTATTGAATGGGGCAAATAAAATACCGTCGATGGTGTTGCTTTGCGCCAAATCAAGCGCTTTATCAAGGCAGCGCAAGGCGCAGTTGCCGCTGGCTTGCGTCACTGTCGCGATCTGCACATCTTCCGCAGCAATCGTCGCAAGGTCAAGATGCGCCAGCGCAAACCCAGTTGACAGATTGGCTTCGTCAATCGTCTTGAGATGCAGCGGCAATCCCGCCTGCTTCGCCCCACCTTGCCACAGATGTGCATCGCCGATAAGAAGCACATCCGCCTGCGCCAAAACCGCCGGCTCTTGCAGCAGCTTTGCGATTAATTCAGGGCCTATGCCCGAAGGATCACCGGGGATTATACCCAACCGCGGCCGCCTCATGCCGAGGCCTCGTCAGATCGACTAGACAGTTCTGCCAATGCCGCCGCCACGTTTTTCTCAGCTGTGCGTAAATGGTTTTGTAACGCTTCTGCGGTTGCGCGGGGATCGCGCGCTTGCAACGCGTCGATAATTTTTGAATGTTCCATCCGGGTTTCTGGCCGCCCTTCTTCACGCTGCGAGGAGAGGAAGCGAACCCGCCAAAGCCGTGCATTATAGGTTGTGTGCGTTTCAGCCAGCACTTTGTTGCGCGCTGCGGCGACAATTGCCTGATGAAATTGCATATCAAGGCGAAAGGCTTGCAATTGCTCTTCCGCGCCGCGCGCCTCTTTAATCGAAGCATTCAGCTGCTCGATGGCGTCAATTTCGCTATCGCTTGCCTGCGCGCACGCCCATTGCCCGGCCAGCGCCTCCAACGCGCCTTGCACCCTTAGACAATCATTAATTTCCGCAAGGGAGGGATCCGCAACAAAAGGCCGGCGAGAATGCGTATACGAAACCAGCCCCTCATTGGCCAATAAGCGGATGGCTTCGCGCATTGGGGTTCGACTGACCCCCAGCGCTTGCGCCAAATCACGCTCGGGCAGTTGCGTTCCGGGCGGCAGTTGACCAAGCAAGATCATTTCGCGCAGCTGCAGCGCCGCGTCTTCAGATAGGCTTGGGCTGCGCGCAAGCCCATCTTTTTCAATGATATTTATCAGCTTTAGGGCTGTACTCACTTTAGACTCCCCATCTTAATACAAGCGGATCTAAAGGTTTTAACAAATCAATCAAGCGGCTTTTAATCTCTGGGTGCAGCGGTTCTATCGGATGTCGGCAGTAATCTGATTTTATCACCCCACCGGCCACCATAGCGGCCTTACAGGATTGCCAGCCGCATTGGCGGTTTTCATGGTTGATCACCATCGCCACGCGCCCATAGGCGGTGGTTGCCTCTTCTATCCGCCCTGCCAGGTGATGGGTGATCACTGGTTTGATCTGATCCACGATCATTCCAGATGTCATCGACCCCGTTGCCCCAGCATCCAAATCTGCCAATAAAGTGATCGCTTCTTCACCATCAAAAGGGGCTTCAATGGCCTCGCGGCCTTCGGCAATCAAGGCGCGCAGTTTATTGGAGGCGCGTGGGCATTCAATCTTAAACAGCTTTACCATTTCGATTTCGCGCGCCATACGCAGCAGTAAGGGCACCGGAAGCTCAACCCCGGATAACGGCGCATCCTGTACCATGATCGGGATCCCAACCTCACCAACAGCTGCAAATTGTTCAAAGCTTTGCTGCGCGTTCCCTTTGAGCAACGCGCCATGATACGGAGGCATCATCATCACAATATCGGCCCCGATTTCTTTGGCAAAGCGCGCCCGTTCAACGGCAATTTGCGTTGCAAAATGGCTGATTGTCACAATAATCGGCACGCGTCCCGCAATGTGCTCTACGCATAGCCGGGCCAGCGCATCACGCTCGGCATCCGTAATCAAAAACTGTTCGGAAAAATTCGCCAAAATGCAAATGCCATCCGCCCCTTGATCGATCAGGCAATCCAGCACCCGCTTCATTCCATCAAAATCAACGGCCCCATCATCAAAAAACGGAGTTGGGGCAACGGGCCATATTCCAGAATATTGGGTCATTCAAAAATCTCAAAATGCTGGCTGTGTCGATCGGTTATACTAATCCCCAAGCCGGGAAGGTTATCATCAAGTTGCAAGTATCCATCTTTCGCTTCCGGATCACCTTCGAAAATATAATAAAATAATTCATTGCCGACTTCGACATCGAAAACCGGGAAATACTCACTGATCGGGCAATTTGTATTTGCCATGGTCAAATGATAATTGTGCATTTGGCCCGCATGCGGGATCACTGGAATTTGATGCGCCTCTGCAATCGCGTTGATTTTCTGCGCCGCTGTAATACCGCCAACACGGTTGGTGTCATATTGCAGAACGCTGACAGCTTTCTGCTCAATCAGATCTTTGCAACCTATCACCGAATATTCATGCTCGCCGCCTGAAATCGGTATAATGTTCATGGCATTCAACTGCTTATATCCTTCAACATCATCTGCAATCACCGGTTCTTCTAGCCAACGTGGTTCAAATTTCGCAAGTTTTGGCAGCATGCGCTTTGCGTAATCAAGATTCCACCCCATATAGCATTCAAGCATTAAATCGACATCATAGCCCAAAACTTCGCGCAACGCCTCAACCCGTTTGATATTCTCGCGCATGCCCGGCATGCCGTCTTTTGGGCCGAAACCAAACCGCGTTTTATAAGCCAGATAGCCGTTTTTTTGCGCCTCTTGCGCTTCTTTTTGCATCACCTCGACGCTGTCTGCATAAAGTTTGGAATAATAAACCGGAATTTTTTCTTTTGTCCGCCCTCCCAAAAGCTTGAACACTGGTTTTCCAACCAGTTTCCCCATCAGATCCCAAATCGCGATATCAATGGCGCTGATAGCCGTCATGCCTACGCCCTTGCGTCCCCAAGCATGGGTTGTGCGGTACATTTTTTCCCACAGATACGCATAATCGAACGGATCCTCTCCGATCACCAAAGGCGCGTACCAGTCATCGATGGCTTTTTTGACGACGCTTGGCGCTAAGGCGGCGTTGCCGATGCCGATGGTACCATCTTCCGTTTCCACTTCGCAGGTCAGCCATTGGTGGAACCGAAACGAAGACATGGCATCGCCTTTTGTCCAAAGCGCATCCGATGCGTTGGTGCAAAAATGCCCTTGCGGCGGCACCGTTGGCCCCGTCCAATTCCAAACGCGCGTGCGAACAGATTTTATACGAGTCATTTCAATCAGCCTTTCTTTCAAGTCCTTTAGCTCGTTTTAAAAGCCGCCAAACGGTGGGTCCAAATAAGGCCAAAGCCGTTAGGATAAAAAATAAAAGTGATAAGGGCCGAGTGAGCATCAGCCACCATTTCTCATCCAGCATCACCATCGACTGGCCGAGGCGTTGCTCGAGCATCCCGCCTAAAATCAACCCAATGGCGAGCGGAACAACCGAAAACCCATACATGCGCATGAAATATCCAACAACACCGGAAATCAGCGCAACCCACACATCAAACATGGATTGATCCAGCGCATAAGCCCCCACCACAGAGAACATGAAAACGCTTGGCCATAGCACCGGAATTGGGATCAGTGTGACGCGGGCAAATACACGGGCCCCGTAAAGCCCGATTACCAAAAAAAGAAGATTGACGAACAGCATCGACCAAAAAATCGCAAAGGCAAAATGCGCCTGCTCGGTGAACATCGTGGGTCCTGGGCGCAAGCCATGCACCAATAATCCCGCCAGGATCACCGCCGCAGTGGGCGATCCGGGAATGCCCAAGGCCAAAGTGGGCACCATTGCACCGCCGGTTGCAGAATTGTTGGCTGCTTCAGATCCTGCGATTCCTTCGGGCGCCCCCTTGCCAAATTCTTCGGGCGTTTTTGACCAGCGTTTGGCTTCATTATACCCAATCATCGAGGCTACAGTTGCGCCTTCAGCGGGTAAAATCCCGATAAAAGTTCCGATCCCGCTTGAGCGTAAAATGGTTTTCCAGACGCGTTTATAATCTTCGCGGCTGGGCAATTTAATCGCCTTCATGGTGATTTGCTCGCGACGCTCGTTTAATTTTGAAGCCTGAGCCAACAGTTCGGATATGCCAAACACGCCTATCATAACTGGCACAAAGCCAATGCCATCGCGCAACTCGGTTACATCAAAGGTAAAGCGCTTTACTGAGGTCAGAAGGTCGGTGCCCACAGTGGCCAATAAAATGCCAAATGCCCCGGCAATCAGGTTGCGTATTGGCGAGCCACCACCCACGCTCACCAACATGGACAGCCCAAACAGGGTGAGTGCAAAATATTCAGGCGGGGCGAAATTATACGCCGCGCGCGCCAAAATTGGGGCCGACAGCATTAAAACGGCTACGCTGAACACACCGCCAACGGTTGAAGAAATAACTGCCAATCCAAGTGCTCGGCCTGCTTCGCCGCGCACCGCCATTGGATAACCGTCAAGGCAGGTGGTTGCGCTGGCGGAGGTGCCGGGCGTGTTGATTAAAATGGCTGTGATCGCACCGGCAAATGTTGCCGAACAATAGATAGCGGTCAGCACCGAGATGGCAGCCACCGGCTCCATCGTTAACGTGAAGGGCAGCAATAAAGCCGCCCCCGTGGTTGCGTTCAAGCCGGGCAAAGCTCCGATGACAACGCCGCCCAACGTTGCGCAAACCAGCAACATTAGCAATGAGATGTCGCCTAACGCGGTAAATCCTGCAACAAACGCCTCCATATCAGCCATACCACCAATTTGTTAAAAGACCGCGCGGAAACCGAATTCTGAACACCAAATCAAACAGGAAAAAAATGATCGTGGGCATTGCCAGCCCAACCAAAGCAATCAGGTGCCAACGCCGCTCGCCCCAGAGAATCGAGAGACCTGCCGCGAAAGCGCCCAGCGCTATAAACAGATCAATCTGGACCAATAAACAGAAGATAAAAAGCGCCAAAAATGTACCAAAGGTGGATTTATCAGCGCGCTCCTGCAGTTTAATCGGGTCCAGCCAAACCATAAGCGCTGTTAAAAAGATGATAAAACCACAGATCAATTGCGGAAAATCCGAGGGCTGTATCCCTCGCTTTAAAATAGGCGGCATTTTCTTGAATGTGGTCGTGAAATAAATCGCCACAAGCGCAAAAATCACAATTCCAAGCGGGACCATCCATCGGGCATAGCGCTCTGATTTTGACGTTGGCATTGACATAAAGCTTTCTTCCAAAGGATGGCCGCGCCCCTTAAAAAGGGCGCGGCCCAGTTCAAATAATTACTCGATAAAGCCAAGCTCTTTCAAAGCAGCTTGCATATCATTCACCATCACAGAGAGCTGGTTGCCCCATTCATCAGAGCCCGCCACTGAAGAACTATCAAGGCCAACTGAGGTTAAGAACCCCTGATAGACGGAATGGTTCATCGACTTCATCAAAGCCGTTTCGATTTTTTCAGCCACTGCGTCTGGTGTGTCTTTATGTACCACAAAGCCGCGTACGGTTGAGAAACTGACAGGGATGCCCATTTCTTGCGCGGTTGAAACATCTGGCAAAGCCGCCATGCGGTTATTGGCCAGCACAACGATCGGGCAGACGTCGCCCGCTTCGATCTGACTTCCAGCTTCCGCCAAATTCAACACGGCCGCGTCTACAGCGCCAGCAACCAATTGAGTCGCCAATTCTCCGCCACCATCAAAGGGTAGAATTTTGGGCGTTTTCATATCGCCCTTGGTGGTGAACATAAAGGCAGATACATCATCAATATTGCCCAAATGCGTTGTGCCATAGGTGATCGGAGCCGCCTTTTGCTGGGCGACGAAATCAGCCGCATCGGCATAAGCGCCGCAGCGTACCATTAGAATTTGCGGGTCATCTGTGCCGCGGGCAATCGGACGAATATCATCCAGCTTCATATCCGTTTCGCCTTTGGCCAGCGTGGCCGCATGCCCGATTGTAAAGGTCAAAATCGTATGACCATCGGCGGGAACGGTCAGATAATGATCCATGGCAACAGCACCGCCGCCGCCTTTCTTATTCACGACAACCATGTCCTGCTTTAATTCACGGCGCGCGCGCAGCATCATCATACGCGTTGTAACATCGGTGCCACCGCCATTTCCGGCATGCGTGACAACTTCAATAGTTTTCGACGGATACTCATCCGCCATCACGGCGCTTGCCCCCATAGCCAAACACATTGAAGCCCCAGTCAGCAGCTTGCCGACATAATTTTTCCGTTTCATATTTGTTCCTCCCAGAATGTCGAGTTTCGGTATTTTGGTATACCAATATACCATATCTCGCCATTTTCATAAAAATTGTCAATTGAAAAACCAAACCTTTTGGATCCTTCTTATCTTGACCCAGCGCTTGAGGCGGATCAGCAGCCCCCAGAAGCGCTGTAAAACTTGGCGCAAGGTTCAAACGTGAAAAGCCCATATCTTGGTCTGAAATTTGGCGCAAAGCGGTTTTGCAAAACAAAACGCGCACTGAAAATCACCACGCGATATAAGAGAGAAAAAGGTTAAAGCGGACGATACGCATGATTGCCCGCTGCCGCGGCAAGCGCGCGCAGGCAAAACCAGCCAAGCCCCTTGTCTAAAATCGAAGCGCTTGAAATTTCAGAGCCAATATAGGCGTTTTCAAATCAAAATAACCGATTGTGCTGTTGGTGAACTGATAACCAAAAGACAGGCTAACTTGCGGGGAAACAGGATAGGAAAGCAGGGCCGATAGCGTGCTGTCATCACGCTTATAACCAAGCAAACCGCCGCCCGAATATTCGCTATATGAAAGATCCAGCGCAAAGGGGTTTTGCTTTATCAACTCAACTAGGCTGAGTGACACAATCTGCGTCAATACCAGCCGATTGGGAACGCGCTCACCGCGAATAATGCGAAGGCTCCAAATTCTATTGGTTGAATACAGCATTTTCATCTCAACTGAGATTTGGGTTTGAACCGACTGATCTGCGTTTCGCACCGCTACGCCCGCCGTAAACTGATGGGATTGCGCAAATTTCCCGTTCCAAAGCTTAGAAACGCGTATTTCA
>ERZ802824.1685-NODE-1685-length-11643-cov-14.2301_pt1 | contig 11643 bp, 9 predicted proteins | sample MGYA00345650_ERZ802824 | MGnify/ENA primary metagenome ERZ802824 (study PRJEB30503, sample SAMEA104212361) | marine metagenome | biome: Westerlies Biome; feature: [SRF] surface water layer (ENVO:00010504) within the epipelagic zone...; material: water... | reverse complement strand
AATCAACTTCACCATTATCAAGAAAAGGTGTTGGCGCTACTGGCCACATCCCGTAGTATTTATATTGCTTATTAATGGTTTTTGAATTCATTTAACCTTTTTAGAAAATTTAATAGAGTTTTAAAAGGTTTAATTGTAAAAAAATTAGACTTAATAAACTTGTTTAATACTTAAATTTCCTATTTATTAATAAGTATTTATGTATTAATCATTTTGAATATAATAAGATTAATAAAATGAATGATACAAATAGAAAACTTGCAACTATTTTAGCTACTGATTGTGTAAATTTCTCCAAACATATGGAAAATAATGAGGAAAAGACATTACGCAACTTGAATCAATGCAGGGAAATAATTGATCGAAAAATTGCTGAACATGGGGGAAAGATTTTTTCTACTGCGGGTGACTCTGTTGTTGCTGAATTTGCTAGTCCTGTTCAGTGTGCAAATGCTGCAATAGAATTTCAAAATGAGTTGTTTAAACGTAATGATCATTCAATTACAGAACTAAAACTTGAATGGAGAGTTGGAATTCATGTTGATGATGTAATTGTAGAAGAAAATAATATTATGGGCAGTGGTGTTAACGTAGCTGCTAGGTTGGAAAGTCAATGTAACCCTGGTGAGATTTTAGTTTCAAAAATTGTTAGTGATCAATGTAATAAAAGAGTAGATATAAAAATAGAACCAGACGGAACAAGAGAGTTAAAAAATATATCTGATAATTTTGAAGTTTTTAAATTTCAAGGACTGTTAGTTCACGAAGATGATTTTTTAAAGGATGAAACAGAAAATCTGAACAGTAATAATACCAATGAAACAAAGCCTGAAATAAAAATAGAAAAATCTAAAAAATTAAAACTTGCTGTTCTACCATTTGAAAATTTAAGTAAAGATGATGATAGTGAATTTTTGGTTGAGGGGGTATTCAGAGATTTAATTCAGGAATTTTCTCGCATGCAAGAATTTGAAGTTTTATCTCACCAAACTTCATTAGATTTTAAGAAAAGTGAAATGGACGCAATAAGCTTTGCAAAAAAAAATAGTGTAGATTACCTCATTGGAGGAAATATAAGATCGTCAGGTAAAAGAATTAGAATTAGTGTGGATTTAACAGATGCAACTGATGGATCTATAGTATGGGGAGAAAAATATGATAGAGTTATTGAGGATATTTTTGATTTACAGGATGAAATAGTTCTTAAAATGTCACGTGAACTCCTTGGTAATATTGAGATTAGCAGCCTGCAAAGAATAAAAAGAAAACCTTCTGAGAATTTGAATTCTTATGAATGGTTAATAAGAGGCACTTATCATCATGTTAGATCAGGTAAAGACAATAACTCAAAAGCAATTGATGCATTCGATGAAGCAATAAAGTTAGATGACACCAATGCGCGTGCACATGCACTCAAAGCTTGTTCTATTGGAGGTGGTTTGGGCAAAAATTTTTATGAAGATAATCAAAAAATGTATAAAACTCTAAGATCACACGTAGATAAAAGTTTAGAGGCTGATGAAAATGATTTTGAAGTAAGACGCATTTCATCCGCACTTGCATTAGGTGATAAAAATTTTAATAAATCTCTTGAGCATGCAAAAAAAGGTTTTGCAATTAATCCAAATGATCCAAGGATATTAAATCAATACGGAAAAGTTTTAGTTAAACTAGATAATGTTGATGAAGGATTAAAGCACTTACATAAGGTTCTTGAGCTTGATCCTATACCCCAAGGTAAAGCAACATCATGTGAGCGTTATGATGGATTAACGATTGGTTATTTTTGTAAAGAAGAATATGAAAAATGTATCCATTGGGGTGAAAAAATTGAATATATAGATGCAAGTTCTTGGTTAATGATTTTGTATTCAATTTCACAAATTGAAGATATTAGTAAAGTTAAGGATAGTAATATATACAATAAGTTTGAGAATAATTTTAAGGAGACTAACTGGGCAAAAACAATTGATGGAATTCATTTTAGACCAGATGATGAAAAAAATTCTATATTAAATGCTTTTGCAAATAAAATATTTCCTCAAATTAAAATTGTTGAAAAATCAGCTTAATTATTATTTTTTATTAAACTTTTCAGTAAAGGCTCCAGCCAATATTCCCGCAGGTAAAGCAACAATACCAATACTAAAAAAGGCTGATAATATTGCAAAAAATTTACCAATACCTGTTATTGGATAAACATCTCCGTAACCGACTGTAGTTAAGGCTGCTGCTGCCCACCAAACTGAACGTAAGATACTTCCAAATGCCTCTGGTTGCGCCCCACCCTCAACAACATACAGGACTGTTGAAGAAATAAACAACAAACTAATAGAAATAAAAAATGAAAAAATTAATTCATTTTTTCTCTCATAAATTGCTGATGTTACATTATGTATTGCAACAGAGAAACGCCCAAACCTTATTAAAGAAAATAATCTCACACCCCTTAGAACCCTAAATAAAAATCCTTCATTTAATCCAACTAAAAAAAGAGGTAAAATTGCAATAAGATCAATAATAGCCCAAATAGAAAAAATATATTTTATACGTCCTTTAATTCCTTGGAATTGAGTGAGTTGACCCACTGCAATTAATCTAGAGATATATTCAATTGTAAATACAACACCAAAGAAATAGCGTGATACATCAAAGTAATATTTATATTGTTGATAAATAGATTGTTCTGATTCAATTACTACAATAACACAATTCAAGACTATCAATAAAAAAATTACTTTCTCCATGAAGGTAAATTCTTTATCTTCTATTCCAAAATGGAGGTGTTCGAATAAATACTTTGATATTGAATTCATTTTTCTATAAGTCATTTATATCAAATTGATAAAAATGAAAATTAACATTTTTTACTTACTTTCTAAAATAAGTTTAATTTTACTATCACTAATTGCTATTTTTGCAATTTTCTCATCCTTTCAGGATAATATTTCAATTAACTTACTATACGTAACAGTGGCAATAATTCATGCTGGATTAATTTTACAAATAAAGAAGTTAAATAGACCGATAAGATTTCTTTTTGTTATTGTTATAACCCCTTTACTTTCATACCTATTATTAAATTATACCTATATTTTAATTGTATCTAATAACTTTCAATTAATTAATTCTATTATAACTAACTTAATTGAAACCATTATTTTAATTACTTACTATTTTATACCTTCATTCTTCATAATGATTTTATATAAATATGAAGTATTAACGTTGAATAATCAAAAGGAAATTACAGTTCCTGAAATTATTACTTTTATTTTTCAGTTTTTACTATTCGCCATTCCAGCTTTCTTAGTTTTATCATTTGTTTTTAGTTTTGAATTAACAAGTATTTTGGCAGCTGGTGGTATTGTATTTGCTGCTATAGCTTTATCATTACAATCAAGTTTATCTGATTTAATTAAAGGAATTTTTGTTAATATAGAAAGACCTTTTTCTATTAATGATTGGATTACTGTAGATGATAAAACTGGTTATGTTGAAAACATAACTTGGCGTAGTACAAGAATTAGAACATTCCAAAATACTGAAGTGATTATTCCAAATGAGATTGTAGCAGACTCGATACTAACAAACTGGAGTAAACAAGATAAAGATAAAATGAGCGAGGGTTTTCATATATTTAATAAAATATATTTTCACCCTTCTCACGATCCTGAAAATATCTCTAAACTTTTATACAACGCTCTAAAAAAAGCTAAACCTGCTGATGGCAGAGAGCAATTAGATCTTCAATGGGTTCGTTTTATCGGCGCCAATGAATTTGGATTAGAATTTGTTGTAGCATTTGATTGTACAAAACGAATATTAAAAAATTCACAACAAAATACTGTTATGATGGAAATTCACAAAACACTAAGGCATGCTGGTGTACAAATGTCTTCTGGAAAGCTTTACGCTCATTTAGATAAAGATGTCGGTCTGGAAGCGTTAGATAATCATAGAGATGAGACACATTTTGAAAAAAGACAATCTAGTGATTTTAATCCTTATAATGAATCAATAAAAAACAAAGTGCTGCTGGAAAAAGTTCCCATTTTTATGTCTTTAAATAATACAGATTTAGAAGAAATTGCTGATAACGCTGAAAGAGTTCATTTTGAAAAAGATGATTACATCATAAAACAAAATGATAAAGGTGATTCACTGTATGTTATCAATGATGGTGTAGTTTCAGTTTACTTAGATGGTGATAATAATGAAAAAATATTTTTAGCCAAATTAGGTGTTGGTGATTTTATTGGTGAAGGTAGTCTATTAACAGGTGAACCAAGGAGTGCTAATGTTATTGCTGAAACTCCATGTATAGCAATCAAAGTAAGTAAGGAAATTATCAAAGATATATTTGCAAAAAACCCAGATGTGTATGACTATGTGGCAAATATATTAGCTCAAAGAAAAATTAAACTTAATAAAAAGAAAAAAGATAATGAGAAAACTCAAGGTGAATCAAAAAATATTACTCAAGAAATTAAAAAAGCAATTATGAGTTTTTTATCTTAATTACCCTAGTCTTTATTTAACTCTTTACTAAAATCATCTTGTAGCTGCTCTAACTCATTTAAAGCTTCTTTGATATTTGAGGTATCAAAAATATTTATATCTACGTGTTTACCTTTTCTTGAATATGATTTTTTATTTTTAGAAATGCTTTGATCAATGAAATCATCAAGTTTGTATGTCTGAACAGGTCTTGCAAAACCTTTTGGAGTAATTTCTTTAAATTTTTCATATATAATTTTATTTTCAACCAAATTTAACGTCGTATCAGAGATAACTATTTGGTTGGTGTCTGCGAGAGATTGTAATCTAGCTGACAAGTTTACTGGACTTCCTAAAGCTGTATAATCCATTCTCTGGTTTGAACCAAAATTACCAACAGTACAGTATCCAGTACTAATGCCCATTCTCACATTAAGACCTCCCTTAACACCATTTCTGTTCCAATAATCGCGTAACTCCTCAATTCTTGATTTCATTTTTAATGCCATATCTAGACATCTTAAAGCATCCTGTTCTTCACCTAAAGTTTCTGGATCGCCAAAAAAAACCATTATAGCATCACCAATAAATTTATCGATTGTTCCACCGCACTCTATAGCTATTAAAGTCATTTCAGATAAATAATTATTTATAATTTCTGCTAATTTTTCTGGCTCTAAAGTATCACTTAAATCAGTAAAGTTTTGTATATCAGAAAAAAATATAGTTAGATTTTTTCTTGAGTACGGAGTTTTGTTTTCATTACCAATATCCTCTTCATCAAATATAGATTTATAGACCTGAGGAGATAAATACTTGGATAACCTATTAGCAATATTTTCAAGTTTTCTAGTTTTTTCTTCAATTATTTCTTGATCTCTTAATTTTTGATCGAGTAATTCTTCCTTTTCTTTTCTTAAATTATACTCTTCTGTTCTATCAACAAATTGGCCCTGAATACCATTCAAATAAGGAAAATCTTTATTTTCAGTATAGGCAGAAAGTAAGGAATAAATTTTTATTTGACCATCAATATTAATTTCAATTTTTGGAATGATCACTTTACCTTTAGTAGATAATTCTTTTTCAAAATTTTTAATTTGATCTGATGGTACTCCTAATTGATCTAAAATACTTGGAAATAAAATATTGGTTACATTTTTTAGTACTGGAAAGAATTTTTTAAAATTATCATTAACTTTTAAAACTTCTAAATTTCTATTTGCAAAATACGCTGCCGTTACTGCATTTGAAAAATTAAAAAAACTTAAATCTGTAATTTTATCTTGATTGAGAAATTCTTTAAGTTCCATACAAATTATAAATTTATAGAAATATTAAAAATTAATCTAGTTATTTAAATTTTCACTCGTAATGTGAAACAGTTTTAGAAGCAATATAATCCATGACAGCTATAAATACTCCAGATAAAATAAAAATAGCATGAATGTAAATCATTAAATAAATTTCATCTTTAGATTTTGAGCCAACATCAATAAAGGCTTCAAGAAGGCCTATACTAGAGATTGCAACAATTGAGGCTATTAATTTTAATTTTAATCCACTAAAATCAACTTTTCCCATCCAACTTGGTTTATCCTTGCTATTTGTTGCAACATCTATTTTTGATACAAAATTTTCATATCCACTAAAAAGTACAATTAAAATTAGGTTACCAATTAAAGCTAAGTCAACAATGTGAAGAACAAATACAAGTAACTCATTTATACTCATCTCAAGTATATGAACCATTTCATGAATGAATTCTTGAATGACCTTAATCATAATTACAAATAATGTGAGGCTGAGAACTACATAAATTGGTGATAGAACCCACCTACTTGCAAACATTGATCTTTCTAAAATATTTTCAATAAAATTTTTCATAATTGATAAGTTTTAATTAATTTTATTTATAATTTTGTCAATAAGTTATCAGAACTAACAAATTTATTTATTATTGGAATTTTTATCTGATTTTTTATTGATTAAAATCATTGCAACACCAGAAATTATTATTGCTCCACCAAAATATGCATATGTATTAGGGGTTTCATTAAGTATAAATATGGATGTTAATAAGCCAGTAACTGGAAAAAGTAATAAAACAGACATAACATTGTTAACTGGATTCCTTGATAAAACGCTATACCAACAACTATAACCGATTACATTCATACCAACAGCTAAATAAATTACAATTATCCAAGCTTCAGAGGTTGCGTTAGATATGTAATCCAGCGTATTACCTTCAATAAAATAAGATGCAATTAAACATTGTGGACCAGAAAATATTCCAAGCCAAGCTGTCAAAGCTAAACCACCTATCTTTTCTGAAACATCTTTAGCAAATACTTGAGCTAAAGACCAAAGAAAAGCTCCTGAAAGAATTAAAACGACACCAAGTAATTTTCCATCAAGATTAGGATTTCCAGAGAGAATAGCAATTCCAATAAATGCTATGATTAATCCTATAATATTTTTTAGTGGTGCCCTTTCGCCCAATAAAAAATACGCAATTAAAATTCCAAATGGAATTTCTGCTTGCACAAAGAGTGTTGCTGACGCCCCGTCCAGTATGTTTAATCCATAAAAACTAAGTGAATATTGAATAGAGCCTCCAATTATTGAAATAGCAAACATTTGTTTTATAAAATTTTTTGGAAAAGGAAAAAAGTAACACATCAGTAATCCTGATAGTGACCAACGTAAACCATTAAGTAAGATTGGAGGAAATGACTCCATGGCAGGTTTGGCAATGACAAAACCAAAACCAAGCAAACAAGGAACTAACAGTGCTAGAAGTATATCCTTACGGGACATAAATTATTACACAAAAGGAATATTACAAAGAATTCCTTTATGCGTGACATTATCAATAATAATATCAACATTTGTGTTAACTTCAAAATGAGGTTTATCAATCATGCAGATACCTATTACTTGATTAAAAGTGGGAGAATAAACAGCTGATCTTAACTCCCCTATTCTCTTTGAATTACTATTAATATCAATAGCTTTAGATAAACTGATGTTATCTAGCTCCAACTTAATTCCCATTAATTTTTTTGAAATACCACTTTCCTTTATTTGCTTTAATTTTTCTTTACCAAGAAAATCAATATCGTTATCTAAATCAACATAACTATCAAACCCACATTCTAAGGGATTATCATTTAAATCAAAATCATTTCCATAGGACAGCAAACCACTTTCAATTCTCTCAATATAATGAGGGCACCCAGGTCTTACATTGAACTCTTTTCCAATTTCAAATAAATAATCATATAACTCTAGTCCTGATTCTGTATTCTCCACATAAATCTCGTATCCACCTTGTTTGGACCAACCAGATCTTGAAATCAAATGTTTGACTCCCTTAAAGTCATAGAAATCAAAACGGAAATACTTAAGTTCAGTAATTGATTTACCAAAAACTTTTTCCATTAAAGCAAATGATTTAGGTCCCTGGACAGCCATTATATCTACATTTGGCTCTATGATATTAACATCATATTTTTTTCCAATAGCAAGACCTTTAGCAAAAAGTATAACATCTGAATCAGCAATTGAAATCCACCATTTATTTTGATTAATTCTGAGAATAATTGGATCATTTACCATACAAGCTTGGTCATCAATTATTGGACAATAATAACACCTACCATCTTTTGATTTAGATAAATCTCTACAAGTCATTAATTGTATAAGCTTAGCTGAATCAGGACCTGTAATTTCAACTTGTCTTTCAGCAGCAACGTCCCAAATTTGAACATGTTCTTTTAAATGGTAATATGTTTCCTGAATAGGTAATTCAAAACCAGCAGGCAATAACATATGATTATAGGTTGAATAGGCGGAAACTCCCTGTTTTTCTATTCGTGAAGTATAGGGTGTAGATCTAACTCTTTTTGATTTAACTATATGCATAATATCGAATTAATTTGTGTCATTAGTTATATAGGTAGAAGTTGTCCATAAGATTCATTCATTCTAGACAAAAAATGTTATTAAATTATTTTGATTAAATAACTAAAATAAACTTATAAAATGTCTGATCTAATTAAAAGAAAATCTGTAATTAAAGTTAAAAATTATCTGAATAATTATGACAAACAAATAAATTTAATTGTCTTAGATAATACAGCCAGAACTGCAATAGATGCAGCTAACTCACTTAATACTAAAGTTGGGTCAATTGTGAAAAGCTTGCTATTCAAAGATGCTCAAAATAATTATCATTTGTGTCTTGTTTCAGGTGATAAATATGTTTCTTTAGACAAAATTACTAATTTAGTTAACGAGCCTATTATTAAAGCCTCGGCAGATGAATGCAAACAGTTTACTGGCTTTAGTATTGGGGGGGTGTCTCCAATAGCACTTGATAATAAACCAAAATCAATATTTATTGACAACAATCTTTCTAAATATAAAAAAGTTTTTGCAGCAGCGGGTCATCCATATGTTGTGTTTGGACTATCTTATTTAGAATTGTGTGACTTAACAAAAGGTACGGAAGATGACATTACTGAATAATAAACGTATTTAAATAACTTAAGGGTGGCGAATTCATCCTAATTAATCTAATGCCCCTTTTAAATTAAGATATCTTGTAATGACTGAAAATATTAGAAATATAGCAATAATTGCTCACGTTGATCATGGTAAGACCACGCTAATAGATAATATCATGAAACAAAGCGGTAGCTTTAGAGAAAATCAATCTGTTGACGAAAGATTAATGGACTCTGGAGATTTAGAAAAAGAAAGAGGAATTACTATATTAGCAAAACCTACCTCAGTAACATGGAAAAATACTAGAATAAATATCATTGATACACCAGGTCATGCAGATTTTGGAGGAGAGGTTGAGAGAGTTTTAGGTATGGCAGATGGTGTAATTTTACTTACTGATGCCGCTGAAGGACCAATGCCTCAAACTAAATTTGTATTAGGGAAAGCTTTGAAGCAAGGATTAAAACCAATTGTTGTAATTAATAAAATTGATAGAAGCGATGGGCGCCCTGAAGAGGTGGTTGATGAAGTATTTGATCTTTTCGTTGCTCTTGAAGCAAATGATGATCAATTAGATTTCCCAATTCTTTATGCGTCAGGTCGTGATGGTTGGTGCACAAAAGAACTAGAAGATAAAAGAGAGAATTTGCATCCTTTACTTGATTTAGTACTTGATTATGTTGCTCCACCACAGGTTGCATTAGATAAACCCTTTGCAATGCTTGCAACGTTATTAGACTCAGATCCTTTTTTAGGAAGATGTTTAGTAGGAAGAGTAGAACAAGGTATTGCTGATGTAAATGCAAGTGTTCATGCTTTAAGTTTAGATAAAAAAATTATTGAAAAAGGTAGAATGACTAAACTCTTTCGTTTTGAAAGTAATAACAAAATTCCAGTTGAGAGAGTGCAAGCAGGTGACATTATATGTATTGCAGGACTTAAAGATGCTTCAGTGTCAGATACAATTAGTGACCCATCAGTGATGGAGCCACTTAAGTCTACACCAATTGACCCTCCTACCATGTCAATAACTATAACAGTAAATACTTCTCCTCTCGCAGGACTTGATGGCAATAAGGTAACATCAACTATGATACGTCAAAGATTAATGGATGAAGCAGAATCTAATGTTGCTATAACATTTATGGAAAACAGTAATAAAGATTCTTTTGAAATTGGTGGTAGAGGTGAATTACAATTAGGTGTTTTAATAGAAACTATGAGACGAGAAGGTTTTGAAATGTCAGTTTCAAGACCAAGAGTAATTTATAAAGAAGATGATCAAGGTAATAAACTTGAACCTATGGAAGATGTTACAATTGATGTCGATGAAGAATTCTCTAGCTCAGTAATTGATAGTATGAATAAAAGAAAAGCAGAAATGCTTGATATGAAAAATGCTGGAGCTGATAAAACACGAATAATGTTCCGAGTCCCTTCAAGAGGTCTAATTGGATATCAAAGTGCATTTTTAACACAGACAAAAGGCACAGGAGTCTTAAATAGAATTTTTCACTCCTATGATCTTCACAAAGGTCAATTTGCAGGAAGAAGAACTGGAGTTTTAATTGCAACAGAGACAGGTATATCAGTAGCATTTGCATTATGGAAGTTACAAGATAGAGGACCAATGTTTATTGATCCACAAACAAAAGTTTATCAAGGTATGATTATTGGAGAGCATACAAGAGAAAATGATCTTGATGTGAATGTTTTAAAAGGTAAACAATTAACTAATGTAAGAGCATCAGGGACAGATGAGGCAGTTACATTAATGCCACCTAGAAAAATGTCACTGGAACAAATGATAGCTTACATAAAAGAAGATGAGTTACTAGAAGTTACTCCAAAGAACTTAAGACTAAGAAAGAGATTTTTAATACCTCATGAAAGAAAAAAAGCTTCTTAGTGCTTAATACCTAAAAAATATAAAACACTCGTTAAATCAGTATTGTTTATTTGGTTTTCAAAATTAGCTTTAACTATTTCTTGTGCCTTAAAAGCTATAGGTAATCCAACGGACAGTAACATATTCATATCATTTGCAGCATCACCAATACCAACAATCTGATTTTTATTTAAATTTAATTTTTTAAGTAATTTGTTTACTATTTTTTCTTTATAATTAGCATTAATTATTGGACCATTAGTAGTTCCATCAAAAAGATCACCTATAACACCAAAGGTATTTGAGTATTCATAATCCATAGATAAATATTTTTGTACATAGGTTGTTATTGGTTTGAAGCCTCCAGAAACTAAAACAGTAGTAAAGTTGTTTTCTTTTAATACTTTAAATAACTTCTTAGCACCTTTTTTAAACGTAACGATACGTTTAGCTTCCTCTAAAGAGGATAAACGCAGCCCTTTTAGCAAATGAACTCTATTTTCTAAAGAAGTAGAAAAATCTAAACGCCCTTTAAGTCCTAAGTCAGTAATTTTTTTTACTTGATCCCCCTTACCTAAGAAATTAGCAATGTCATTTAATGTTTCGTTTTCAATTATGGTTCCATCCATATCTGAAATTAAAAGTTTCTTTTTTCTGTGTGAAAGTAATTGTAAACACAAATCTACATTTATATTTACTAATCTTTTTTTTAAATTTTTTAATTTAAAATTATTTACAGA
>ERZ802824.1681-NODE-1681-length-11647-cov-27.5626_pt1 | contig 11647 bp, 9 predicted proteins | sample MGYA00345650_ERZ802824 | MGnify/ENA primary metagenome ERZ802824 (study PRJEB30503, sample SAMEA104212361) | marine metagenome | biome: Westerlies Biome; feature: [SRF] surface water layer (ENVO:00010504) within the epipelagic zone...; material: water... | reverse complement strand
CGCTCTTGTATCTGATCATTGTGATAATGTTGCATATGTGCCGGTTGTCAGACCGGAAAGGGATGGCGCTTTAATCGTTTGTTGCCGCACGCTGTCCGGGGTGCCGTCGACAACACAGCCAAGTGTTTGGGGGTCATGGTCACGCCATTTAAAACGCACATCTTGCGCCATTCGCCTATTTGAATGATGATTTTCACCATTTTGTGCCGATAACAGACAGGTAAAAAGTGAGGAATATATGTCTGGTCTTATCACATATCAGATGCTTATTGACGGGCAATGGGTGGATGCGGCTGATGGTGGCTGTTTTGAGAGCATCGACCCCAGCACCGGCGAGGCCTGGGCGATGGTGCCAGAGGCCACCGCCGCGGATGTTGAACGCGCGGTAAAAGCCGCTGAGCGCGCCATGTATGAGGGGCCCTGGGCCAACATGACCCCGACCGAGCGCGGCAAATATCTGCGTCGGCTTGGTGATTTATTGGCCGATAAATCTGAAGATCTGGGGCGTATCGAAACACGTGACACTGGAAAAATGTTTACCGAAACCCGTTGGCAAGCAAAATATATTGCTGAATTTTTTCATTTTTATGCCGGTGCTGCTGATAAGATTGACGGTAAAACATTGCCGATTGATAAGCCGGATATGTTTGTCTTCACCGATCGTGAACCAATTGGTGTTGTCGCCGCCATTGTGCCGTGGAATTCACAATTGTTCCTGAGCGCCGTTAAAATCGGCCCGGCCTTGGCGGCTGGAAATGCCATTGTGTTAAAGGCATCAGAACATGGTGCGGCGCCAATGCTGGAATTTGGCAAATTGATCCAGCAGGCTGGCATTCCTGACGGTGTTGTCAATATCATCACCGGACATGGTGATCCTTGCGGCAAAACCCTGACATCGCATCCGTCGGTTGCGCGTGTGTCCTTTACCGGCGGGCCAGCGTCGGCAGCACAGGTGATCAGAAATACCGCAGAAAATTTTGCCGAGATTTCGCTGGAGCTTGGCGGCAAATCGCCCTTTATCGTTTTTGAGGATGCGGATTTAGAAAGCGCCGTAAATGGTTCAATTGCGGGCATTTTTGCTGCAACAGGGCAGAGCTGTGTTGCCGGGTCACGTCTGTATCTTCATGACTCGATCGCGGATCAGTTTTTGGCACGCATGGTCGAAATTGCGAAAACTATAAAAATTGGTGACCCGCAGGATGAAGCGACGCAAATGGGGCCGCTTTGTACCGCAGCGCAAATGGCACATATTGAAACGCAGGTGGCGTTGGCGAAGACCGAAGGCGGTCGTATTTTGACGGGTGGACAGCGGGTTGCCGACCGCAAAGGCTTGTTCTTTGAACCAACTATTATTGAATGTCCGCGTCAGGATATGACGATTGTCGATACTGAATTATTTGGCCCGGTGCTCAGCGTTTTGCGCTTTACCAGTGAAGATGAAGTTGTCGCCCATGCGAACGCGTCACAACATGGTCTGGCGGCTGGCATTTTTACCCGCGATAGCGCCCGTTCAGTGCGGATGGCGCGGCGTATCCGTGCCGGTATTATCTGGATCAACACCTATCGGGTCATTTCGCCAATTGCTGAATTTGGCGGTATGAAGACGTCCGGCTATGGTCGTGAAAGCGGCATGCAGGCGGTGTATGATTACACCAGACCAAAAACGGTCTGGATGAATCTCAGCACAACACCGATTGCCAACCCGTTTCAGCCGCGTTGATTGTCAAAACAGGATGCGCCATGCCCGCAAACATTCAGCCGCACCAAGACGCATATCCAGCATATGCCTCACCATATTGCCGATGATTAAGAAGATGTGAAGGAGATAAGGCACGATGTCGACAATCACGCCGGGGTATGAAATAGCAGCTGATGGCACCGCCTATAACCTGACGGGCAGGGCTGGCGCACCGACCGTGGTGCTGATCCATGGGTTGGGGCTGTGCCGGCATATGTGGCAGGATCATATTGCTGATTTTGCGGCTGACTATCAGCTGCTGACCTATGACCTTTTGGGGCATGGCGACAGCGCCGCACCATCACAGCAAACCACCCTTTCACTCTATGCCCAACAATTGCTTGGCTTGCTTGACCATTTGCAAATTGAACAGGCGGCGGTTGTCGGTTTTTCGATTGGTGGCATGATTAACCGCCGGTTTGCGCTGGATTACCCGCATCGTTTGTCTGCTCTGGCCATTTTAAACTCGCCGCATGATCGGGGTGCTGCGGCGCAGGCTCTGGTCGAGACACGGGCGGCGGCGGTGCGGGTTGATGGCGCGATGGCAACAATGGAAGCGGCGCTTGAGCGATGGTTTACCCCCGCATTTCGAGAAACCAACCCCGGCTTGATGGAGATGGTGCGCGAATGGCGGCGCCGGGTAGATCCGCACAGCTATGCCGAGGCGGCATGGGTGCTGGCCACCGGGGTGACGGAACTGACCCGTCCTGCAGTGCCGATTAAAACGCCCTCGATTGTGATCACCAGCGCCAATGACACTGGCAGCACCCCCGATATGAGTGTGGCGATTGCGGCTGAAATTGAAACAGCCGAACTATCTATTGTGCCGGATCTGCAACATTTAGGTCTGCTTGAACAGCCGCAGGCATTCACCCAGCCAGTCATTGATTTTTTGAGAAAGTTAGCGCTATGACGACAAAATCAAACAGCACCCTGTCGGGCGGTCAGGCCGCTGTCGACGCTTTACGGAACGAGAAAACCGAATATGTTTTTGGCCTGATCGGTTCGGCCACTATGGAAATGTTTGACGCGTTATATGATGCGAATGACATTAATTTTATCGGCATTCATGATGAACGCACCGGCGCGCATATGGCCGATGGATATGCCCGTGCCAGCGGCAAGGCCGGGGTTGTTCTGGCTGGTCAGAATGGCCCGGGTGCGACCAATCTGGTGACTGGTCTGGCACAGGCGAAAGCGGCTTATTCGCCGGTGGTATCCATAGCCGGGGCCTTGTCATCGGGTCATCTCTATCGCGATGCATTTCAGGAAGTTGATCAACAGGCGCTATTTACCCCGATCACGAAAAAAACCTGGACAGTGCCATCAACCGATCGGGTGCCGGAAATATTTCGCGAAGCATTTCGCACCGCACTGACCCCGCGATGTGGCCCGGTGCAGGTGAATTTGCCGCGTGATGTTTTGTCCGGGCAAGCTGAATTTACCACCGCGCCGCCGCCGCAGCATTATCGCAATATGAGCCTGCCACAGGCCAGTAGCGACGATATTTCAACGGCAGCCGCGATGCTGGCCGGGGCTGACCGCCCGGTGATCATCGCCGGCGGCGGCATTAAAAACACCAATGGGCATGAAGCGGCTATTTTATTGGCTGAAAGTTTGAATGCGCCAATCGTGACATCACCCGGGCATGGCGATGCCGTGCCGTTCGGACATCCGTTAAATGCCGGGCAAATGGGGCCGCGTGGTAATGTTGTGGCTTCGCGTCTGGTGAAAGAGGCCGATGTGATTTTGGCGTTAGGGACGCGTCTTGGTTTCAACTCAACCTTTTACAGCTACGATAATATCAATCGCGACGCGGCGATCATCCAAATTGAAATTGAACCAACAGCCATTGGCAGGTTTTTTCCGGTTGCGTTGGGCATATGGGGCGATGCGCCGGCTGCGGCAACAGCGCTCGTCGCGGCATTGGATAAAATTCAGCGCCGTGCGACTGCCGATGCATGGACAGCCAGCTACAAGCAAGAGCGCACCGCCTTTTTGGCGCAACGCGACAAAGATGCTGTCGAAACTGACCCGATCCAGCCATCTGGATTGTTCAAGGCGTTTCGGCAGGTGTTTCCAGATGATGCGGCGGTGACGTTTGACGCCGGCACCTTGTGCCTGCAAGCAACCGATGCGCTGCGTTATGGCGGGCCGAAAAGCCTTTTTTCGCCGTTGGATTTTGGTCTTGTCGGGTTTTCGTTTGCCTGCGGGCTGGGGGTGAAATTAGCGCTGCCGGAACGGCCAGTGATCAGCCTGATGGGCGATGGCGGCTTTGGCATGACCATTTCCGAACTCAGCACCGCGGTTGACCATAATATCAACACTGTCACGGTGGTGATGAATAATGGCTGCTGGGGAGCCGAAAAAGCCTATCAGCGGGATTTCTTTAATGGCCGATATATGGGGGCTGATGTGTCGAGCCCACCATTTGATAAGCTGGCCGAACTGTATGGTGCCACAGGCTATCGCGCTGAAAATCTGGCTGACGTGCCTGCCGCGATCGAAGCGGCACTGGCCTGCGGCAAACCGGCTGTTGTTGATGTTGCTGTTGACCCGAATGCCTTGTTCAGCTTTCGGCGTGATAGTTTTAAACACCGCGGCGGCTGACGCCGGGCTGACACGCTATGCGATTTTGCCCAACACACTATGTGATTTTGCGAGGGCCGGATTCGCGCAGAGGCATTATTGTCTTATAAGCTGTGGTTATGCTGTTGTTTGCCAGCGGTTTTGCCCATAAACTGCGTTCCCAGCCACCATTGACAGGTCGCATCGTTGAGATTTCTGGCGGTTGAGCCAGTGTAACATGTTCGGGAGTTTTTTATGTCCAGTCTTTTGTTTGAACCGATCACTCTGGCAAATATGCAACTGCCAAACCGTGTAGTCGTCGCACCGATGTGTCAATATTCTGCCGAGAATGGCACGATGAATGACTGGCATATCGCCAATGCCGGTTCCTTTGCACGCAGCGGTGCAGGGCTGGTGATTCTTGAGGCGAGTGGGGTAGAGGCCGCCGGGCGGATCACCCATGGGTGTGCCGGTCTCTATTCAGATGAAAATGAGACCGCAATGGCGCGCGTCGTCGCGTTATGCAAATCTGTCGGTCACAGCAAAATGGGCGTGCAGCTGGCACATGCTGGTCGCAAAGCCTCGACGCAACGACCTTGGGAAGGCGGGGTGGCGCTGACGCAAGATGCCTGGCAAACCTATGCACCCTCGGCCATTGCCTTTGATAATGGGTGGCATACGCCAGAGGCGCTTGATGCGGCCGGCATGGCACGTATTAAAGGGGCATTTGTCGCGGCGGCGGAACGGGCGCTGCGGATTGATATGGACGTCATCGAGCTGCATGCCGCGCACGGATATTTGTTGCATCAGTTCTTGTCACCATTAAGCAACCAGCGCGATGATTCCTATGGTGGCTCGATTGATAATCGTATGCGCTTTCCGTTAGAAATTTTTGATGCGGTGCGCGCTGTCTGGCCAGAAGACCGGCCACTATTTGTGCGGGTGTCGGCAAGTGACTGGGTCGATGGTGGTTGGGATGTCGAGCAAACCACGCAATTTGCTGAAGAACTGCAGGCACGCGGTTGCTCGGCGCTACATGTCAGCAGTGGCGGCAATTCACCATTGCAGAAAATTGCCATTGGCCCGGGCTATCAGGTTGGCTTTGCCAGCTTCATCCGCCAGCGTGTCACCATGCCAGTGATTGCTGTTGGCATGATCACCGATCCGTTTCAGGCAGAAACAATTATTCGATCTGGTCAGGCCGATATGGTGGCACTGGCCCGTGAATTTTTGCGTGATCCGCATTGGACATGGCGCGCGGCAAAGGCGTTGCGGGCGACCAGCTCTGTGCCCCCGCAATATCAGCGCGCCGTATCATTTGACTAGATGCCAGCGTTGCCAAGCAGGGCTGGCTGAATGTCGGGGTGCGCGGCGGCGTTAACACGCATGGAGACTCTGACGATTGGAGTGGGCGTTTCTTGGCTGATGCAAAATCATATGTCGTTCTGTGCCGCGATTGCGGGTCGGCGGGCTATGTTGGTGCCGTTGCACCGCCCGATGACTGTCTGGTCTGCAAAAGTCAGAATATCCGCAGTCATCCCGAATTATTTGATTTGACGATTGCCCATATTGATTGTGACGCGTTTTATGCATCGGTAGAAAAGCGCGATAACCCGGAATTGATCGATAAGCCGGTTATTGTGGGCGGTGGTGATCGCGGTGTTGTGGCGGCAGCGTGCTACATCGCCAGACAATATGGTGTGCGATCGGCAATGCCGGCCTGGCAGGCGCTCAAACGCTGTCCGCATGCGGTTGTGATCAAGCCGCGGATGGCGCGATACATCAAAATCAGTCAGCGCATCCGTGACCATATGCTGTCGCTGACACCGCTGGTGCAGCCTTTATCCATTGACGAGGCTTTTCTGGATTTGTCCGGAACCCAAAAATTGCATAAATGCAGCCCGGCAGAGGCGCTGATGCGGCTGCAAAAACAAATCTATGACGATATTGGCATTACCGTATCGATCGGCCTTGGGGCGAATAAATCGCTTGCTAAAATGGCATCCGACCGTGACAAGCCAAACGGTTTTTTTGTTATCGGGGCGGCTGAAGCGGCGGACTGGCTCGCCCCACAGCCAGTTTCGGTGCTTTTTGGTATTGGCAAAGCCACCGTTAAAAAACTCGATGCCGCTGGCTATCACAGTTGCGCGGATCTTGTCGCTGCCGAGAAACCGCGCCTGGAAAAAGTTCTGGGTAGCCAGGCCGGGCGCATCATGGCCTTGGCGCAGGGGATAGATCCGCGGCCAGTGACCCCGGAACGCGCCGCCAAATCAGTGTCGAATGAAACGACATTTTCCCGTGATTTGAAAAGCTATGAAGATTTAGAGGCGGTTCTCGAAAGGCTGTGTAATAAACTGGCCAAAAGACTACAGGCCAGCCAGCTTACAGCTGCCACCGTCACGCTAAAGCTGAAACGGGCAGACCACCGTATTGTGACCCGCAGCCATAGTCTGGATACGGCAACGGACAAGGCGCATCTGTTATTTGCAATTGGCCAAAAGCTGCTTCTTCCGGAAACAAAAAAAGGGTTATCATACAGGCTTTTGGGAATAGGTGTTGATAATTTAGATAATAAAAACATGATCAGTTTATTCGATCATGACGGCGGGATTGATGACAAACGCAACCGGCTTGAGGCGGCGATGCATCGTTTGCAAGGCAAGCTGGGTGACCGGATCATTCAATCGGGGCGTCAGTTTTCCCGCAATATCGCGCAAGATGATAGCGATACCAGCGATTAATACGGGTTTTTGGGTGTGCGGTCGTCAGACAGGGATTGTTGGCGTTGCTGGCACAGTAATTCAATCGCATCGGCCACATGAATTTGGTTGATATGGTGATCACCCCGCGCGGTGCGCAACCGGTGTGCTTCGATTAAGACATCCGCATGGCTGCATCCGAAGGGGGGGGCAAAGCGGTAGGCGGCAAGCTCGATCAGCATGCCAAGCGGGTCTCTGAAATATATGGAGTCCATAAATCCACGGTCTTTTGGGCCTGAATGGGTTATGCCGCGCTCGTCAAGTCGCTCGACAGTCTGTGCAAATGTTGCCGGGCTGACGGTCAGGGCAAGATGGTGCAGATGTCCGGCATCCTGCGGTGGCCGCTGTTTTTTGGCGGTTCGTTTTTCGTCGGTAAACACCGTGATCAGGCGCCCATCACCCGGATCAAAATACACATGGCCTTCATTCGGATCGTCCAGATTGGGCTGGTCAAAAATGAACGGCATGCCCAAAACCCCCTCCCAGAAATCAATAGATGTCTGGCGGTCCGCACCAATGATGGTGATATGATGCACGCCTTGCGTTTGAATTTTTCGCATCGCTTACTGTCCTAAAAATGCGCCATGTGACCGTGATGATGGCAATTTGCCTACCATCCGGCAGCGCCGGTTTTGATAAATGTACCATTATTCAGTTCACGCATGGCCTGTTGTAATTCAGCTTGTGTGTTCATCACAATCGGCCCGTGCCAGGCCACCGGTTCTTTGAGCGGCGCCCCAGAAATTAACAGAAACCGGACGCCTTGTTCGCCAGAGGTCACGGCGACTTCATCGCCGTCACCAAACAGTACCAGCGTACGGTTGCCTGACAGATCACGGATCTCCAGCTCGTCACCGGCAAATTCTTTTTCGACCTTGACGCCAAAAGGTGACGACGCATTGCTGAAAGAGGCGCTGCCCTCAAAAATATAAGCAAATCCCTGACGCCGTGTATCAAAAGGAAAAATCTTAAAGCATCTCGGCGGCAGAGTGATATCAAGATATTGCGGTTCGGCAGCGATGCCATCGACCGGCCCCTGATAGCCCCGATAATTGCCAGCGATCACACGTATCCGGCTGTCATCATCATCATGCAGTTCGGTTATATCTGCCGATTTTATATCCTGATAGCGCGGCGTGGTCATTTTTTCGCTGGCCGGTAAATTTGCCCATAATTGAAAGCCATGCATTTCGCCGGCTGCATTGCCATGCGGCATTTCCTGATGAATGATGCCCGAACCGGCGGTCATCCATTGCACATCACCGCCGCTCAAACGGCCCTGATTGCCCAGACTGTCGCCATGATCAACCGAGCCTTTCAGCACATAGGTGATGGTCTCGATGCCGCGATGCGGGTGCCATGGAAAGCCGTTTTCATATTGCGCCGGCACATCATTGCGAAAATCATCCATCATCAAAAACGGATCGAATGGTGTGGTATCGCCAAAGCCAAAAACGCGGTGCAGGTGAACGCCAGCGCCCTCCATTGTGGGGCGTGACTGGCTGGACATTTTCACTGGTCTGATCGACATCTGTGGTCTCCGTGTAACATAAAATTTTATTGGCGTGTCAGGCCTGCATGATGCGTGATATGCCCACGCCATGCGCGTCATTCTGGCAATATAGGGTGGCTTTCCGTTTTTTTCCAAAACTGTTTGATGCAAGAACTTTTGCAGATTCGGTAATAAAGGATAAGAATAGAGCTGCAGATGCAATAAACGCCATTGCGCCATCGCGTAATACGGCGCATAAGGCAGGTGCGGTCAAGCTGAACGGCTGGCATGTCGCCGGCGTTGACAGATTGGCTTTGAGATCGACTATGTCATCATCACAACCGACATCCGAAAAACCTGCTGTTTTTGGCTCGCAAAATGTATTCGGCGCCCTATTAATGGGGCTGACGATGCTGTGCTTTGTGTCGAATGATGCCGTGATGAAGCTGATGTTCCAGTCGGTTTCAGTTGAGCAGGGGATTTTTGTACGCGGGCTGTTGGCGGTTCCGCTGATCGTGATTATTGCGTATGTGCGCAAAAATCTTTTTGTTCGTCTGGATCGCCGCGATTGGCTGATTGTCATTGTGCGAAGCGGTGCCGAACTTGCGGCGACTGTGACCTTTCTGACGGCTCTGGCGCATATGCCGCTGGCCAATGTTACCGCCATTTTACAGGCCTTGCCACTGACCGTTACAATGTTTGTTGCGGTGTTTTTCGGTGAACCGGTGGGGTGGCGGCGTTGGAGCGCCATTTTGATTGGCTTTGTCGGGGTGTTGATTGTGATCAGGCCGGGAACCGACGGGTTTAACGATTATGCGGTATTGGCGGTGGTTTGTGTCGGCTTCGTAACCATCCGGGATGCCATCACCCGCCGTCTGAATACGCGCGTGCCGTCGCTGTTTGTGGCTTTGTTGTCGGCGATTCCGATTTGTCTTTATGGCGGGGTAATGACATCGGTGACTGGCTGGTCTTCGATGACGCCATTGATGTGGCTTTTGTTTCTGGTGACTGCTTTTGCCATTATTGGGGGCTATTTATTTTCGGTGATGGCGATGCGGAATGGCGAGATCAGCTTTGTTGCGCCGTTTCGCTATACCGGCATGATTTGGGCGATTTTATTTGGTGTTTTGCTGTTTGACGACTGGCCTGACTCGATGACGCTGCTCGGCAGCTTTATTGTGATCGGCATGGGTATTTATGCATTCCACCGGGAACGAGTCCGCAAGGCAAAGCCGGTGAGCGTGCCACCGCGGGTATAGTTTAGGCCGCATCCCAGAGTTTCGCGGGATAGCGTTTCTGGCTGGGCTAATGGCGGGCTGGTGTGTCATACCGGCTGTTACGCCCGGCAATGGTCATGGTGATCACCGCTGCCAGAGTGATGGTTCCGCCGATAATTTCAAATTTTGTGAGGGACTCGCCCAAAAACACCCACGGCCATAACGGCCCCAAAACACTCTCGACCAGCACCAGCAGGCTGACTTCGGCCGCTGGCAGATAACCGGTTCCGGTTGTCACCAGAGCGATGCCGAGGCCAATGGTAAACGCCCCCATAAACAGGGTAATCAGCATATCTGTGTGTGCGATTAACAAAGCCCCATCGATCAGCACAGCGGCAATGGCGCCCAGCATCACACTGAAGATGCCAGCCATAAATGTGCCACCCAACACATCTGTTTTACGGCTGCGTCTGGCAATGACCAGCATCATTGCAAAACAAATCGCCGAGATGAAGGCGGTGATATTGCCAAGCGAATAGCCAAGTGTGGCGCCGTCATAAACCATCAGACCAACACCAAAAATGGCCAGACACATTGTTGGCCAAGTGACCGGGTGCGGTATCTCGCCGATCCATTTCCACGCGATAATGGCTGCCAGAAATGGGGCAATCGTCAAAATCAGTAATGTTGACGCCACCGATGTATGCAGCATTGAAAAAATATATGTGGCAAAGGCAAGCGCCAGCCAGCCCCCCATCCATAGATCATGCCGGTCAATCATTTTGATAAATTTTTCCGGGCTGATGCGACGCCGGAGACAAACCACAAGCAGCACCATCAGCGTCAGGCTTAGCGAGCGATAGAACAATATCTGGAAACCGGTCGCATCGTCGAGCAGGCGCATCAATAGACCAACAAAACTCATCAGACTAGCCCCGCAAAGGACACATATCATAGCGATAGGTCGGGTCATAGCGATAGGTCGGGTCATAACAAGCTCGTTAAAAGGTTACTCGTTAGTTGAAAAGCGACTATGCTGAACGATGATAACGGTGCCAATAGGTAAAATGAGAGCAATACCGGTCACAGTGAGTAATAGCAGACCAAGCTCTGAATAATCGGCTGTGGTAACGATTTCATTGGTGATCTTATCTTTAACCTGGCGCGTTACAATGAAGGCCTGATTCAGATATTTCGTGCCAAGCGCGCTTGCTGAGAGCGCCAGATTGGTAAATGAGGCAAACACAGCGAAAAATGTGGCTTTCATATTTTCCGGGGCGTTTTTGGCGATCCAGGCCAGCAATGGAATCATCGATACCTGGCCAAGAGGCGATTCGACCGCGGTATTGACGATGGCGATAAATCTGGCGTCAACAATGCCGCCAGTCAGGCTGGCCGTCCAGTGATGCAGGCCATAATACATGCCGACACTTGGCAAAAACAATACCGCACCCGCAATCGATAATATGACGATAATTTTGGCCATGGAGTTGCGCACCATAAACGGCCGCAGCAACACGATGCCAATCAATGTCAGCACGGATGCAATGACCGACAATACCGAAAAAAATTGCTCGTTAAAAAGCAACTCATCAATCTCAAACCAGGTCAGGCCCGGCCCCGGGCTTGGCATCGCCCGAAACATAAAAACAATAATAGCCGTGCCGATGATCATAAGACGCTGATGTTCCGGCAAAACAGCAACAAGGCGGCTCATCAGAAATAAAATAATGCCGACCGAACCGGCAAAAACAATCTCCTGCGCATAGGCAATATTTGTCACACCAAGAGTAACCGAAAATATGGCAAAGCCGAGGCTGCCGAGCAAAATGTTCCAGTTTATCTGTGGTTTGCTATGTACCGCCACTGGCCC
>ERZ802824.1670-NODE-1670-length-11708-cov-21.8138_pt1 | contig 11708 bp, 13 predicted proteins | sample MGYA00345650_ERZ802824 | MGnify/ENA primary metagenome ERZ802824 (study PRJEB30503, sample SAMEA104212361) | marine metagenome | biome: Westerlies Biome; feature: [SRF] surface water layer (ENVO:00010504) within the epipelagic zone...; material: water... | reverse complement strand
TTGATTTACCTCAATCTGAACCAGATAGAGTTAAAAAAGAAATAGAAGATATGATCGGCATTAATGCAGACTCTTCTCCCTTGGTTAGCGCTAAAACAGGAGAGGGTATAGAAAGCTTACTAGATATGTTGGTCTCTGATATTCCATCTCCTGAAGGCAATCCAGATTCTCCTCTTCAAGCACTAATAGTTGACTCTTGGTTCGATTCCTATTTAGGGGTGGTTTCATTAGTAAGAATTATGAATGGATCAATTAAAACTGGACAAAAGTTTAAAATATTCTCTACTGGTCAAAGTCATAATGCTGACGAGATAGGAATATTTTCACCAAAGAAAATAAAGAAAGATATTCTTTCAGCTGGAGAAGTTGGTTATTTAGTTGCAGGAATTAAAAATATTAAAGGCGCACCAGTAGGCGATACAATTGTTCAGTCTGGTAATGAAGATATCAAAGCTCTTCCTGGGTTTAAAAAAGTTAATCCAAAAGTCTTTGCTTCAATGTTTACAGTAAATTCTGATGACTATGAAAGATTTCGTGATGCTTTATCAAAACTTATTCTAAATGACTCATCGCTCCTATATGAGCCAGAGGTTTCAGATGCTCTTGGTTTTGGTTTTAGATGTGGTTTTCTTGGAACCCTTCACATGGAAGTTATTAGAGAAAGACTAGAGAGAGAATATGATTTGGACCTAATTTCAACTGCTCCCTCTGTCGAATATGAAGTTCTAAAAAATGATGGAACTATTATTAGATGTGATAATCCTTCTCAACTTCCAGCTCCAAACGATATTGATGAGATTAGAGAACCAATTGTAAATACCACCATTCTCACTCCTAATGAGTATGTTGGAAATGTCATTACCTTATGTACTGGCAAAAGAGGAGTTCAAAAAGATATGACTTATTTCGGTAATCAAGTTTCAATAGTTTTTGAAATGCCATTATCATCCGTTATTGTAGATTTCTTTGATCAGATTAAATCTTCAACAAAAGGATTCGCATCTATCGAATACCAATTAATTGGTTTTATTAAGTCTGACCTAACTAAAATAGATATATTAATAAATAATCAAAAGATTGATGCTTTATCAATGATTGTGCATAAATCTTTCTCAAATCAAAAAGCAAGAGAAATAGCTGCCAATCTTCAAAAACTGATACCTAGACAAATGTTTGATGTGCCAATACAAGTTGCATTGGGATCAAAAATAATTTCTAGAGAAACTGTAAAAGCTTTAAGAAAAAATGTAACTGCTAAATGTTATGGTGGAGATATTACTAGAAAAAAGAAATTGCTTGAAAAGCAAAAAGATGGAAAAAAGAAAATGAAACAATTTGGTAAGGTGTCTATCCCACAAGATGCATTCTTAAATTACTTTAAATCTGGAGACTAGGCTTGTTATCTGATCCAATCTTTATACTTTCAATAATTGGAATGTCCTTTTGTGTCATCTTTTGGATAAAAGATACAATTAAGAAATCAGATGAAGACAATTTCATAATAAGAAATATATCCACTGTTGCTACCTTATTTGGATTGATGATGCTCTACAGTATTTTTATAAATGCTGGTGATTTAGGAATCATTCTTTTTATAGGTTCGATCATTGCCTTTCTAGTTCTTATAGTTGGAATCGTCATTGGAAACCCTATTATTATTCAAACCTCAAGAGGTTACTTTATTCCAATTTTTTTGATTTTCGTTCTGCGTACATTTATTTACGAGCCATATCAGATTCCAAGTGGATCAATGTTGCCAGGATTACAAAAGGGTGATTTTTTAGTAGTTAATAAAAATTCATATGGGCTCAAAGTAAATAGAACTGGTGTATCCTCTATCATTAAAAATGATCCTGAATATGGAGATGTTGTTGTTTTTATCCCTCCTCATAATCCTGTTCCTTATGTGAAGAGATTAATTGGTAAGCCAGGAGATTCAGTTAGAATAATAAATAAACAAATTTTTATTAATGGTAAGGCAATTAGCAGAGAATTTGTCAAAACAGAAAAAATAACAATTACAAAAAGATATAGAGACAGCTTAGGAACTATATCCACTCGCGACATGGATGTAGTTGTTGATCTTTATTTTGAAGAGCATGGCAGTAAAAAATACATTACTAGAAATATAAGAGGAGAAAATATTCAATATCCCTCAGAGTGGACCATACCATCCAATCATTATTTTGTAATGGGAGATAATAGAGATAATTCTAATGACAGCACAAAAGATGTGGGATTTGTGCCTAGAGATAATTTTTTTGGTAAGGCTGACTACCTTTTTATGACATGGGAGTGCTGGACTTGTATGCCTTATTTCTCAAGAGTTGGTAAGATTAATTAATGTCATACAATGATTTAGAAAAAAATATTTCCTATAAATTTAAAAATATTGAACTATTAGATCAAGCACTAACTCATAAAAGTTATAACAACAAAATTAATAACGAAAGATTAGAATTTCTTGGAGATTCTCTATTAAATGCAGTAGTTTCTCAGTATCTATACGAAAGATTTTCTTCCGAAAAGGAAGGTCTCTTAACCAGAATGAGAGCTCATTTAGTCAAAGCTGAAACTCTTACTCAAAAAGCAGAAAGCTTGGGATTACAAGACTATATTAAATTATCAAAAGGAACTGCTAATTTATCAAGAGATCGAAAAAACTCAATTCTTGAAGATGCATTTGAGGCCATTATTGGAGCAGTTTTTATAGATAACGGTTGGATTATGGCAAATTCAACTATCTTATATCTTTTTAAAAAAGAGTTTGCTGAATTATCTTCTGATATGACTTTTAAAGATTCGAAAACAGAATTGCAAGAGTATCTGCAATCTATGAAATTAGATCTTCCAGATTATGTTATTCAAGATCTTGGAAAAGATGGGTTTAATTGCAGTATAAATTTTAAAGATAATATTTTTAATTCAAGTGGAACATCAAAGCGCTCTGCTGAGACTAAGGTAGCTTCAATGGTTCTTAAATTTATTAAAGAAGATAATGAGTAAGAATTATTGCGGTTACATTTCGATAATTGGAAAACCCAATGTTGGTAAATCTACAATTCTTAATCATATCCTTGGAAAAAAAATATCAATTACTTCAAGAAAGGCACAAACTACAAGAAACAATATTTTAGGTATAAAAACAGTAAAGAATAAACAAATGATTTTTGCAGATACTCCTGGAATGCACATTAAATCACCTAAGGTAATGAATAAAGTTTTAAATAGATCGGCACAAAGCTTAATCGAAGATTCTGATCTCATACTCTTTGTAGTTCAAAGGCTTACCTTAGACGAACAAGATTTGTCTGTTTTAGAAAAACTTAAGGAAGCAGATTCTCAAGTGATTTGTGTTGTTAACAAAATAGATCAGGTAGAGGACAAAAATAAATTGTTACCATTGATTTCAAGGCTTGCTGATCAATATAATTTTTTAGATATTGTCCCAATTTCTGCAATTAATAACGATGGCATTGATAGTCTTGAGAGCTTAATTCAAAAGTATCTTCCTGAAAATGACCATATTTATGGCGAAGAGGGAGTTGAAAGCAATCATAAAGATTTATTTATGGTTTCTGAGCTTATTAGAGAAAAGATAATTCGAATGCTTGGAGATGAACTTCCTCATGATGCTTTTGTACAGATTGAGTTGATGGAAAATGAAGATTTAATACTAAAAATTCACGCTGTAATTTATGTTGTCAGGGAAAGTCAAAAACAGATTGTAATAGGCAAAGGTGGCGGAACTTTAAAAAAGATTGGCCAGCAGGCCAGACTAGAACTTGAAGATTATTTTAATAAAAAAGTTTTTCTTAAAACATGGGTAAAAGTTAAAAAAAATTGGAACACTGATTCAGATTACATCCAAAGCTTGGGAGTAGGTGGAAGTTATGAATCATAATGAATGGGATGATTGCTTTGTTCTACATCAGAGATCACATGGTGAAACTAGCTTAATTGCTGAAATTTTTAGTAAAAAAAATGGCAAAATGTCAGTCATAGCTAAAGGTGCGAAGAAACCAAAATCAAAATTTTTTGGTTATTTAGCATTGTTCACAAAATTAAAGGTAACTTATTCAGGTAGGTCGGAGCTCAAGACTCTCACTAATATTGATAGAGATTTCTCTAAAACAAACAATAGTTTTTCAAAAACCAGTTACAGCCTACTATATATAAATGAGCTATTAATAAGATTATTACCAAAAGATGCGGCGCAGGAAGACTTATTTATATTATATGAAGATTTCTTAATAAAGATTATTGAAGGGGCTGAGCTTGAAATAACCCTTAGACACTTTGAGTTAGATCTTTTGGATATGCTTGGATATGGATTAGATTTTGAAAGTGACATCGATAATAATGAAGATATAGTTCCTTCAAAAAATTATTCGTTTATTCCTGAAAGAGGTTTTAGAGAATCTATAGATTCAGATTTTACTGGAGAGGATATTATTAACATTAGAACAAGAGACTTAAGTAAAGTTTCAAAAAAATATCTTAAGCACTTAACTCAAACAGCTATCCATTTTTGTTTAGATGGCAGAGATCTTGCAAGCAGAGATATTTTTAAAAGAATCACATCATGATTTTTGGTATTGGAACAGATCTTGTCGATATCTCTAGATTTCAAAAAATGAAAAGTCTAAATAATTTTGCGAAAAAGACTTTATCTAGTGAAGAATTAAAAATATTTAGTACTTTAAATGAATCAAAAAAAGCTTCTCATCTTGCCAAACAGTTTGCTGGTAAAGAAGCAATATCAAAAGCTTTTGGTACTGGGTTTTCTAAGCCAGTTTCAGTTAAAGAGATAGAAATAATAAGAAATGAAAAAGGTAAGCCTATTTTTAATCCTATTGGTAGTGTTAAAAAGGAGATTTTAAATTTGGGAATTGTAAAAACCCATGTTAGTCTTTCAGACGAAAAAAATTACGCGATAGCTTTTGCTATATTAGAAGTATGAAAAATATAATCTTATTAGGTCCACCAGGAGCTGGCAAAGGCACCCAAGCAGATTTAATCTGTGGCCTCTGTAATATACCAAAAATTAGTACTGGAGATATGCTTAGAGAAGCCGTTGCTTCTGGCAGTGAATTTGGAAAAAAAGTTGCTAATATTTTGGATACCGGGGGCCTAGTTTCAGATGAAATTATTGCATCTTTGATAGAAGATAGGCTTAAAAAGCCAGATTGTAAAAATGGTTCACTCTTCGATGGTGTTCCACGAACACTGGGACAAGCTTCTGCTTTATCTGACATGGGAATAAATTTTACACACGTTATTGAAATAAGTGTTGATGACGAAATGATCGTAAATCGAATGTCAGGAAGAAGAGTACATCCTGGATCAGGTAGAAATTACCATATAGATTTTAACCCACCACTTATTGAGGGTTGTGATGATAAATCAGGCGAACCTCTAATTCAAAGAGAAGATGATAAGCCAGAAACTGTTTTAAAAAGATTAAGTGTTTATCATGACCAAACAAAACCTTTATCTGATTTTTATAACAATCAATCTCTAAGCAATAAACTCAAATATATAACAGTTGATGGCTCTCAAGAAGTAAAAAAAGTTTTTCAAGATATATCTAGCCAAATATAAAATTTATGAAAGTTTTAGCAATTCAAAGTTCTGGAGATCAGACTTCAATTTGTTTAATCCATAACGATGATGTTCTTACTTTTTCTCAAAAACATCAAAGAAAAGAAAGACCTGATTGGAATAATATGTTGATAAAAATTGGCCTCAAAAAATTATTTCATTTGGATGAGATTTGTTTATTTACTTTTGCAAACAGCTCAAGCTCATACACTGCAACTAGAAGTATCGCGACTTACATGAAGGGTGTAGCAGTAGCACTAAAAAAACCATTAATTGCAATAAAATCAGATGATATCGATGAATTATCTGCAGATTCAATTGCAAAATTTGCTCTGCTTGAATATAAAAAATCTGGATTTAATCCAGAAATGTTTAACCCTAAGGATGCAAATCCTATATACACTCAAGAACTTCAATACAAAAAAGTAAATGAATGATCTCCTATTAAGTCTTGTATTAGGTGTAATTCAAGGGTTAACCGAATTTTTGCCGGTATCAAGCTCAGCTCATCTACTATTTCCATCTTTGATATTTGGTTCTAATGACTTAGGTTTGGCATTTGATATTGTTGTCCATGCTGGCACTTTATGCGCAGTTATTCTCTTTTTTAAAAAAGAGATTGTATCCATGATTAAATCTCTTTATATAAATCATAATAATTTTAAAGAAGATAGAAGCTTAGCCTTGTGTCTTATAGCAGCAACACTTCCGATTATTATCTTTGGTTATTTAGGCTCAGATATTATCCAAAATAATAGAAATAATATTTCAAGCATTGCATGGATGAATTTAATTTTCGCTGCACTTTTATTATTTGCATATAAGTTAAATTCTAGTAATAAAAATTTAATACAATTAACCTTTGTTGGCGCTCTTTGTATTGGATTTTTTCAAGTATTTTCTCTTTTACCAGGAGCCTCTAGATCCGGAACTGCTATTACTGCTGCTCTTTTTATTGGTTTAAATTTAAAAGATGCATCCAAATTTTCATTTATGCTTGCGATACCTACTATTTTGGGAGCAATGGTTTTTCTTATTGTTGATTCCCTTACTTCAGAAATTACTCTCAATTTATCAGTTCTATTAATTGGATTTTTTTCATCTTCAATTTTTGCATTTCTAACAATAAAATATTTTTTAGCTTTTGTTGAGCAAATTGGAATGTACCCCTTTGTATTTTATAGAGTCGCCCTCGGCATAACTTTGCTTTTATTAATATGAGTTGTGTTATATATCTAGATTCTATAGAAAAAAAAGAAGCACTAAACAAAATTTCGGAATACTTGCATTTTGAAATAGTAAAAAAAGTGCCTGTTAAAGGAGCATTTCTTGATATTAAGGACAATGGCTTATGTTTTACTCTAAATTCAGAAAATCCTTCTAATTATTTAAATATTGATTTTCTATCAGGCTCGATGGGATGGAGACTTAAGAGAGCAGATCACGAAAGATTGTTAAAAAAAACGCTGGGTAAGAATATAGATACATTAACAATTTTTGACGGTACCGCAGGCTTTTTGTCCGATGCAATGATTTTTCTTGCACAAGGCCACAAGATCATAGCTTGCGAACAAAGCAAGATAGTATACCTTCTTGTAAAAGACGCATTAGCTAGAGCAAAAGGCAAAATACCATACCTACAAAATTTAGAATTTTTAAATGATAACTCTATAGAGGCTTTCAAAAAATTAAATAACATTGATTTAGTTTACTTAGATCCTATGTATCCAGAGACTAAAAAGAAAGCCTTAGGCTCTGGAAATATTAATTCAATAAAAAATATTTTAGAAATAGAAAAAATTGAAAATAAAGGAGATTTACTTTTCTATGATTTTAAAAAACTACACTATAAAAAAATTGTTTTAAAAAGACCTATAAAAGCTAATAAAATAGATTTAAATATTAACTATCAAGTTAAAGGAAAGTCTACTAGATACGATATCTATATATAATAACTACAATACTTGGAGAACAAATGAACCCATTTACAATGATGAAAGATGCTAAAAACATGGAAAAGATGATGAAACCTGCACTAGAGAAATTTATGCTTGAATCAGGATTTGTTAAAAAAGACGAGGTTATAAAATTAGAGAAAAGGATCCATTCTCTAGAAGAGCAATTAAAAAAAATATTATAAAAAAATTAAGAATATGAATTTAAAAGATTCAGATATTTCAAGAATAATTGAAATGGCATGGGAGGATAGAACTCCTTTTGATGCTATAGAAGCCCAGTTCAATTTAACTCATGACGAAGTAGTAAACTTAATGAGAAAAAATTTAAAAAAGAAAAGCTTCAATTTATGGAGAGAAAGAGTAAGAGGAAGAAAAACAAAACACTCTGAACTAAGAGATTTTAAAATTGGAAGACATCATTCATATGATCAAAATAAACATAAGTGAAGACAAAATAAAATTTGAGAATTTACATAAATCTTTTTTCAATGATTTAAATACAACCTGCTCAATTTCAGATCAAAAAGTGACTATTACAAATATTGATGTTAAAAATCAAGATCCTGCCTCAGTGGAACTCGAAGTTAGAATAGACAAATTCTATATATCTTTTTGGGACGGATATTCACTAGCTGAAAGATTTGACTTTTCATCTTACGAAAAGGCTCTTACACAATTTAAAAAATCAGCAAAAAAGCTTGCGAAGAATTTAAGAAGATTTTAAAGAGCCAAAATATTTGACTCTTTAAGTATTAGTAGCCTGAATCTCCTCCGTCAGCAGATGATATAAAGTGTGATTTTGTTTTAAACATTGCGTCTTCAGAAGCACTCATCGATCCGTGGTATCCTTGATCAGCTGTCATATAAAATGTTAATCCAGGATATTCATAAAACTCATGAGTATGCTCAGACCCTCCTTGAGATGTTAAATATACTTTGTAGGTATATCCTGAGGCGCCTTTGTAAGGACCAGATGAAACTGTACCTTTTACCTGAAGAGCAGAGGATGCATTTGTAACATCTAAATTAGACATATCATATGAAGTAACTTTAACTATTTTTCCATTTGTATACATACCAGAGTGAAAGTCGCAATATGGATAAATTGTATCCGGTGTATTAGCACCAACTGTTAAAGTAAGATTGCTTTCATTCCATCCTTCATTTGTACCAATCATTCCTGAATCAGTAGAGGTAGCATTTTGAACAGTAGACATTTTAAAAGGATGATTTGATGTGACTGAGCCAGTTGCATCAAATTGGATGACATCACCTTCTTTTACATAAATAATGAATTCAGTAGATGAAGTATTTACGTTATCGACAATGTAGTTACTACTCCCATTGTTAGATAATGAATAATTTGTTGTCTTGAGGCTAGACTCATTGTCAGTTATTGTTCCGCCTGCCCATGATGTGTTTTCATTAATCCAATCAATAGTATTAAAAGTTAGCTTATCAATCTCAGCAGAAGTAGACGTTCCATCTACAACAGACTTCATCAGCTGCATAAGCTCTTCAACACCAGCCTTTGTAAAATGTGAAAGTGAATTAGATGAATTTGCATACATTTTTTGCATGTAAGCAGATGTACCAGATGATAAATCAATCAATTGTTGACTAGATAGTGACAATGTGTCTTGTAAACTATTAGTATACAAATCTTTTATAAAAGCTGTGTCTCCAAGAGATGTCTCATTTCCAGATCTTTCTTTTTTTATATCAGTAAGTAAATAGTACTGACCATTACCAACTGTAAAAGTTGGATGAAGATCCATCAAGAGTTTATATAGTACCAACACCTGGGCGTTAACAACTGCTGCTTTATTATTAATTGCAGAATTTAAGTTTGAAAAAGGATTATCAAATCTAATCATAAAATTAGAATCTATTCCAAGTCTTGATTTTAATCCCTCATATGTCACTAAATCCTCATATAAAAATGCACTTAGTGGGGAAACTACAAAGTTTTGATCAGTAACAGGTTGACTCAACGAAAAAGTATCAACGTCAGCAAATTGAAGATTTGTAACAGGGTCAAATCCGCCTTCGCCTCTAATCACAATATCGGTAGCGTCTGAGTCAAATGTTAAGGAAAAGGTTCCGTCTTGTGCGGTTGTTGTTGTGTATTGTGCTCCTGTGCATGTATAACTTGTGACCTCGATGCATACAGTTGCTCCTTGAATTGGACCTACGCCTATGTAAGTTCCATCATATTCTGTTGATGTGGGATCATCAGATGTATCGTTCGTGACTGTTACTGTGAAGTCCTTTGAATCTGACAAAGAGCCGTCACTAACTGAAGCAGTAAGATTATATATATTGTCAGAATCTGCATCAGAAGGTATTTCAAAATCAGGAGCTGTTGAGAAAGTAACGACTCCTGAAGTACTAATTGCAAATAATGAAGAGTCGGTGCCAGAAATTGTATATGTTAGCGAATCATTGTCCGCATCAGTTGCAGTAACTGTAAAAGCTGAAGTTTGATTTTCTTCAACAGAAATACTTAGTGATGTATTAGTTATTGTAGGAGCAGAATTTGAAGACCCAGAACCGTAACCGCCGCCGCTGCTACCATCTGACATTGAACTTCCGCCGCCTCCACCGCCTCCACATGAGGTTATAAAAAGTATTATTAATAGACTAGCAAAGCGATTAGTGTTTTTCATAGTTATCCATATTAAAAATTAACAAACAGTTTTAATATACAAAATATATATTAAACAGAATTGCTACTATTAGCTATGACGTGGTAACTGAGAAATAATAAAAAAAAGATGAGTGAAAATTATTATTTACTACTTTGTTAACTACCCTTAACTATAGGATTAAGAGCTGGGCGTCAAAAATAAATATATAAAAAAGGATATATAGGTTTTATTTAAGCAAAGCAGCAATTCATGTAGTGCAATATTCCATATATTAACTAGAGGTGTCAATAAAATAATTATTTATTATAAAAATAGGTATTTAAGAGGTAATAATCTTGTAGTTTTAATACAAAATATATATTTTAAGGTCTTATATGTCCATTTCCATTAACAAGATATTTGAAACTTGTTAACTGATCAATTCCAACAGGTCCTCTAGCATGAAATTTACCAGTTGCTATACCAATCTCTCCACCTAAGCCAAACTCTCCTCCATCAGCAAACTGAGTAGAAGTATTATGCATAACAATTGCAGAATCTAATTCCTTTTGGAATCTAGATGCATTATTTAAATCTTCAGTGATAATTGATTCAGTATGGCCTGATGAATAAGCTTCAATATGGTCTAATGCTTCGTCAATATTAGCTACTATTTTTATACTAACAATTGGCAATAAATATTCAGTGCTCCAGTCAGATTCGTCTGCTTTTATAACTGATTCAGAATATTTTACTATTTTTTCACATCCTCTAATTTCACATGCTTGTGCGTTGAGAGCATTAACAAGAATAGGTACAAAGCTTTCTGCAATATCATCATGAATAAGAATAGTCTCTACAGCTCCACATATTCCAGGTCTTCTCATTTTTGCATTAACACACACGTTTAATGCTTTTTCTTTATCAGCATCTTTATCAATATATATATGACATATTCCTTCAAGATGACCAAAGACCGGGACTTGCGCCTCCTGCTCAACCATAGCAACTAAGCTTTTGCCCCCTCTAGGGACAATAACATCAATAGTTTTATTGAGACCATTAAGCATTAATTTGACTGCTTCTCTATCTTTGTCATCAACGATTTGAATGGCATGTTCTGTTATTCCAGTATCTTTAAGACCCTTAACCAGACATTGATGAATAGCAATGCTAGTATAAAAGCTATCAGTGCCCCCCCTTAAAATAGAGGCATTGCCAGATTTCAAGCATAATGCTCCAGCATCAGAAGTAACGTTGGGTCTACTTTCATAAATAATCCCAACCACACCAAGTGGTGTTGATACTCTGAAAATTTGTAATCCATTCGGCCTGGACCAACTATCCAGAACTCTTCCAACAGGATCTTTAAAAGAAGCAATTTCATTTAATGAATTAATAATTTGATCAATACGTTCAACATTTAGCTCAAGCCTGTCAATAAATGATTCAGAAATATTTTTTTCTTTAGCATTATTTACATCCTCTTTATTTGCTTCAAGAATTATTTTTTTTT
>ERZ802824.1665-NODE-1665-length-11737-cov-16.139_pt1 | contig 11737 bp, 8 predicted proteins | sample MGYA00345650_ERZ802824 | MGnify/ENA primary metagenome ERZ802824 (study PRJEB30503, sample SAMEA104212361) | marine metagenome | biome: Westerlies Biome; feature: [SRF] surface water layer (ENVO:00010504) within the epipelagic zone...; material: water... | reverse complement strand
ATCTCTTGCTGTTTACCAACCAGCCGGATTTTGTCTGGCCTTTGATTGGGTCCTTTTACATATCGAACATTATCGCTGTGCTGGTGAATTTGGCGTTCATCCCGATTTTTCTCTGGATGTTGCGGATGCCTTTTACAATTCTGGCGCCAGTTATTTTTGTGCTGTCTCTGGTTGGGACATATGCGGCGTATTTGGATCTTTTTGATGTTGGGCTGATGGTGATTGTTGGCTTGGTTGCCTTTGTGTTGCGCATTCTGGACTATCCGCTTGCGCCGGCGGTGCTGGCTATTGTGTTGGGTCCGATTGCAGAACCCAAACTGAGGCAGTCGTTGCTGTTATCTGACGGAGATTGGTCGATCTTCTTCACGCGCCCGATTGCGGGCCCGATCACTGTGGTTGCGATCATCCTTATTTTGCTGCCGCTGTTTAAGGTTTTGCGTGACCGTTTTCGTGCCCCGCAGGCCAGCGCGTAATTGTGTGTCGCGAGTGATATGTTTTTGATGTTCAGGCGGGCCGCGGTATCAGGTGTGATACAGCGGTCCATCTTTGCAGGCTATAAGAAGATTGCGGACGACAGAGGGATCCTATGACACAACACAATGAGGCTGGACTGCAGCCCCAGATTTATCCTTTTTAACAAACAGGTGTTTTTTTGTCGGGTACAGGACCAGAGTTTGATGCGTGGAATCCGGGATTAAGCTCGGATATTCCCGCATCCCTTGTGCCGCGGGTCACGCTCTATGATGCCAAAAACACCGACACCAGGTATCAAGACGCAAAAGACGCGGCCAATTTCTGTGGGCTCAAGCCTCATGAGGTAGTTCTATTTAAAGCAAGCCGCTTGGCCATGCACGAAGTTCTCATTCGTGTTACAGCAGATTTGCATGTCCCGGATGGCCCTAATTATGCGGATCTGGGTTTGAGCCTGCGGCGGATGGCCAACCAAATTTTAATCCATCATGTGACCCCTAGAATGGCAGAGTTAGAACAGGAATATGACCGAAACCGCCGCATAATCCGTGACAGACTTTCCAGCTATCTTGATGCGGATGTCTATGGGATCGGAGCAGCACTCGAACCTCCTAAAAAGCGCTCTTTAAAGGATTGGATTTTTGGCAAAAAACCGGACGTCAAAGTAGAGCAGACTTCGTCTGACATGCTTGCACTTGCCAAGTGGCAGGCAGAAGCTTCTGTCACTGATGTGGCTCTTGATTTGGCTTGCTTAAAGGCGCTGCAAACAATTGTCGGGGGCATTATTGGCCGGCGGGGTCGATTGGTGGCGGATAAAGATTTGATTATCAAACTGGCGTCAACCCTAGTTTGCAATGCCTATGGGAGCCGGTGCATAGGGACATTGATTGGTCCTATTTTACGCGAAGCGGCACAAGTTGAAGGGTATCGGTTGTTGCCACATCAAGCAGAGCCCTTTGTGATGAATGTCAAAGGCGCCTCTGCTGCTGGTAAAAGTACGATCCGTCCGTTGCAGCGGGAACTTGCGACAAGGATCGGGGTTAATTGGGAAGATTTTGCCCTAATCAGTCCTGACTATTGGCGAAAATTCCTGCTTGATTATGAAAGTATTGGAGAAGACTATAAATATGCGGCGATGCTGACGGGGCAGGAACTTGAAATTGTCGATAAAAAACTCGACGGGTACATGGCCGATAAGGCGGTTCGCCGGGAAATGCCACATCTTTTGATCGACCGGTTCAGGTTCGACAGTTTCGACCCGTCTCGCACAAATCATGAGGGGGGGCGTTTGCTCAGCCGGTTTGGTCACACGGTGTTTATGTATTTTGTGATCACTCCGCCAATCGAAACAGTTGAGCGTGCTTGGAAGCGCGGAAAAACAACCGGCCGCTACAAGGCGGTGGATGATCTTTTATATCACAACATCGAAGCCTATACAGGGATGCCCGAGTTGTTTCTCAATTGGGTGAATAAGAAAAAGCAAAAAGTGCATTTTGAGTTTCTTGATAATGATGTGCCTTTGGGGGAGCGTCCGAGAACCGTCGCATTCGGTTGGAACAGTAAGATTACCATATTAGACTCAGACTGCATGCGCCGCCTGAACCGGTATAAACACATTAATGTAGACGCACTCCGGCCCGAAGATGTGTACCTTGAAGTGGATGAAGACGAACAGGATTTGCTTTTGACCTTCATTGGAAATATCCCCAACGTTACCTTCGTTGATCCGATCTCTTCAGAGATTTGCGCGGAAATCCATCAAGGCAAGTGCTTTTTTGAGGTTTCCGGGTTTCTTAAGGGCAATGCACTTGAGAACATTGGTCATAATTATGCGGCGGGTGACCGGTCGGGTAAGCCGCAAAATACCACACCGCAAGACAGCGAGGCGTTCACCTTACATCAAGAAGAGAAATACACCATAGGAGTATGGGGCAGTGAATGTCCAAGCTAGCGCGCCATATTAATCGCGCCAGAACGTTTGCACGTTCATACCCTCTTTGGCGACCGCATACCTGTTACAGGCTTAGCTGAAGGGTGTATGTTAGGTACGGTTCAGGCTCTGGGATCGTTTAAATGTGGCCAGCATTCGTGCCAGTGCCGCCATCACAAAGAGGGCGACAGTAGTAATTTTCCGCGATGCTGAGCCTGTTGCATCATCAGGTGTGCGTCAGCGGCTTTTTCAAAACCAAAAACGTGGTGCGTTTGAGCGGCCAACCGACCTTGGGCAAAGCTTGGCCAAATTTTGGCTCTCAGATCGGCGGCTACAGCGGCCTTGAACCCATCGCTGCGGCTGCGCAAGGTCGAGCCGGTATATATCAACCGTTTGAGCATGATGGGCATGAGGTTGATTTGCATTTTTGATCCAGCATTAAAGGCCAGTTGGATGATCCGTGCATCCGGGCTTGCGGCTTTGATATTGCGCGCAACATAATCGCCACCGATGATGTCTAAAATCAAGTTGGCACCTCCGGCGGCGCGCACCACTTCGACAAAGTCTTCACTCTCAAAGTTGATTGCGCGTTTTGCGCCAAGCGAACTGACATAGTCACAATCGTCTTGGTTGGGACAGGTGGCGTAAACATCTAAGCCTAAAAGCGCCCCGATCTGTACGGCTGTCGATCCGATTCCCCCCGCGCCGCCATGGACCAGTAGTAGGTTTCCAGAGGTGATTTTTTGCTCAAAGAACAAGTTGCTCCAAACGGTGAAATATGTCTCGCAAAGGCCTGCAGCATCAATCAGCGAAACGCCCCTGGGAACGGGCAGGCAGTGGGCCGCATTGACTGCTACATATTCCGCGTAGCCACCGCCATTGGTCAGGGCACAGACAGTGTCGCCCGCGGTCCAGTCGGTCACCCCGTCCGCTCGGGCAACAATCTCGCCGGAGACTTCCAAGCCCAAAAGGTCAGAGGCGCCTTTGGGGGCTGGGTAATGTCCGCGCCGCTGTACCAAGTCAGGGCCGTTTACCCCTGCGGCAGTGACCTTTATCAGCACTTCACCGGTTTGAATTTCGGGCATCGGTCGGCAGCCGGTTTCCAATACCTCGGGTCCACCGGCGTCCCGCATTTCAATTGTCTTCATGCTCTTTGGCAATTTTTTGGTTCCCTGCTTAAAATTTTCTGGTGAAAGCGCTGGCTTAAACCTAGTCTATGCCCACGGTAAGTATGGCGAACAAAAATGACAAACACAAAGCCTTGGTGCAATGATGCCGGAACTGCGTGATCTAGAACTTTTGGTGTCGTTGTCGCGACATAAAAATTTTTCGCATGCGGCGGCGGATTGCAATATTTCCCAGCCCGCATTCTCGACCAGAATTCGCAAGCTGGAGGAGGGATTCAAACTGCCTCTTGTGCGCCGGGGCAATAGCTTTCTGGGTTTCACACGCGAGGGTGAAGTTGCGCTGAAATGGGCTCGCAAACTTTTGGCTGACGCCGAGGGTATGCGACAAGAGATCAACGCGCTCAGAAATAATCTGGATGGCAAGCTGACGCTTGGTGTTATCCCGACGGCCATGCCCTTTGCGGCCCGTGTCTCGTCGCAACTGCGTCGGAAACATCCAAACCTGTCTATTGAAATTCATTCCCAATCCAACCGTCAAATCACACGACGCTTGAACGATTTTTCCCTTGATGCGGGGATCATGTATTTTGATGACGCCGATCCGGACACGACCGTCAAGCTTTATGAGGAACGCTATGTGCTGATTGCGCCTCAAACACTTGCGTCGGGATATGAAAATCAGGTGACCTGGGCCGAGGCGGCGCGGTTTCCATTATGTTTATTGACCCCGGATATGCGCAATAGACAGCTGATAGATGCAGTGTTTGAACAGGTTACAGCCATGCCAACGGTTGTGATGGAGGCCAGTGGCTTTACCGCTGTTCTGGCTCAGGTGGCCAGCGGAAACGCTGCAACGATTGCCCCCGTGAGTGTGGCAGAGACATTTCTTGCTCTCAGTCTTACAGTGCAATTCGACCTTGTGGAACCGGTGATGACCCATCCAATCGGCTTGTCTATTAAAGACCAATCACCCGTGCTTCCTGTAGTGCAGGCGCTCAGGCAGGCCATAGATGCCTCATTATAATCAAATCGAATAGCGTGTTATAATATTAGTATTGGAGGCTATCGCCGCGACCTGTAATAGAGGGGTATCTAGGGAGAGCTTATTATGACTGTTACCGAAGTGGACGCAGGTGTCTGGAAATCCGGAAAAGGCAAGGGGCGTCATACGCCCAAAGGCCGACAGGTTGAAGATAAAGCCTGGTCAGAGGTGTGTGAATTGCTTGCTAGTGCACCACGCCGTCGCGATCTGTTGATAGAATATCTGCATCTTATCCAGGATAAATACGGTTGTCTAAGCGCCGCCCACCTTCGAGCATTGGCCGAAGAGATGCGCCTGTCGATGGCAGAAATCTATGAGGTAGCTTCATTTTATGCGCATTTTGATGTGGTGAAAGAAGGCGAGACCCCCCCACCCGCGTTGACGATTCGCGTCTGCGACAGTCTGTCTTGCGAATTGGCCGGGGCGCAGGCACTGAAATCGGCTTTGGAGCAGGGACTGGATTCGTCCCAAGTCCGCGTGTTGCGGGCACCCTGCATGGGCCGCTGTGATACCGCTCCGGTTCTCGAATTGGGCCACGCGCATATTGATCACGCTACACCCGCCAAGGTGACCTTGGCGATTGCGGCGCGCGATACCCATCCGCGTATTCCAGAGTATGAGAAATATGACGCATATGTTGCCGGGGGCGGGTATGAAACTCTGGCCGCGCTGCGCACCAGTGGCGATTGGGAGGCGGTGCAAGAAAAGGTTCTGGCCTCTGGTTTGCGGGGCCTTGGCGGGGCGGGGTTTCCGTCTGGAAAGAAATGGGGTTTCGTGCGCGCGAACCAGGGCCCACGCTATTTGGCTGTCAATGGTGACGAGGGCGAACCCGGTACGTTTAAAGACCGCTATTATCTGGAACGCACGCCGCATCTTTTTCTTGAAGGTATGTTGATCGCAGCTTGGGCCGTCGAGGCGGAAAAAGCTTTTATTTATATGCGTGATGAATATCCGGCTGTTTTGCATATTTTGGCAGAAGAGATCAAAGCCCTCGAGAGTGCCGGTGTCGTGGCACCGGGCTATATTGATCTGCGCCGTGGGGCAGGGGCCTATATCTGCGGCGAAGAAAGTGCAATGATTGAAAGTATAGAGGGCAAACGTGGTCTGCCGCGCCACAGGCCGCCGTTCGTGGCGCAAGTCGGTATTTTTGGCCAGCCCACTTTAGTGCATAACGTCGAAACACTGTATTGGGTGACGCGGATTTGCCGCGAAGGCCCCGAGGTTTTGTCATCGACCGAATTGAACGGTCGCCGCGGTTTGCGCAGTTATTCAGTGTCGGGTCGGGTGAAAAACCCGGGTGTTTACCTTCTAGCGGCCGGCTCGACGATTATGGATGTGATTGCGGCAAGCGGCGGGATGTTGGAGGATCACGTCTTTAAAGCCTACCAACCGGGGGGGCCGTCATCTGGATTGTTGCCGGCCTCTGTTAATGATGTCCCTTTAGATTTTGATACTCTTCAACCGCTTGGTACTTTCATAGGCTCGGCTGCAGTGGTTGTTCTTTCGGATCACGACAGCGCAAAAGATGCAGCTTTAAATATGCTGCGATTTTTTGAGGATGAAAGCTGCGGTCAATGTACACCTTGCCGCGTTGGTTGTGAAAAGGCTGTGAAACTGATGCAGGCTGACAACTGGGATCAACCGCTGCTGGAAGATTTGTGTACGGCTATGGGTGATGCTTCGATTTGTGGTCTTGGACAGGCGGCGTCCAATCCCATTCGGTCGACGATGAAACATTTCCCGAAAGAGGTTTGAAGCATGTCTGATAAAGTACAATTTACGCTAGACGGCCAAACGGTAGAGGCTGAGGCCGGTATGACAATTTGGGAGGTTGCTAACGGCCGGGGTCTGGTGATCCCACATCTGTGTCACAAGCCCGCACCGGGATACCGCCCGGATGGAAATTGCCGCGCTTGTATGGTCGAGATTGAAGGCGAGCGCACCCTGGCGGCTTCGTGTATCCGTGAACCCAGTCAAGGCATGGTGGTGACCACTGATTCAGCCCGTGCCAGCAATGCGCGCAAGATGGTCGTTGAAATGCTGGTTACGGATCAACCGGCGCGCGATGTTGCCCATGATAAATCCAGCCACCTTTGGGACATGGCAGATTTAAGTCAAGTGTGCGAAAGTCGACTTCCGCCGCTGGAGCCTGACCGGGTGCCTTTGCTGGATGACAGCCATGTGGCGATGTCGGTTAATCTGGATGCCTGTATTCAATGTGGGCTCTGCGTGCGTGCGTGTCGCGAGGTTCAGGTCAATGATGTGATCGGTATGGCTGGGCGGGGTCACAACGCATACCCAACCTTTGACATGGCAGATCCAATGGGGGCCTCTAGCTGTGTTGCCTGTGGCGAATGTGTGCAGGCCTGTCCAACCGGTGCGTTGATGTCCTCAACGGTGGTTGATGACGACCAGATTGGAGACAGCGCTGATTACGATGAAGAAATAAAAAGCGTTTGCCCGTTTTGCGGTGTTGGCTGTCAGGTCTCTTTGAAAGTCAAAGATAACAAAATTAAATTTGTCGAGGGTATAAATGGTCCGGCTAATGAGGGTCGGCTATGCGTTAAGGGTCGATTTGGATTTGACTATATTCACCACGACCATCGCCTAACAAAGCCACTGATCCGGCGCACTGATGCGCCCCCGAAAGGTTTGAACGTGGATCCGTCCAACTGGTCTAAGTTTTTTCGCGAAGCCAGTTGGGACGAGGCGCTTGACGCCGCAGCAGATGGTCTGAATACGCTCAAGGCGGAAAATGGGGGGCGGTCGGTTGCCGGGTTTGGCAGTGCGAAATGTACCAATGAAGAAGCCTATCTTTTTCAAAAAATCATCCGTCAGGGTTTTGGCCATAACAACGTGGATCACTGCACCCGTCTGTGCCATGCCTCTTCCGTGGCTGCATTGATGGAAAATGTTGGATCGGCAGCGGTGACAGCGACGTTCAATGAGATCGAAAATGCTGATGTGGCGATCGTGATTGGCGCCAACCCGATCGAAAACCATCCCGTAGCGGCGACCTATTTCAAACAGTTCACGAAACGTGGTGGCAAGCTGATTATTATGGATCCGCGTGGCCAAGCGCTCAAACGGTTCGCCAGCCATATGCTGCAATTCCGCCCCGGGACGGATGTGTCGATGCTGAATGCGATTATGAATGTGATCGTCGAAGAGGACTTGTATGATCAGCAATATATCGAGGCGTATACCGAAAACTGGGAGGCGGAAAAGGCGCATCTGAAAGATTTCCCACCGGAAAAAATGGCCGAGATCTGCGGTATTGACGCAGAGACGCTGCGCGATGTGGCACGCACTTTTGCCGGTGCCAAGGCGGCAATGATTTTCTGGGGTATGGGTGTGTCGCAACACATCCACGGCACTGATAACAGCCGTTGTTTGATCTCGCTGGCGCTGATGACTGGCCAAGTTGGCCGGCCGGGATCGGGTCTGCACCCGCTGCGCGGTCAGAACAACGTGCAAGGCGCGTCCGATGCCGGCATGATCCCGATGTTCCTGCCCGATTATCAAAGCGTGACCGACGACGGGGTGCGCAGTGCTTTTACCGAAGTCTGGGGCTCTGAGGATTTCAGCAATGAAAAAGGTCTCACTGTGACCGAGATTATGGATGCGGTGCACGACGGAGAGATCCATGGCATGTATATTTTGGGTGAAAATCCGGCGATGTCGGACCCCGATGTAGAGCATGCCCGCGATGCGCTGGCCAAATTGCGTCATTTGGTGGTGCAGGATATCTTTATCACCGAGACTGCCAATTATGCCGATGTGATCCTACCTGCCTCGGCGTTTGCCGAGAAATCCGGTACGGTAACCAACACCAACCGTCAGGTGCAAATGGGTCGGGCAGCGGTGTCACCTCCTGGAGAGGCGCGGGAAGACTGGTGGATCGAGGTGGAACTGGCCAAGCGGCTCGGTCTGAATTGGACGTATACCTCTCCGGCGCAAGTGTTTGATGAGATGGCGCTGAATATGCGGTCTCTGGACAATATCACCTGGGATCGGTTGACAGTTGAGAATGCGGTCACTTATCCATCTCTATCAGCGCAAGACCCCGGTCAGGCGATCGTGTTTGGTGAGGGCTTCCCGCGCAATGATGGGCGGGCCAAATTTACACCAGCATCGTTGATTGCACCGGATGATGTGCCTGATGCCGAATATCCGATGATATTGACCACAGGCCGTCAGTTGGAACATTGGCACACTGGGTCGATGACGCGCCGTTCCAAGGTTTTGGATGCGGTTGAGCCAGAGGCCAACTGCTCGCTGCATCCCAAGACGCTGCGTGCGCTTGGTGTTGTCGCGGGCGGTCACGTGCGGTTGAGTACCAAACGCGGGAGTATTGTGGTCATGGCCCGCGCCGACCGTGCGGTGTCGGAAGATATGGTATTCTTGCCTTTCGCCTATGTCGAGGCAGCGGCTAATATCCTGACCAACTCTGCGGTGGATCCCTACGGCAAAATTCCCGAGTTCAAGTTCTCGGCGGTCAAAGTCGAGGCGGCCGATGGGAGCAAAATAGCAGCTGAATAAACTGTGCATGGCGCATATTTTGTCGCGCCATGCCGCAGTTTTATATTGTCGAGGGTGATAGCGTGATGATCTGTGATCGCCCTCGTGCCCAGAAAACCTGACACATAGATCGTCGCGGTCCGGCGTTTTTTGCCTTTGAGCGCCGGGCACTAGACACAGCTAAATGTAATTTCTGTTCTTGGAAGGTTGCCCAGTAAATACGGGGGGCGCGAGTCTAACGTGTCGGTGACAAGAAGGGTTTGACCCAGAACCATACAATGGTTTTCAGCCTCTCTTAGGGCGTCAATTTTTACGGCGCCAAGGCCATGAAACCCACTGGCGGCTTGACGGGTCAGGATATATCGATTGTTGCCAAGTCTTGCGACACCGGGGTTTGAGGGTGAACACCCCTGTAAGATGGCCAAGACAGCCAACAACGGCGCGAAAAAACTTATTCTTTTCATAATATAATCCTTTTTTATAATTCTATGGCGGTTAGCCGGAGTTTGAAATTTGGTTCAGAGACGTCATAATAATCGATCGTACTGTCGGTTATGGTGTAGCCTACACCAAGTGTCACACTGCTAAACAGCTGATAGGTCACGTTGAAAGAGGTGGTTTTTTCGTCCCAATCAACGCCGAATAATTTCCCGCCTTTTGCTGCGCTATACCCCGCCGATGTCATGAGCGGTTTGCCCCAAGCCTGCATTCTCAAAGAGCCGGAAAGTGATTTTCGGGTCACCAGTGTATTTTCCAAAGGCTCCCCCAGAGTGGCGGATATTTCTGAGAACAGGCCATTATTGTGAATGGTCTCAATACCGAAAGTCAGCTGGTTCTGGATATAGCTGGTGGCAAAATAGCGCTTTACCCCCACCGTGGCGTGATGATGTGTGAACGGGGCCGAGGTAAACAGTCGCACGGCCGATACGCTGAAGTGGCCGCTGTTCTGGTCGGTGATATCCTTGTGGGTGCGCTGGGTGCTGCCGCAAACATCCAGATGCCAGAGGTCTTTGAGATAGTTTTTAGCACAGGCACTGGCCGACAGTGTCGCAATACCGATGTGATGGGCGGGTGAATGCGCATAGGAGGCGTCAATATTCATATTCAAATACTTACCCCGCCCATAAAGGCTGCGACCGCTTGTTCCGATGCCAGCCCCGATCACCACGCCCTTTTTTTTGATAAGATGTGGCTGACCGGTAAAGCTGTTCCCCCCCAAAACAAGCGGTTTTTCGGGGTTGCCGCCGTTGATATTTGATGATTATTTTAAAATTAGCGACAGATACGGCTGGAAAGTGGTTTGTTTGATCCGACCTTCCAAGCCCAAGCCGGTGCTGAACCCTTCGCGCTTGAGACGGTAATCCAACACTTGGACGGTTCGCAAAGACAGCGCGGCCTTATCGCTGCGTTCCAACATGCAAAAATTGGAAAGCCGCTCGTTCGGGCTGGAAACAAGACAATTAGCGTCCGACCGGGTGGCGGCAAAAATCGCCGCACTTACCCCACAGAGCAATATCCCGGCCCGCAATACTGTGTTTAGCATCAACGGTGATTACTGCGATTTCTTGCCGTAAAAGGCCCCGGTATAGTTTTGGGTATCGTTACTATAGGCGAGACCATGAACACCCTCGGCACCTGTGCCGGCAAAATAACCATTTATGCTTGCGCTTTCTGTCGCGCCGTTGCTCAAACCAATGGTTGCTGAATCGGTTGAAAATGCTCCGCTGACGCGGTCTATCCTCATATCATCAGCGCTATCTGCTTTAAATATCAATTTCTCATCGCCGGTCCCCGCGTCGGCATCGATGTAATCAACCTTTGCGTTTGTAAAATCTACGCCCATGTAAAACGCGCCCGAGAGCTGTGTATCTGGATTGTTATTCTTTCGGATAATCACCTTTCCTTCATAACGCTGGCTGCCCTTGGGAAGATCGGATCCCGTTTTCAGGGTTCCCGCCGATTGCAGCGCTGTATGGCTGCCAGTGATTAATTCATTAATCGCAACATATTCGCCGGTTTTAGTTAATTTCTCACCCTGCGTGTCGATTTCCACATCGACTCCAGTTGATGAACTGCCGGTTTTTCTCAGCGTATACTTTGTGCCATCTTCTGTCTTACTATCTGGGACTTCAGTTAAATTGAGTGTCCCGTTTAAAGCATCCTTGGTTATAGTTGGGTTTGCAGATGAGAGAACCACGTTGACAGTATCCCCCGCTTGATCGCGCATTTGGCCATAGATCACGCCGCTGCCATCAGCAAAAGTTTTGGCGGGTGTGGTTTCTGGTTCGGACGGGGCTATTTCGTTTTCGTTTTTGTTGCCTGCGCCGAGTGCGCCGCCGTCGGTATTTTGGTTTTCGTCGGGAACTATAGATCTATTGTCAACATGAACGTCCCTGTCACATCCGACAAGAACCACAGCGCTTAACAAAGCGCCAAAAATGCTTAGTTTTTCCATATTAAAATACCTGTATAAATTTTGTTTTTCTGTCTTTAGTATGGGTATATATAAAAAGTATAGTATCATTTAACAAAATATTAATAAATATTTCATATCAGAATCAGTAGGGCTGTTTGGAACTGTAATTTTTACAATATATTTCAATGATTTGAATGAATCTACTTCTGGACCTGAGACAGAAACACTTT
>ERZ802824.1659-NODE-1659-length-11748-cov-29.3672_pt1 | contig 11748 bp, 9 predicted proteins | sample MGYA00345650_ERZ802824 | MGnify/ENA primary metagenome ERZ802824 (study PRJEB30503, sample SAMEA104212361) | marine metagenome | biome: Westerlies Biome; feature: [SRF] surface water layer (ENVO:00010504) within the epipelagic zone...; material: water... | reverse complement strand
GGACCCGTCAGATCGCGGCGTTGCAATGGTGTTTCAGTCCTATGCGCTGTACCCGCATATGAGCGTTTACGACAACATGGCCTTCGCGTTGAAGATGAACCGGATCGATACAGCAGAAGTCGACAGGCGCGTGCGACAGGCCGCAGATATTCTGGGCCTCAATGAATTACTGACCCGCAAGCCAAAGGCCCTGTCCGGCGGCCAACGCCAGCGCGTGGCGATCGGAAGATCGATCGTTCGCAAGCCAAAGATTTTCCTGTTTGATGAGCCCTTGTCGAATCTGGATGCAGAACTGCGCGTTCAGATGCGTCTGGAAATTGCCAAGCTGCATCGCGATCTTGGCGCAACGATGATCTATGTCACCCATGATCAGGTAGAGGCCATGACGCTGGCCACCCGGATCGTGATCCTGCGTAACGGGCTGATCGCGCAGGTGGGCCCTCCAAAGACACTCTATGAAGATCCCGACAATATGTTTGTTGGCGGTTTCATCGGCTCACCGCGGATGAATTTCTTGCGAGGACAGATCACCGGCGAAACAAAAACCGGCTTCAAGGTGACGCTGGACGGGTTTGACGGGACCAGCCTTACATTGGCGCGGGCGCGTGACAGAAAGCCCGAGAGCGAAAAAGTCATGGTGGGTGTGCGCCCCGAACATTTCTTGCCAACTGGCAAGATCAAGCTGGCTGTCAATGTCGATCTGATCGAGGATCTTGGCGGCACGTCCTTTGCCTATGTCAGTGCTGCTGACGGGACAGCTATCACTGTTGAGGTCAGAGACAATACCAACATACCAGCCAGTGGTGAGGCTCACATTGCGTTTGAGCCAGGCAATGCCTTCCTGTTTGACCGGGCAAGCGAACTGAGACTGTGATGACCGATCCATTGCACGAAGACGGCGCAACAGCAATTACGTCTGTTGCCGCTGACGGGCTGTATCGTGCCACCGTGCCGCGCGGTGAAGGCCGCCGGTTATATCTGTTCAGCCGGTTGGCACGCAGCTATCGCCTGTTTGATGGCTTGCCATCGGTCACCGGCGGATCAGCGCATTTTCGCCAGCATCCATTGACCGGGGAATGGATATCCTATTCAGGTGTCCGGCAAGGCCGAACCTTTTTGCCGCAAACCGCCGAATGCCCGCTATGTGCCATGACATCCGGCGAATTGAAAACCGATATTCCGGTTGATGATTATGAGGTGGCCATTTTCACCAACCGTTTTGCGGCATTGACAGAGGAGGCCAGCCTACCCCCTGACATGATGCTGGGAACGCGTCCGGGTACAGGTATCTGTGAAGTCGTGTCCTATAGCGCGGACCATCAGGCCAGCCTGTCGACCATCGAGCCGGACCGGGTTGCCCTTTTGCTGGATGCGCTGGCCATCCGCTGCACCGAACTGATGGCAAATGCCGACATCGCCTATGTCATGCCCTTTGAAAATCGAGGCCGCGAAATCGGGGTTACTCTGGACCATCCGCATGGCCAGATCTATGCGTTGCCGCACATACCGGACCGGATCAAAAAGGCTGCCGACGCTTTCCGCACGGATGACCCGCTTGCCGGTCTGTCGCAGCGCCTTCCAGAACAGCTGGTGCTGGCCAAAAACAAAAGCGGCATTGCCTTTGTGCCGCCCTGGGCCCGTTACCCGTTTGAAATCTGGATCGTGCCACACCAACAGGTGGCTGATCTCGCCGCGCTAAGCGCCGAGGCGCGGGCTGATATGGCAGCCCTTGTCAGCATCGCCGCTGGCAAACTGGATGCCGCTTTTGATGCACCGATGCCCTATACATTTGCCTGGCAGATGGCACCGCGCGGCTATGCTGATGAGTTTCACCTCCATGCTGTCTTCCAGCCCCTGAAACGCGCAGCAGACAAGATGAAATATCTGGCAAGTGTGGAACAATTCACCGGGTTTTTTCTTGTTGATCTGCTGCCCGAGGCGGCGGCCGATATATTGAACGGGCAGGATGGCCAGCGTGGATGACGGGCTGAGGACGCGCTTTGCCGCGCATTTTGGCGGCGTTCCCGATGGTACCGGCACCGGATTTGGCCGCGTGAACATCATTGGCGACCATACTGACTATAATGACGGCTTTGTCATGCCCTGCATCCTGAGCCACCGGACGGAGGTTGCGATCAGGGCGCGCCCTGACAGATTGCTGAACGGCCTTTCAGGCGCCTTCGGACAGGCAGAGGCACAAATGGATGCCGCCACGAAAGGGCACTGGCTGGCCTATGCCGCCGGCGCGCTTGCCGTGACGGCCGAGATAGGGGTGCCGCAGGTCGGTATTGATTTGTTGGTGGACTCTACCGTGCCAGAGGGTGCCGGCGTATCCTCATCAGCAGCACTTGGCGTGGCGCTGGTGCGGGGGCTATGTGCTGCATTTTCGATCCCCGCGCCGCCAGCGCAGACAGTAGCCCGACTGGCGCAAAGAATCGAAAATGACTTTATCGGTCTGCAATGCGGGATCATGGACCATATGGTCAGCGCCACAGGCAAAGCCAGGTCGGCCATGCATCTTGATTGCCGCGACCTGTCCTACAATCTGCATTCGCTGCCTGCCGGGCATGTGTTTCTGGTCATTCATTCGGGCAGTGGCAGAAAGCTGTCCGAGGGCATCTATAATGAACGCGTTGCTGAATGCCGGGCAGCGGCTGAAGCGATGGGTGTCGCGTCATTGCGCGACGCAGAGGCTGCGCAGATTGCCGATATAGATGACAAGCTGGTGCGCCAGCGGGCCCAACATGTCTTGAGCGAAAATGATCGCGTGAATGCGGCGGCACAGGCTCTTGCCAGCGCAGATGTGGTTACGCTCGGGGCGCTGATTACGGCAAGCCACCAATCGCTGGCAACGGATTACGAGGTATCATCAGCCCCGCTGGACATGCTGGTGAAAACAACCCTGTCCGCTGGGGCATTGGGATCACGGCTGACCGGTGCCGGCTTTGGGGGCTGCATTGTCTGTCTTGCGGCTGCCGATCTTGCCGACGATATTGTTGCCGCCGCCCAAGAGGCCGTTCCCGGATCCTGGTTGCTGGACAGTATCGCCTGCTGACCGCCGGTCGTTCAGGCAGGAGCGTCAAATGCGATGATGGCAAAGCCCGAAGGGAGAAGCTTTTCGCTGCCGTGAAACACGCTGATATTGCCCGCAAGCGCCATGAGATCAACGATCTTGTCGCTGTAATTCACCACAAAGCCTTTATTGCCAGCGCGCCGCAACCTGACTCCATCAGGCATATTGATTGTTGCAATGCCGGCCGCATGACAGGCATCACGCAACATCTGGTCAAGATATTGCGAGTCCGGCCAACCACACAGATAATCCAGCTGGCCGCGGCGTAACAGGGCCGGGCGGCCATCTATCGTTGATGCCAGAACTGCGGCATCACCCACGGGCGTGGCAAATTCGCGCCAGCGATGCAGATACCCCTGCCGGTCCCGCATCTCGACACGCAACCCCGCTGCAAGACTTTCCACATGGGAGATGCGCGCCGGGCTGATGGCATCAGGCAGCAGCGGTGCCAGTGTGTCCGGTATCGCAAAATCGCCTGTCTTTGATGCGGTGCGCGGGCCAAGTATGACACGGCTTGACGTTGTCGCCAGCGCGTTGGCCATTGCCTCATCACAAGTGAAGGTGCCCGGAACAAGGCACATGGCGTAATCATCCATCCGGCTGGCTGCCATCGAGGGTGACAGAAAATCGACAGACAGCCCAAGCTGGCGCAACCCCCGATAGATATCGAACACCAGACTGAAATAGTCAAAGGTCTCGCCTTGTGGCTGAATGTTCCAGGCCCAGGCTGACTCATAGTCGAAGACAATGGCGACATCGCCCTTTGTGGTGGCGGGCCATTCGACGTCGCGGATCAGCGCGGCGACGGCACGTGCCTCGGCAAAGCCCTCGGCGTGACTGCGGTCGGGGCGCAGCAAGCCGGCATGCATCTGTTCCTGCGCAAATGGCAGTTGGCGCCAGCGGAAATAGCTTACCGCCTCGGCACCATGGGCAAAGGCTTCAAGCGCCCACAGGCTTATCATCCCATCGCGGGGGGCGATGTTGTTGGGTGCCCAGTTCACCGGCCCGGGTTGCTGCTCCATGATCCACCAGCGGCCCCCGGATGTGGCGCGATACAGATCATGATGGAAGGCCTGAAAATCGGGATCCCCGCTTCGCGCAAAATGCAACCGGTGCGGTGTATCAAACAGATCACGCTGCTGGTCCAGAAAGCCGAGCGGGTAGGAATCCCATGATGAAATGTCCAGCTGCGCGCCAAGCGTGAAATGATCGAAATCCAGAATCCGACCCATGAAGTTGTGAATGATGTCCCGCCCCGGTGACAGCTCACGCAGGATATCAACCTGAAGCTTGTTGAATTCAGCCACCATCTGCGAGGTGAAACGGTAAAAATCAAGCCAATGGGCGGGGTTGGCTTCGGTTACAGTCTGATTTGGAAGCTCTACCTCGTCGAAGTGACGATATTGCATTGACCAGAAGACATTGCCCCAAGCCCTGTTCAGCCGTTCAACCGACTGATAACGCTGGGCAAGCCAGTCGCGAAATCCGGCCAGATCGACCGGGCTATAGGACAGGGTTGTATCATGGCATCCATACTCATTATCGGTTTGCCAACCGATGACCGCAGGATGCTGGCCAAACTGCGCCGCAATAATGCGTGTGATACGTGCACATTCGCGCCGATACCCCATATGCGCAAAGCTGTAATGCCGCCGCGATCCAAAGCCGCGCTGCCTGCCATCCCGGCCAGTGGCCAGCATGTCGGGCATGGTGTCGACCAGCCATTTTGGCGGCGTGGCGGTCGGGGTGCAGAGAACCACCTTTATGTCGTGGCTGTGCAGCAGATCAAGAATGTCCTGCAGCCAGTCCAGGTTGATGGTGCCCGGATCAGGTTCGGTTACACCCCAGGAAAATTCACCGATGCGGACAAAATCAATGCCAAGAGCGCGCATCTCTTCGGCATCTGACGGCCAGTCAGCGGCATCCCAATGTTCAGGAAAATAGCAAACACCCAGCTGTCCGCGCGTCACTGTGTCCATGCGGGCAACCAGTCGCGATGCGCGGTCAGCAGATCATTGGTCATGCTTCTGATCTGGGTGACATCCAGTTCGGCAGCGGTATGCGGGTCAAACATGGCAGCATGAAAAATATGTTCGCGATTTTCCTCGACCAGTGCGGCCACCACCAGCTCCTGAACATTGATGTTGGTGCGCATCATCGCGGCAAGCTGCGGCGGCAGTGCCCCGATACTGGTTGGCTGAATGCCATTGGAATCAACCATGCAAGGCACCTCGACGATGCAGTCAGAAGGCAGGTTGCTAATGACCCCGTCATTTCTGACATTGCCGTAGATCGTGGCCGGGCTATCGGTCATCTCGGCATTCATTATGACAGCGGCATATTCATTCGAGGCAACGATATCCATCTGCTCGCCAGCGCGCAGGCGGGCAAAATGATCATTCCATTCTGCAATCTGCTCTTCACAGCGGGTCGGGTATTCGTCCAGCGGAATGCCATAGCGTTCAATCAGATCATCCCGACCATCCTTGATAAACCAGGGGCAGTATTCGGCGAAATGTTCAGAACTTTCCGTCAGGAAATACCCCAGCTGGTCCATCATCTCGTAGCGCACCAAATTCGGGCAGCGTGGCCGCACCGGGTTTTCCTTGGGGATCACCTTGTCAGCATATTTCTGGCGTAACTCGGGATACAGATCACGCCAGCCACCATTGCCCATGCGCTGTTCAAAATTCAGGAAGAAGGCAACATGGTTGATACCGGCAACCCGGTAGCGCACATCCTCCATCGGAATGTCCAGGTCATGCGTCAGTTCAAACACAGTGTTTGGAACCGAATGGCACAGCCCGACTGTACGGATATCGGGGAAGCGTTCACTGATCGCCCAGCAGTTGATCGCCATCGGATTCACATATTGCAGCATGAGTGCATGCGGGCACAGCTCGGCCATGTCTGCGCACAGATCCCACAGGAACGGCACGGTTCTCAGCCCGCGCATGATGCCGCCAATCCCCAGTGTATCGGCAATGGTCTGGCGCAGCCCATATTGTTTCGGGATATCGAAATCGGTCACCGTGCATGGCTTGTAACCACCAATCTGGACAGAGACGATAACAAAATCTGCCCCGTCAAGTGCGGCACGGCGTGATGTGGTGGCCTCGATGCTGGCCCCGACCTTCAGCGTGTCTGCAAGCTGTCTTGCGACAAGTTCGGATTCGGCAAGCCGCCCTTCATCGATATCCATCAGCGCGATTTCGGCATCCTGCAGTGATGGCATCAACAGCGCATCCCCAAGGATATGACGCAAAAAAATAGTGGACCCCGCCCCGATAAAGGTAATTTTCGGCATATCATCTGATCCTATTGGTCATCAGCCCTTGGTCGCTCCAAGGGTCAGTCCGGCAATGAAATGTTTCTGCATCAGGAAGAACATCAGCACCGGCGGCATGGCCGCCAGAATGGCTGCGGCCGAAACCAGATGCCAGTTGCTGACAAACTGGCCGTTCAGGGCATTCAGACCGGCAGTCACCGGTTTCGAGGATTCGCCCTGGGTGAGGACAGTGGCCCAGAAGAAGTCATTCCAGACAAAAGTGAAAATCAGCACAGACAGCGCCGCAACGGCTGGCCGGACCAGCGGCAGAACAAGGTACCAGAAGATGTGCCATTCCTTGACACCGTCAATGCGCGCGCTCTCGATCAGTTCGAACGGCAGGGCGCGGATAAAGTTGCGCATGAACAATGTGCAAAAGCCTGTCTGGAAGGCCGCATGAAACAGCACAAGACCGGTAACCGTGTTGTATAGACCTGTCTGCACGGACAATTCACGCACCGGCACCATCAGAATCTGGAACGGCACAAAATTGCCGGCGATGAACAGAAAGAACAGCGGCACGGATGCGCGAAACTTGTAGATCGCCAGTGCATAGCCAGCCAGACATGCCAGCGAGATCGACAAGGCCACTGTCGGCACAGTGATCCAGATCGAATTCAGGAAATACTGCCCGGCATTGGATCGTATAAAGACACCAGAATAATTTGCGAACAGGTCAAAGCTGCTTGGCCAACCAAAGACATTGCCGGAGTTGATGTCCTTGGCAGACCGGATGGATGTCATGAAGATCGCAAGAAGCGGCAATAGCCAGACAAAAAGCGAGATGGGCAGCATCACCTGATAGATGATACGGCGCGATACCGGCGCGTGTTCAATTGGCCGCGGGAACATCTATCGCCAGTCCTTTTCGTCCTGATACATCTTCCACAGAAAGGCAATGATGAAGACCATCATGATCATGAACAGCACCACAGCAATGGCTGATCCGTACCCCATTTCATAACCATATTCGGACAAGGCTGTCTCATACATGTAATAGGACAGCACATTGGAAGACCCGTACGGCCCGCCCTGCGTCATGATCGCGATCATATCAAACGACCGCAGCGCGCCGATCACGGTGACCACAATGGCAAGGAATGTGGCAGGCCACAATTGCGGCAACACCACATGCCACAACAGCCGCCACCCCTTGGCCCCGTCAAGCCGGCCTGCCTCAATCTGCTCTGTAGCCACATTGTTCAGACCGGTCAGATACAGGATCATGCAATAGGCAATCTGCGGCCAGAGACCGGCAACGATGATGCCATATGTTACGTATCGCTCATCACCCAGAATCGACGGCGGTGCAGCACCAAAGAATTCAAAAACATGCCCGACCACCCCGAAGGTGGGGTTGTAAAACCATGAAAAGATCAATCCAACGACAATCTGCGAGATCACGAAGGGAAAGAAAAACAGGGATTTGTAGAGACGGATTCCGGTAACTGTCTGGTTCAGGTAAAGCGCGATGAAAAGGCCTGCCGGCACCGACAGCGTATAAAAGACCAGCCACAGAAGGTTGTTCTTCAGCGAGGTGTAGAACCTGTCATCATCCAGTAAGTTGACGTAATGGTCGAAGCCGATCCAGGTCATTTCGCCAAGCCCGTCCCACTCATGGAACGAAATGAAGAAAGACTGGAAGATCGGCAAGATCACATAGACGACAAAGAACAGCAGCGCCGGTGCGATGAAAAGCACCGGCATCAGGCTCAGGCTGTTTCGGTGACCGGATCGCATGGCTGTGTTCCGAAAATCTCGATTGATAAAAAATGCGGCTGGCCCGGCATGCGGGCCAGCCACTCAGATCTTACTTGTAGACTTTCTTCTGCACCTTATCGAGGCGCTTCAGAATGGCGTCCAGACGATCAGGCTTGACCATGAATTCTTGGAAACCTTCCATGCCTGCCTTGGCCATTTCAGCCGGTGCATCACGATCATAGAACTGCGCCAGACCCGCCGCTGTTGAAACAGTTGCCATGCCTTGTTGAATAAATTTGTCGTCACTAACCTCTGCTTCAGAGTGTGGTGGCAACTGACCGATAGTTCCGTTCCACTCAGAAAGAACGTCAGGGCGTGCAACAAAGGCAAGGAACTTGCGCGCGTCGTCCTTGTTCTTTGCCCCGGACGGGATGAACAGAGCGTCAGCAGGTGCCTCTTCAGCGCGCGGCATGCCAGGCGTGATTTCCGGGAATGGGAAGTAGTCGATCTGATCTTGGCTAAGGCCGGCCTCCTTCATAACCGAAACTGCAAAGTTACCCATGACATACATGGCAGCGTCGCCACTAGCAAACGGGGCGACAGCTTCCTGCCAAGACATTGACGTATGATTTTCGACGAAATAACCCGGACGGACCAGCTCTTCCCACTTGGCAAAAGTGGCGCGAATGCGGTCGTCCGTATAGGCAATCTTGCCAGCTGTCAGATCGTTGTGCACGTCATATCCGTTTGTGCGTAAATTCAGATAGTCAAATACCCCAGCGGCAGTCCAAAGATACTTGGAGCCGATGGTAATCGGGGTTACGCCGCCAGACTTAAGCTTTTCACAGGCAGCCAGAAACTCGGACCATGTCTTCGGCTCGGCAATGCCCATCTTGTCAAAGATGTCTTTCCGATAATAGATACCCCATTGATAATAAGAATATGGAACACCCCACTGCTTTCCATCACGGGTCATTGTTGGCTTGATGGCTTCGAACGAGCTGCTCAGGTTCGGGTCAGACGCCCACAGATCGGAAATATCTTCGATCAAACCAGCATCAACAAACGGGCCCATGCGGTTGCCGGGGTACCAAGCGGTTATGTCGGGTGGTCCAGCTGACAAAAAGTTCCTGATGGCAGGCTTGTGGGCCTCACGGTCATTGATGCTCAATTTGACGTTGATATCAGGATTGGCAGCTTCAAAATCAGAAACCACCTTTTCGAACGCCGCTTTTGGTGTTGGGTTCAAGTCGTTGTAGATGATGATCAATTCGCCGGCATATGCCGACGACACTGTAAGCGACGCAGCGGTTACCAGCGATGCTAAGATTTTTTTCATAGTTTCCTCCGACGTTTATGACAACTTGGCGACGTGGTTTATGTCTCCCAGATCGAGCTAATCACATTAGTATCACTGAAACAGTTATCAACTGATTTGTGTCAGTGAAATATGATTCTAAACTTTAAACGTCAGGCACGCCTTGCCCCGCATTGGGGCTTTGGTCATACCCATTGGGGTTCTGTGATTGCCAGTTCCAGACACTTTTGCACATGGTGTCGATACCCAGCCGCGCTCGCCAGCCCAATAGCCGGTGTGCACGTTCCGGATTAGCCCAGAATTTATCGATATCACCTTTTCGCCGCGGCGCTATGACATAGGGCACGTCATCTCCAGAAGCGGCTTCGAAGGCTGCAATCAGCTCCAGAACCGACAGCCCGCTTCCAGTGCCAAGATTGACGGCCTCTACACCGCGATGATGCTGCAGATAGTTAATCGCTGCGAGGTGTCCCTCGGCAAGGTCGGTCACATGGATGTAGTCACGCACTCCGGTACCGTCATCGGTATCATAATCATCCCCAAACACCTGAAGCCGGTCCAGTCTGCCAATAGCCACGCGGGCAATATAAGGCATAAGGTTGTTTGGAACACCCATTGGGTCTTCGCCAATCTGGCCGGATTCGTCCGCACCTACCGGGTTGAAATAGCGCAAAAGCATAGCCCCTTTCGCCGGGTCGGTTGCGGCCCAGTCGCGGATGATCTCCTCTATAAAATATTTGGTCCGGCCATATGGGTTTACTGGCTGCACCGGATGCGCCTCATCATATGGCAGATATTGCGGTATTCCATAGACCGTCGCAGATGATGAAAAGACGATCGACCGGCATCCCGCGGCATCCATCGCCTGCAGCAGCCGGATCGTGCCAAACACATTCTGTTCGTAATAGGACAGCGGGTGTGCCTCGGACTCTCCAACAGCCTTCAGCCCGGCGAAATGGACCACAATGTCAGGCCGGAAAGCGGCAACGCTCTCGGTTAATGCACTGCCATCGCGAAGGTCGGCCTGGTGGATGTCAAAGGAGCGGTTAGACAGTAAGCCCACACGCGTCAGCGCATCGGGGTGGCTGTTCGAAAAATTGTCAATGACACAAGCCTGGTGATCAGCGGCCAGAACGCTCAGCAGCGTGTGTGATCCAATATAGCCTGCACCGCCGGTGATCAATATGCGCATTTACCTCAAAATCCCGAAACGACGACATCTTGCGGTAATATAGAACATAGCGCCAGTGTGGGGGAAGTCTGATAACAAATGCAGATGCCGGATCGCTTTAAAGCGTCCACCGGAACCCACGGTCTGACAGCCGCCTTTGCACCCGCCCCGGATAGTCCGTCACAATCGCATCAACGCCCAGATCAATCATCGCGTTAATTTCCTCTGGTTCGTTTACCGTCCAGACAGCCACACACAAACTAAGGTCGCGCGCCCTTGCTAGATCATGCGCGGTGATTTCGCTAAAATGTGGACACCAGAGCGCACCGCCCGCCTTGCTGACCTCATCCGGCACCGAAATGCCGTTCTGATGCAGGTCCGGTGTGATGAGATATGATGATACCTCGCCAACATCATCCTCGCTGTCATGCAACTGGGTCAGAAAGGATAACGGCATGTCAGGTGCTTGGCGGTGGCATTCGGCAAGCAATGTCCAGTCAAAACTGTGCAACAGCGTGCGATCGGTCAGCCCGGCGCCGCGCACCTCATCACACACAAGTGACACGAACCCTGCACGTGCCACCGGATCAAGGGCAGAGTCCGGATCGGACTTCAGCTCAAGCATCAGGCAGGCATTCGCGTATTTCGGTTGCGATACAAGATGCAGCAACTCATCCAGCCGCGGTACCCTGATCCCATCCATCTGCGCCTGATCGGGAAATCTGCGCCCATAATCGGTGGAACCGTCCAGGCGTCCGATATCAAACCCCTTTACTTCTTCCATACGCAACGAATTGATGTGGGGTAGTTCACCTTGAAGGAATTTGCCGTCGGGACCACGCACAAACGACCTGTTAAATTTGTAGTCATGGGTAATGACAGGCACATCGTCGGCAGTAAGCAGCACATCAAATTCTAGAAGATCTATGCCCGTTGAAAGCGCAAATTGAAACCCAACCATACTGTTTTCCGGCAAAAGACCACGAGCGCCACGATGTCCGACGATACGGATGATGTCAGCACTACCCGTAAATGCCATAACCTGTGGGTACCTCATGTATCTACCAACCTTTTGCCGCTGCCCGCTCGCCCCATCAAAAAGCTAAAAATGCCGTCAAAGTAGCAAAAAATGCAGGTTTTTCTCAGTCCACTTCAAA
>ERZ802824.1654-NODE-1654-length-11768-cov-30.1258_pt1 | contig 11768 bp, 5 predicted proteins | sample MGYA00345650_ERZ802824 | MGnify/ENA primary metagenome ERZ802824 (study PRJEB30503, sample SAMEA104212361) | marine metagenome | biome: Westerlies Biome; feature: [SRF] surface water layer (ENVO:00010504) within the epipelagic zone...; material: water... | reverse complement strand
CGAAAGAGAGTCAGATCAGAGCACTAGAAAAGGCCGTCACCAACACAGCAGTTCAATGCCACGTTAGTCGGAGCCGAAGCAAGGCAACGGCCAGATCTCTCTGATCCTGGTGGTGATCCTGTGCGCTTCATCGGAGCGCTCATCCGCGGTCGCCCCATGCAGCACCACGGTGATGTGGCCGAGTTTCCGCCCCGGCGATTCCGGGCTCTTTCCGTACCAGTGGAGCGTGGCATCGGGCAGTTGACGCAGTGAGGCCAGCCGATGATCAAGGGGGGCGGCGATTCCGTCGGACAGACCGAGGAGATTCACCATCACCGCACCCTGGCAGGCGAGCTGAGGAGCTGGCACCGGCAGCCCGGCTGCAATGCACAGCTGCTGATCGAACTGGCTGCTGGTGCAGGCCTCGATCGAGAAATGGCCGGAGTTGTGGGTCCGGGGTGCGATCTCGTTCACCTGCAGACCCTCAGGGCCGAAGAAGAATTCCAGAGCGAGAACCCCGACATAGTTGAGCTTCGTCAGCAGCGACGAGGCTGCGTTGAAAGCAAGCGCTTCCACGGCCTGGGGCACGGCGGCAGGTGCGAGGACCCAGTCGCAGACCTGCTGGCTCTGATGGGTTTCCACCAGGGGGAATGCCCGGACGCATCCGCTGGTGTCGCGGCTGACCACCAACGCCAGTTCGCGCTCGTAGTCCACCCAGGCCTCGAGCATCCACTCCTCGGCAGTGACCGAGCGGATCAACTGAGCCAGCGCATCGATGTCCTTGAGGATCAGGGTGCCCTTGCCGTCGTATCCACCCCTGGCGGCCTTGGCCATCACAGGAAAACTCCAGCCTTGAGGAAGGGCCGGCTGAGCAGGGGACACCAGGCTCAGCGGGCACCAGGGCGGGCTCGGAATCAGAAGATCGGCAAGCAGCTGGCGCTGGGAGAGCTTGTCGACCAGGGGAGAGAGCGCAGCCAGGGAAGGCCGGAAGCGAACTCCTTGCTGCTCAAGGGGGATCAGAGCATCGATATTCACCCATTCGTTCTCAAAGGTGATGCCGCTGCATCCCTCCACCAGCTGGCGCGTACCGGCGACATCCCTGGGATCCGCCGTCACAAGCCGGGAGGCCCCCTCCACGGCAGGGTCGTCATCGGAGCCCGTCTGAACAGCGACGGGAATCTGACGTGAAGCCGCCGCCTGAACCAGCATGCGGGCCAGCTGGCCTCCTCCCACAACGCCGATCATCCAGGTCGAGCAGACTCCCGCAGCTTGCCACCGGGATCCGCGATCGGCTGCTCAGATCAAGGCGCGATCGCCACTGAAGGCCAGGCGGATCAGGGTGAAGAGCATCACCAGCAGGAACAGCGCCAGTCCGAGCGTGCAGGCATAACTGATTTCAAGTTCCGCGAAAGCCTGGTCGTAGACGTAGTAAACGATGGTTCTGGTGGAGTCGGCCGGGCCTCCCTGGGTCATCAGGTACACCTCCTCGAACACCTTGGTTGCGGCGATGGATGAGACCACGGCAACCAGCGCGACGTAGGGACGCAGCAACGGAAGCGTGATGTCGAGATGCTGACGCCAGCCTTCGCTGCCGTCGAGCTCGGCAGCCTCGTACAACTCCTTGGGAATCCCCTGAAGACCGGCCAGAAAGATGACCATGTAGTAGCCGAGTCCTTTCCAGAGCGTCACCAGCATCACGGCCGGCAGGGCCAGCTGCGGCGTGGTGAGAAACCCGATCGGCGAAAAGGTGTCACCGAACCAGGCCACAAGCCAGCCGTTGACCAGACCGTTTTCCGCGTAGAGCCAGCGGAACGCGATCGCTGCCACGACGATCGACACCAACACAGGCGTGTAGAAGGCCCCCCGCAGCACATGGATGCCGGGAAGGCTGCGGTTCACCAGCACGGCCAGGGCCAGGGAACCCAGCACGATCGGCGGAACAACACCGATCAGATAGAGAAGGGTGGTGGTCATCACCCGCAGGGCCATGGGGTCGCTGATCAGCCGGCGGAGATTGGCCAAGCCCACGAACTGCAGGGGCTCACTCACATCGAGGCCCGTGGTCGTGAAGCTCATGACGAGCGCCATGACGGCCGGGATGAGAACGGACAGGCTGATCAGAACAACCGCTGGCAGCAGAAAGGCCCAGGCAGTGAGGCTGTTGCGCATGAGCCCCGGGATGCTGGCGTGAGGTTAGGCGCGCGTGACCGTCGCAGAGCGGCAGAGTGGGCAGGTTGGTTCAGCTCCCATGTCCATCACCCAGTCCGCGCCGTTCCGTCGCATTGCTGTGGAACTGGAGACGACGCCCTACCAGGTGGTGATCGGTGATGGAGCCCTGAGCAGCGTCGGAACCGAGCTGATTGCGGCCGGGGTGCGTCCCGGCCGCAAGATTCTCGTGGTCAGCAACGCGGATGTGGCCGGCCCCTACGGCGATCGTTGCCTGAACAGTCTCAGGAGCAGCGGTTTCCAGGTGGAACTCCTGGTGATCGAGGCCGGTGAAGAGCAGAAAACGCCCGCGACCGTGGCACGCATTCATGACGCGGCCTTCGCGATGAAGCTGGAACGCAGCTCACTGATGCTCGCCCTCGGTGGAGGGGTGGTCGGCGATATGACCGGGTTCGCAGCGGCCACCTGGTTGCGAGGAATCGCTGTGGTTCAGGTTCCGACGACACTCCTGGCGATGGTGGATGCCTCGATCGGAGGCAAGACGGGAGTGAACCATCCCGGCGGCAAGAACCTGATCGGAGCCTTTCACCAGCCGACACTCGTGCTGATGGACCCGGAAACCCTGGCCACCCTGCCGGTACGCGAATTCCGCGCCGGGATGGCTGAGGTGATCAAGTATGGAATTCTCGGTGATACGGAGCTGTTCGAAGCCCTTGAGGCGATCGCCGACCCGAGTTGCGCCGAGGGACTTGCCGGCGACGCTCTGATCAACCTGCTGGAACGATCAGCCACCGCCAAGGCCAGGGTGGTGGCCGCCGACGAAAAAGAGGGAGGGCTGAGGGCGATCCTCAATTACGGCCACACCTTCGGCCATGTCGTGGAGACATTGAGTGGTTACGGAACCTGGCTGCACGGTGAAGCGGTGGCCATCGGAATGGTTGCGGTGGGAGAGCTGGCGGTGCAGCGCAGCAGCTGGAGCCGGGAGGAGGCCGATCGTCAGCGCAGGTTGATCGATCGAGCAGGTCTGCCCACCAGCTGGCCTGATCTGGATCCCGAGTCGGTACTCAGGACGCTTCAGGGTGACAAGAAAGTGCGCGACGGACAGCTTCGCTTCGTGATGCCGACATCAATCGGGACCGTGGAAATGCGGGATGACATCAGCCGGGAGGAGATCCTGCGGTGCCTCGAGGGCTGATCAGAGGAAATCAAACCCCGTCGAGGCATTGGAATCGCTGGACTCTTCCGGAACAACCGCCGAGGTTTCACCGCGGAAACTCACACGGATCCGATCGGGTTTGTCGGACTGAAGATCGCTGTAACTGAAGCGTTCATCTCCAACGATTAACTCATCTTTTTTATCAAAGTTGGTTAATTTGATCTTCCTTGAAATCATGTCAGAGGACGCAACCGTAACAACATCACCTTTCTTGTCATCACCGAGATCAACGAACGCTTTCTTTACTTCACCAGTGATATTGATCTGATCAGCTCCATTTCCCAACTCGAAAGTGGCTTTCCGGATCTCAGCATCTACTGTTATCGAATCTTTGCCTTTCCCGAGATCGAAGACTGTATTTCCCTTAATCTTCACCGCTGAGTCAAGCAGGACGGAATCACGACCTCGACCAGTGGAGAAGAAACTTTTTCTCACAACACCCGTACCAATCTCAACAGAGTCATTTCCTTTACGCATCACAATAGTCGTACCATTGATCTGCAGAGCAGTGCTGATGAACTCTGCCCCAGCACCACTGGCAAATTCAAAACTCGAATCAACGATCTGAGCACCCTCCAGCGTCAACGCACCGGTATCAATTTGCACATCTAATCCACCAACTCTTTCGCTCGCAGACAGACGCGTCATATCGGAGGACGTGTTGTCGATGGTGACCTTATCGACCGCATCAAGAGGGATGGCAATGGCTCCACGAGCCCCGATCACGCGGACGGATTGCTCGTCCTGAACAATTTCAACATTGGAGTTGTCACCGACGAAATTGGGAGACGGACCAATCGGTGGTTCTGACGGCGAAGGGCTGGGTGTGGGCGCAGGGCTGGGAGAGGGTGCAGGGCTGGGTACCGGCTGATCGCCCGGGGTGACTGACAACTGGATCTCACCGAGAACCATGGCACGACCGTCATGAACTCCATAAGTCGCCACGCCATCGACAGCGGTCCCGCTTGGGGGAGCCAGGACGACCTGAAGACCGGAGCTGCTGACCCACTCCGGGCCGGACAGAATCACAACAGCCAGCTCGTCCTCGTCAGCATCGGTCACAGCACCGGTCAGATCGATCAATCCCTGCTGACCTGCCAAGAACTCACGGCTGATGCTTCTCAAGCTCTCCTGGAGCATCGGTGCAGCGTTGACATCGAATCCCAGCAGTGCCAGATCAGCCTTGAGAGAGGACCATTCACCTCCACGTTCTTCGCCATCAACGAAAACACGATCAACACCAACACGAAAATCAGCGATCAGAGAAGCATTGTCAGATGCGCCAGAACCTGAATTCGTCAGGTAAAAGAGATCCGGAACAGAATCGACCTCGGCAAGATAAGGAGGAAGGCCGAAGGTATTCGCATTCTCGATCAGAGAACCACCAACGATATAATCTCCGCTGGAAGCAATGACAAAACGATCACTACCCTCTTCTCCAACAAGTACATTATCTGAATAACCATCAATGCTGTAAAGAGAATCGCTGTTGTCACCGCCATAGACAGAAGAATTCGATGAGGCATAAATGATGTTGCCTGCATCTGACCCACGCACTTCAACGCCAGGGAGCTGCACACCACCGGCAGGAATAACTCCAAAGTCCGCTGGATTCAGAAGCACCTGCTCCCCACTCGCCAACCGGCCAAGGCCGAAAATGAGATCAAGCTCCTGCCAAGCGATATTCCACGGAATCGTTACCGCGGCCGAGGAGACAAGGTCGAGCATTTCCGAATCGTCGACCTGATGATTGCTCACGTGAAATCAAAACATCCCAAAAAAGACTAACAATGAGTGGTTAAGGACCGGCAAAGCCACTGGACAATGGCCTGGCAATCATCAGAAGGTTTGCATGCTCTATAGGCTCATGAATGATCATTGAAAAACAAAAAAAGGCGGCCATATGGCCGCCTTTCGGGATGTTAATGATGAATCAGATCGTTGATCAAGCCAAACCAGCAAAGTTGCTGATGTGGAAGTCTTCGGTCGTGGTGTTCATGAACAGGCCAACCTCCGCTCCATTCACCCGCAGCAGCGTGTTTCCACCCTGAGACTCAAGATCAATGTTGTCGTAGCTGACGCCGGAGAGACCGATGACATCTTCATCGGAGTCAAAGTCCATCACCATCTGAGCCTCGGCAGGACGATCACCAGCGCCGGGGATCAGCCAGAACTGGTCAAAGCCATCTCCACCGTTCAGGTAGTTGACACCTGCGCCATCGAGAACGTTGAAGACGTCGTCGTGGTCGCCGCCCAGAACACGGTTGTGGCTGGTGCCGATGTTGAAGACATCGAAGCCATCGTTACCGCTGAGGCGGTTGCCGTCATCCGCCGTGGCGAAGGCGGTGTCGTTACCGGAACCACCGATGACCACATCATCTTCATTGGCGTAGATGGTGTCGTCGCCGCTGCCGGTGAAGATGGTGTTCTCTTCACCTCCGATGATCTCGGAGTCTGCGGTGTCGGTGCCGGCACCGGTAAACAGCACTTCAGCGTGGCCACTGAAGCCGAGATCATCAACGAGGGTGTCGTCGTCGCCGGCCGTACCCAGAACAAGGTCAGACGCTGAGGTCAGTGCCAGCTCAGGGGTCACACCGTCAGGCAGCCCGTAGCTGTAGACATCGAACTGAGACTCGACGGGGTAGTCGTCACCCTCACTGGCCACCAGCAGAACACCGCCGCCGTTGGGGGCTGTCTCGATGAACAGCAGACCCTCGGGATGCATCGATCCGGTGAACAGATCTGCGTTGCCATCCTCGTCAACACCAGGCTCAACGATGGTGTTGGCAAGGATGTCCACCAGGTGGGAGTCCGCAGGTGTGGTCACGTCATAAACAGCAATCGTGGAGTGCTCACCACGTTCAAGACCGATGAAGGCATACATCCTTCCATCGATTTCCTGGGTGAGAACACACTCGGGTTCCATCCCCTTGTCATCGCTGCGGCTGTCGCGATAGAGGCCGATACCCTTCATCAGCTCATCCAGCTCATTGCCGGAATCGAACACCAGGTTGCCGACCTCGTCGTAGATGCTGAAGCTGCGTCCACCGAAGGCAAAGGCCTGATCGATGTCGCCGTCCCGGTCATAGTCACCTGCATTGGCGACCAGGTGGAGACGCTCGCCGAGCTCTTCAACCCAGTAATCCTGGTTCTCCTGGGAGGTTCCCAGGTCTTCCACCAGATCGCCGACGCGCACTTCGTCAATGGTTTCATCACCATCACGGGCATCACCCTCGTTGGCCGTGATCACGAAGGTCTCGCCATTGAGCTCGAAGGCATGCAGACCGTCAGGATGCTTGATGCCGTAGACGTTCTTCAGACCGAATTCACCGCCGGCTTCTCCACGGTTGGAGGTGTCAAGGGGAAGAGGCTCGAACGCCACCTGCGTGACCATGTTGCCTGGCCTGTTGGCCTGGCTGACGAAGTCGTTGTCGCTGAACACCATGAGTGATCCATCGTTGGTGTTCAGAGCCAGACCCTCGGTCATCTTGTCGAAGCCGAGGTGCGCACCCAACGACGGCAGGTTGAACAACTCCACACGGTTGGTGAAGTAGATGTCTTCAGCCGCCATGTCATCCACCAGGCTGTCGGTGGCGTAAGCCTCAGGCTGAGTCACACCGAGGATGGTCTGCCAGTCGGTGTCGAGAACATTCGTGGCACCGAGAAGATCCACCTCCACAACGCGCTTCGTCGCCGTGGGGTCACCATCAGAGGAATCACGCTCGGAGATCAGGAAGACGCCGCGGTGGGGGTCGTAGACAGCATCACCGACCTTGTCGACACCGGCATTCTTCGCGGAGATATCGGCACTGGGGAGCAGGTGCAGGTACTCAGCCTGCGGTGTGCCGGTGTAGGGATCAACTGCCAGAACACGGATGATCTCGGCGTTTCCGTCCAGATAGCCCTCAGGGCGCATCGGGCTCTGGATGAAGGCGTAGAGCAGGTTGTCGTCAGTGTTGAACGCCATGCTCTCGAAGCCACGGTTGGTGCGGCGATCGGAGTACACCGAAGGAAGCGTGTCGAAGGTGAACCCTTCCACATCCGCCATGTCGTCGGAATAGTCAGCGTCGTAAACGGTGCCTTCGGGAACGTAACGCTGAACGAGATGACCACTCTCGGAATCGAAGAGCAGGATCTGAGGGCCGTACTCATCGGAGATGGCATACATGGAGTCGCCACCGTTGATCTGAGCTGCCGCATCAGCAGCATCAGGGATCAGATTGATCGACTCAGCATCGATACCGAAAGCATCGAGAGGTGCCACCTGGTACTGGTTGAAGGTGCCGAGTTCGGCGTTACCCACAGCCACCAGCTCCATGGCGATGTCGTAGGCAACACCGGCCTCCTGTCCATCCAGACCGGGCAGACCGGTGGACAGACGGAAACCGCCTTCCACAGAACTGTCGGGAACCATCAGCTGGAGGGCGCTCTCTTCGAGAACCACTCCAGCGTCATCCGTCAGGGTGTAGACGGTGATCGGATACATCGGGTCGTCAAAGACCTTTTCACCGTCGAACGCATCATCGGGATCATCAAGATCGCGATCACCGATGTCATAGGCCTGAGGACCACGGTCGGTGACGACCACATAACGGTCCAGGCCGTCCTCCTCGTCATCACCGATGTAGAAGGCACCGGAGATGCCACCGGCGATGGCTTCGCCAACATCAACGGCCCCATTGCCATTGGGGTCAGGGCGACCAGCGCCGCCGTTGTGAACGCTGGGATAAGCGAGATCAAATTCAATGTCGGTCAGAACCGGGCGGCCGTGCACCCAGTCTTTGAAGCCGGTGGTCCACAGATCAACAACTTCTGCCTCGATCAGATCGATCTCAGCAATGGCATTGGCCTCCTGCAGTGAGACAAAAGCCGTATCTCCGATGGTCGTGATGAATTCCGGTTCGATGTCCTGACCAACGCTCTCGGCTGAACGGGCGATCCGGATGCCCTGGTTGTTGAGTTGTTCGGTCAGATCATCGAGGTAAGAGAAGTCGATGGTCTCGACAGTGAACTCGTCAACGGAACCGGTTTCATCAAAGCTGCTGGTGTCGATGATCGAGATGGTGCCCAGGGCATCATCGGCGAGATCTTCGACATCGTTCGACTGACCTTCATTGGCAACGGCCAGGCGAGTGCCGTGGTCGTTGAAGGCCACAGAGTCAGGCAGAGCACCGACCTCAACGTGTCCGACGAAATTGAGCTGGGCCCGTTCGCCGAAGCCGGTGATGCGGTGGAAAGAGACAACACCAGGATCAGTATTTGCATTTGACTGATCGGCAACGGCGACGGCGACCAGATCGCCGGCGATGTCGACGCTCTGAACCTCGCCGATCTCAACAATCGAGGAGATCAGTTCAGGCTCCGTCAGATCGGTGAGATCCACGATGTGAACCACATCGCCAGCGGCGTTGCTGTCAACACCGGTCACCAGAACGGCGACCTGATGATCAGGGGCAAAGGCCACAATCTCGGACCCTTCCAGATCGATGGTTCCGATGGGAGCGTGAATCGCGTTGGCACCGGCAACCTCTGCGGCAAATTCATAGGCTGCCAAGTTGTCAGCAGCCAGATTCATCGTGCGGGTGTCGAGGAACGCAGGCTGCTCCTCAGCATCGATGGCGCTTTCCGGGGTGGCGTGGAACTCCTGAAGGTATTGGGCAATCGCAACCTGCTCGCCAAGTTCTTCACCGTTGTCATCCAGCAGGTCGATCACACTGGTGGCAACCCCTTCGATGCCCGAGTCGGCATCGTCGGTGAAGGGGTAGCTGTCACCGTTGTTGTTCACCAGGAAATCAAGGGAGACCATTTTGATCTCCATGTCTGGATCAGCAACAAGCTGACCATTGGCGACGATGACCTCAGTGATTTCATGATCGTCATCAACCAAAGCCAGATCGCGCACACGCTGCTGTCCTTCAACAAGCGGATTGAAGTCAGCGTCGTAGTCGAAGCTGAAACGCATTCCAGCGATCTGTGGGAACTGGCCTGGGGTCGAACCCGGTGAACTCGCGTTAACGGAGTGCTCCATCAATTCATGGAGGCCAGCTGCCGTTGTGTTGACGAGAACCAGGTCGTTGTTGAAGGCGGCAACAGCTTCCAGATCAAGTTGTGAGATAGCACCTGCGGGTTTGTCGTAACCATCGACCACTTCAGTCAAGGCGGCAGGTGCCGTTAACTCGGAATCAGCGGTAATCGTGCCGATCGGAGCACGCAATCCACCACCGTTCTTGAGGGAAACCTGGATCTCGGGATCCACCGTGCGTGCGTACCAGAGCTGGGCATCAGAGGCAAGGTTGCCCATGTTGGTCTCTTCCGTCCGGATGAATCCCCGGCGGCCTTCAAGCCAAACATCCGTGTAGCCGTAGATGGTCTGATCGTTGGAGACGACCACATCACGCGCGGCCTCGATCAGATCAGCAGCAATCGCAGCTCGCCCTGTGGTGACATCGCCACCGACAGAAGCAACGCCTGCATCCGTGGAAGGAATTTCCTGAGCCGTAACAGCTGAAGGAACTCCGTTGTCGTCGAAGGTGATGTCAAGAACACCGACCGAGTCGTAGTAGCCATCGATGGAGACCACGTAAGCGGGATCTCCATCGGCATTGACCATCTCAATACCGTCGGAAAGCAACGTGGCCTCCGTACCGGATCCACCGGAGATGATCACATCAACTCCACTCAGAAGCCCGACCAGGGCTTCTTCCATCTCATACTGCTGCAGATGGCTGGCAAGAACAATTTGATTAACGCCGTCTGCGAGCAGGGCATCGATGGTGGGCTGGATGACTGCAGCCAGTGCTTCCGTCACTGCTGCAAGTTCAGCATCGCTCGTGGGATAACCCGTCAGGCCGGCAGTACCGAGCACCTCAACATCACCGGGTGATGAGATGAACTGCACAATGGGGGTTGTGGCCCCGACAACAGCAATCTGCTCAACAACACCATTGTTGTCGAAGTCGAAGATGGCCGCGTCAGCCAGCGTACTCGGTTGAGTCCCGCCAGTGGCATTGACAATTCCGTTGGGTGCGTCGGTCACAAAACCGGCGAGATCACCTTCTTCAGAGAAGTCGAGGTTGGTGGTCAGATAAGGGAAGAAGGTACCTGCTGAACGGTCACCAGCAACACCCTCATCACCGCGCTGATCGGCGTCCAGAAGCGTTTCAAAACTGGAGGTGCCAGCGTCAAACTCGTGGTTACCGACGGCCGAAGCGTCGAAACCGATGACGTTCATGAGCGCGATATCAATCGCACCGGGAGCTCCGCGCAAGGCGTCGTACGCCTGTGCGTCGCCCTCCAGAGCCGCCAGGGCGTTATAGGCGATGTTCAACGCACCAAGAGTTGCGTCGCCATCAACGCGACGCATGGTGCCGTCGTTACCAGCGTTGAAGAATGGACCTGGAATGTAGTTGTCGCCAGCCGAAATCAACAGATCGGCTGAGCTTTCTGCTCTAAGTGCCTCAACAATCGCTGCAAAATTGATCGTTGAGTCGCGACCCAGCGATTCCTCAAGGTCGGACGCGTAGATCAGCCGAAAGTCAAACGGCATGGCGAGCTGTAATAGAAGCGCACCCGATTTTATTTAAAACACATTGCAACTGGCAGCGTGCAGAACACATTGAGTCTGTGTCAAGGAACACACTTGCAACGAGGGGGCGATCGGTGGGCAGCGGCTCAGTTAGGAAACCTAAGGCCTATGCCAAAAGGCCTGCAAAATGACTGATATCAGACAGGGTCGACGAATTGATATCTCTAAAAACACCTACCGCAGAACCATTGACCGAAAGGCGAGTATCAGAGCCAACCTGCTCAAATGCCAAACTCTCATAACTCACTCCAGCAAGACCAACCACATCTTCTTCAGGGTTGAAATCCATCACCATCTGAGCCTCAGCAGGACGATCGCCTGCAGCGGAGACCAACCAGAAGGCATCATAGCCATCACCGCCTCTGAGGTAGTTGACACCAGCTCCACCCAAAACATTGATCACATCATCATCAGCACCACCCAAGACGCGGTTGCCGGATGTACCGACATGGAACACATCAAATCCGTCATTACCAGCAACACGATTATCACCATCTTCAATCAGGTACGCCGAGTCATTTCCTGATCCGCCAATCACGACATCACGATGACTTGCATAGACCACATCGTCACCGCTTCCAGTGAACACTGTGTTCTCTCGACCGCTAACAATGGCAGCATCTGCGACATCGTCGCCGGAGCCCATGAAGAGAACGTCAGAGGAACCAAAATCCAGCGCGTCGGTGAGGGTGTCGTCGTTACCTGCAGTGGCTCTTAGGGGATCGGGGTAAAAACCATCCAATGAGTTAGCACGGTCGAAATCAAGGCCCACAACGATCGGATCGTGATCCGATGAGGCAAATGCATCAGCAGCGTAATAAT
>ERZ802824.1649-NODE-1649-length-11791-cov-18.4291_pt1 | contig 11791 bp, 13 predicted proteins | sample MGYA00345650_ERZ802824 | MGnify/ENA primary metagenome ERZ802824 (study PRJEB30503, sample SAMEA104212361) | marine metagenome | biome: Westerlies Biome; feature: [SRF] surface water layer (ENVO:00010504) within the epipelagic zone...; material: water... | reverse complement strand
CTATTTTAGAAGGGCTCGTAAGAGTAAAATTTAATGATATTAATGAGATCAAAGATGTCCTAACAGCACATAAAGATATTGCGGCAATTCTATTGGAACCTATTCAAGGTGAAGGGGGTATCATTTCTTGTAGTGATGATTACATGAAAGAACTCAGTGATATGTGCATAGCTAACAAAATACTCCTTATGGCTGATGAAGTTCAATCTGGTTTTTGTAGAACAGGGAAATGGTTTAGTTATCAACATTTTAATGTATCACCTGATGTTGTCATGGTAGCAAAAGCACTTGGAAACGGTGTTCCGATAGGAGCTTGTCTTGCTAAAGGAGATGCAGCCAAAGTATTAAGCGCAGGTATGCATGGCTCAACATTTGGTGGAAATTATTTATCTACATCTGTCGGTTTATGTATTCTAGATATCATGAGAGATGAACACATATGCAATCATGTAAGAGCTATAAGTTCAACGATGAAAAATGCTATGCATTCAAAAATAAAAGACCTTAAAGTTGTATCAGATATTAGGATTCATGGAATGATGATTGGTATAGAACTAGATTGCAACTGCACGGAACTAGTTGTGAAAGCACTAGAAAAAGGTTTAGTATTGAATGTAACCAAAGATAGAATAATCAGATTACTTCCGCCTCTAATATGTGAAGAGCAACATATTTTGAATATTGTTGATATTATTGAACAGCTAATCAAAGAAAATTATGAATAAAAGAGATTTCAAATCTTTAATAGATATAAATACTCAAGAATTCTTGAAGATTATTCAGAGAGCAATTGATTTTAAAGAACTAGATAAATTAAATAAAATACCTAGACCATTCTTGAATAGAACATTAGCAATGATATTCAAGAAAAATTCTACTAGGACGAGAGTATCATTTGAAACTGCAATGTATAAATTGGGTGGACATGCAATATTTTTATCCGAAGATTCTTCACAGTTAAAAAGAGGTGAGGATATCTCTGACACTGCCCAAGTGCTTTCAGGTATGGTCGATTTAATTATGATGAGAACGAATACTCATGATGAAATTAAGAAACTTGCAAAATTTTCCTCAGTTCCTGTAATTAATGGTTTATGTAACCTTTTTCATCCCTGTCAGTTACTAGCTGATATGCAGACAGTAGCAGAGATAAAAGGAAATGATTTTTCCAAAATGACAATTGCATGGATTGGAGATGGCAACAACATGTGTAACTCTTATATAAATGCATCTAAGTTATTAAACTTTAAGCTTAATATATCAACGCCAAATGGTTATGAACCTGATTCGTATACTCTTGAAAAATTTGGTGATAATGTCGAATTATGTGATATCCCTGGAACTGCTGCTAATAATGCTGACATAGTAACTACGGATGTATGGACAAGTATGGGTGATGAACAAGAAAATGAAGAAAGAAAAAAAATATTCAAAAGTTACCAAGTAAATATGAATTTAATGTCGAAAGCTAAAAAAGATGCAATATTTTTACATTGTTTACCTGCACATAGAGGGGAGGAGATTGACGATATCATCATTGATTCAGATTTTAGCGCTGTTTGGCAACAAGCTCATAATAGACTTTATAGTAGCATGGCTTTGATAGAATTTTTGTTATCTTACCAAGACTAGAGATTGCTTATTAACTTTTCTCTTAGGAATCTATCATTAGATTTTAAAATCGCATTAACTTTTCTCTTAATTTTATTAATATTACTATTCAGGATAATATCTTTTACCTCAGGTATTGCTTGAGGATGCATACTAAATGATTCTAATCCAAGACCTAGAAGTAACTTTGTATATGATTTTTCTCCTGCCATTTCACCGCAAACAGTTACATCAATACTAGATTTGTTACATGAATCAATAACTTTTTTTATTAAAGACAACACTGCTGGATTAGTAGGATCATATAGACTCGATACTTCATCATCAATTCGATCTATTGCAAGAGTATATTGAATCAAATCATTTGTACCAATAGACATGAAATCTACATGTTTAGCTAGTTCATCAGCTTGTAATGCACATGCAGGAACTTCAATCATAATTCCAAGGTCATATTTATTTGTGAATTTCTTTCTTTCTTTTTTCAATTCTAATTTTGCATTATTTATTAATTCTTTTGTTTTGATGATTTCATTGAGGGATGTAATCATTGGTATCAATATCCTTAATGAATTATTATATCCAGCTCTCAACATAGCTTTGATTTGGGTCTGAAATATATTTTTTTCGGCAAGACTATATCTTATTCCTCTGAGTCCAAGAGCAGGGTTTTTGGCAATGTCTCCAACTTTTATATTTTCAGATACTTCTTTGTCTGAACCAATGTCTAGTGTTCTCAGTGTGACTGGCTTATTTTTCATAGCTTTGAAAACTTTCGCATAAACAGACATTTGTTCTTTTTCTGAAGGAAGATCATTTCTATTCATATATAAATATTCAGTTCGATATAATCCTATTCCATCACAATTATTATTTAAAAACTTTACTTCGTCTGATAATTCTAAATTAGACATAATATTTATTTTTATTCCATCATCAGTAAGTGACTTTTTCTTTAAAACTTTCCTTAAACTTTTTTGTAATGAATATCTGTGTGATTGAATACCTTTAAAATATTCAAGTTCAAATTGGTCTGGATTAACAATAATAATTTCATTATCCAAATCCATAATAATGTCATCATTATCCCGAATTACTTCTTTTGATGATTCTGCTTTAACTATCATAGGCAAAGAGAGACTTTTACTTAATATTGCACTATGAGACGATTTACTACCATGGGATGTTATTACGCCCGAACCTTGCTTTTGGTAGATATCAATAACATCTTTTGGTGTTATTTCATCAGTAATAACAACCTTACTTTCTAAGCTAATCTTACTATATATATTCTCTTTTTTATTCGACTGTAGAAGATCTAGTAAGCTCATTACCATTTGCTTTATATCTATTAATCTTTCTTTTATATATTTATCTTTAATATCATCGAAAGATTTTTTAATACTTTTATATTCGTTTGCAATTGCCCAATTTGCTGTATACAAATTATTTTCAATCATTTCAATAATATGCATTTGGAAATCTTGATCTTCAATAAAGAACAATTGTGTTTCTATAAGTTTAGCCATCGGTAAATTATCTTTAATTTTTTCTCTAGATTTCTTGTACTCTTCTTTGATACTAGCTAGCGATCTTAGAAATCGTTTAGTTTCAGTTTTTACTTGAGATTTTTTGATAAAAGATGGCGCATAGTTAATATCATCTTTACTAATTAAAATTGCTTTTCCTATGCATATGCCTGTGGATACACTTAACCCTTTAATAATTATACTCATAAATCTTCATCAAATTTATTTTGAAATAGTTTTTCTATAGAATTCATTGCTTGAATTTCATCGTTACCTTCAACAGTAATATTTATAATAGAGTCTCTCGAAGCAGACAGCATGAGTATTTTCATAATACTTCTAGCATCTGCCTGTTTGTCATCTTTTACAAGAGTAATATCAGATACGAATTTATTTGCTATGAAAACCAATTTTGCAGCTGCTCTTGCATGAAGTCCAAGTTTGTTTAACACATGTAAATCTTTAGTAATCATATTTCTATAGATTCATGATACCGTCAATACCTCCCTCAATTGCTTTTTCAGCAAGATTTTCAAGGGAATATTTAGGGTAGTTAAAAACATTTAAAATCATTGATAAATTCAATCCTGCTACAACTCTAATCTTCTGATGTTTAATAGATTTAGCAATATTAGATGGAGTAGTTCCAATTATATCTGTTAAAACTAAAACTCCCTTTCCTTCATCTAAAAAATTGACATATTTTTGACCAAGTTGGATTACATCATTCGGTTGGTCATAATTATCAACCGATAACAACTCAACGCGAAAAGGATTATTTCCATAGACAGAAGTCGCAGTAAGCAGCATTTGCTTGCCAATGTCACTATGGGTAATTATTAATATACCTACGTTCATCTATATAAATATCAAGTCAGTTGATTCCAAGCAATGTAATATTTCTTCGCTATTTCTGGCGCTTCTCAGTTTTTTCCTATTTGATATTTTATCAAGAATCTCGCTTAAACATGCCAACAGAGTAAGATGATTTTCTGTCTCTTCAGTAGGCACAATTAAACAAACAACAATATCTACATCAAGGCTATCAATATTATCAAAGTCAATTGGGTTATCTAGTATAATTACTGAAACAAATGGATGATTAATGCCTTTAATTCTTGCATGAGGTATAGCTACGCCATTGCCAACTGATGTAGATCCTAATTTTTCTCTTTCGTATAAACCAGCAAATATCTCGTCAGTACTAATCCCAGAGGACTTACTTAATAATAAAGACAATCTCTCTAATATACTTTTTTTACTTCTACAATCATCATTTATGCTTATTTGAGAGTCATCTAGTTTAATGTTTATCATTTCAATTCTTAACTCTTCTTTCTGTTGATTTTTCTATATTTAATCTCTCTCTATATTTCGTCACTGTCCTTCTGGCAACAGAAATTCCTTGATCTTCGAAGTATTTTGAAATTTGGCTATCGCTTGAGGGCTTCATTTTGTCTTCATTTTTAATGATCTCATCAATCATTTTCATTATCGCTTTTGAAGATACCATTTTACCAGTATCAGTGCTTAATTCTGATGAAAAGAAATACTTAAGTTCATATACTCCTCTAGGAGTTTGTACATATTTATTATTGGTAGCCCTTGATACTGTAGATTCATGTATATCTAAAGAATTAGATATTTCTTTTAAGGTCATTGGGACTATTCCAATATCACCATCATTTAAAAATTTTGACTGCCTTTTAAATATCTCATTACATACATTAAGTATGGTAATGTTTCTATTGCTGATAGATTTAATAATAAATTTTGCTTGATTATAGTTTTTTTCTAAATAATCCTTGTCTGACTTAATTTTACTATCTTTCATCAATGAAATATATTCCCTATTCATAGTAAGCACAGGAGTGTTCTTTGTTGATTCAACTATCCACTGATTATTTCTTTTAAATATTATTACATCAGGATAGATATGATAAGTATTAAGCTTTTTAGAGATTATTAATCCAGGTTTTGGATTAAGTCTTTTTAAAAGAGCTAGAGTTTTTTCGTTAGAAATTTCATCATTATTTATTAATTTGATTACTCTATCAAAATTCAACTTTTCATTAATATCTACACCTTTAAGAGTATCTAGTATATCTTTTGCATTATCATAATAATCTGATTGTTTATGGTAATGATCTAGCTGAATATTTAACGAGTCACATAGGTCAATAGCACAGGTACCAATAGGATCAAATCTTTGGAGAGTATGAAGTATATAGAATATATCTTGAAAAGATACTTCACTTATTCTGTTAGCTTGTATGAATATCTCTCTTAAATCTTCAGTTAGATAGCCGTTATCATCTACACAATCAATTATTATTAAAGCTACTTTTTTTTCTTCTTCAGAAAATGAGGATGTATCAAGTTGTTTATTTAAATATTCTCTTAAATTATCTGAGTCATAGTGGTAGCTTAATATATCTTCAATATCAGCATTATTAGATCGAACAGAATGTTCCAAGTTATAACTAGGTTCCATATCTACTTCTTTTTCAAGAAAAGGATTCTCAAGAATAATATTTTCTATTTCTTTGTGTAGGTCAAGAGAGTTTAGTTGTAAAATGTTAATGGCTTGTCTTGTCTGGTGCGACAAGATTTTTTTTTGTTTTAGGTGAATGGATTGTTTTAATTTATTCATAGTTTAAATTTTTCACCTAGATATACCTTTTTGACAGTCTCATTTTTAATCAAATCTTTTGTTTTACCTGAAGCAAGTACTTGTCCGGTATTTACTACATAGGATTTATCACATATTTTTAAGGTTTCTCTAACGTTATGATCTGTGATTAAGATACCTATATTAGCTAGCGACAGTTCTTTAATTATTTCCTGAATATCTATTACGGAAAGAGGATCAATTCCTGCAAAGGGCTCATCTAAAAGTAGGAACTTAGGTCTTAAGGCTAATGCTCTGGCAATTTCAACTCTTCTCCTTTCGCCACCTGAAAGCTGCATACCTTGGGTATTTAAGAAATTTTTAAGATCAAACCTAATAATTAGTTCATCAAGGATATCTTTCTTTTTCTGTTTACTCAATTTATTGTCTGTCTCTAATATTGCCTTAATATTATCAAGTGCGGTCATGTTGCGGAAGATTGAAGGCTCTTGAGGTAAATAACTAATTCCATATTCAAATCTTTTATGAATTGGCACCAAGGTAATATCTACATCATCAATTATTATAGAGCCCAAGTCAGATTTTATAAGGCCTACTATCATGTAAAAAGTTGTTGTCTTACCAGCTCCATTAGGACCAAGCAAACCAATAACTTCACCGGAAGCAACCTCTATAGATATATCTTGAACAACTTTTTTTGTATTATAATTCTTTTCAAGATTATTGCATTTAAGAATAGACATATTATTTGACGTAAAATGTTGTAGTAACTTTTTTTGTAATTATTTTTTTTAAATTATTTGCAGCTACATCTTTGACTGTCCATTTCTCTTTATTAGCATCATAAATCATTTGATTACCTTCAATTGTTCTAGACTTATCATTATCTCTTACTATTCTCTTAGCATTACTTAAAATTCTGATAATGCCAGTATCCATGTTAGCAGATAAACCTGAACCAGTCGTTGTAGAATCAGAAGTAATGATTGTAACATCACGATCAGTTTCAAATAAATTTTTTGATACATAGAAAATTGCATAAGATGTATACATCTTCATTGAAATATCATCTAGAAGATATTCTCTATTAATAAATACATTATCTTTTAAATATATTTCTTCCATATCACCTGATGGATCTATGGCAGTATCAGATTTAATATCAACTGTAGATGTAGTCTTATATATATTGAGAAATGGTTTTTCAATTAGAGTTATATTATTGCTGTATTTTGTCAACATGCTTCCTTTAAGTTCCCAATCAATGGCCATATCTTTGTTATTTTTTATCGTAGAAAAATTATATAATTGATTTTTGATCAAAATATTACTTTCTGACGAATTCCCAAAAACAGTTGTACTTGAAAGAAGATATATAAAGAAGATAAGCCGGACTTTAATTTTACTGAGCATTAATTATTTTAGAAAAGTATATTAAATCACAGATATCTCTAATTGCCCCAATTCCTCCTTGTCTAGGAGTTACCCAGTCAAAATTTAATAGATTTAGTATTGGATTAGCATTTGGAACAATTACCGATAACCCGCAAAATTGTAGAAGTTCAACGTCAACGGTATCATCACCAACATAACATAACTTTTCTTTTGGTAGATTTATTTTTTGTTCATGAAATGATTTTAGTTTATCCCTGCTACCTTGAATAATTCTTTGGATGCCAAGTTCTTCTCCTCTTTCTTTTACACATTTCGAATAACGACCAGATATAATCATTATATCAATATCAATTGATTGTAATATTTTTATTCCATGTCCATCTTGTGCATAAAATCTCTTACTCTCGTTACCATTATGATCAAAATATAACCCGCCATCTGTAAGAACACCATCTACATCAAATGCTAGCAATTCTATCTTACTAGCCTTATCAATGAGCTTATCTGTATATAATTTCTCTGCTAATTTTATATATGTTGACTTGTTAATCATTTTAGTTAATAGATTTAATTAGATCTTGCATGGTAATGATACCTTTAATTGCCGATTTATCTATTACAGGCAATACGCTAATATTATTTTTCTCGAGAACTGATAATGCTTCAGCTGCGAGGATATCACTACTTACATGTAAAGGCTTTCTTGTCATTACATTCTTGACTAGAATCTCATCAATATTCTTATGAGCATTCATTATTCTTTTTATATCGCCATCAGTTATTACTCCTACTAATTTTTTTTCTTTATTTATAATTAAAGCAATTCCTAAATTATATTTTGTAGTCATATTGATAAGCTCAGAGAAGCTTATATCTATATTCATTTTAGGAATATTCTTCTTGATCATTATGTCTTGAACATTTTTTAATAATCTTTTACCAAGAGAACCCTCTGGATGAGTCTTGGCGAAATCTTTCATTGTAAAATTCTTTCCTGATGAGACTGTCAGAGCTAAAGCATCAGAAATAGCTAGTGCACACATAACACTCGATGTTGGGGCTAGGTTATTTGGACAGGCTTCTTTGGTAACAGAGGCATCTAGAACCAAATCTGAATATTTTGCTAGCTGTGATTTTTTATTACCTGTGATTGAAATTATTTTGCATTTGAGAACTTTTAGCAAAGGCACAAGCTTAACTATTTCTTCAGTATCTCCAGAATTGGAATAAAATATAATTATATCATTTGAATTTATAACACCCATGTCACCATGAAGAGCCTCTGTAGCATGTATAAAAATCGACGGAGTTCCAGTACTACTTAACGTGGCAGCCATTTTCATAGCAATATATCCTGACTTACCAAGACCTATTGTAACTACTTTTCCTGAGTTCTTTTTAATCAATTCACATGCTCTATCAAAGCTTGAATCAATCCTTTTCAAAGTCCTTGTTAGGGCTGTTATCTCAGTTTTAATAATTTCTGTTGCAAGGCTAATATTAGATTTATTTTTCATTATCATTTTAAAATTAACGTTAAGTATAAAAAGTATGTTATTACTAATGCCACTGAATATACAGTTCTAAACATACTATTTGATTGAATAATAAGGTAGAGAACTAATGTTGACAATCCAAGCATCATGATATCTCTTACAAGAGCGTCAGATTCTATATGTGAAGAGCTGATTATCCCAGCAATCGACATAGCTATTGCAATATTAAAGAGATTTGAGCCAATAATATTTCCAATTATAAAGTCAAATTTCCCTTTTCTTGCAGATTGAATACTAGCAGCAAGTTCAGGTAAACTTGTCCCTAAAGCGGCTAGAGTAAGACCAATCACGTATGCGCTTACACCTAGAGCAGTTGCAATTTGAGTTGCACCATTTATGAAGTAGGTTGATCCATATATTAACATCGCTAAACTTAGTAATAGATAAAAAATTATATTTGATAAACTAGCGCTCCCTTTGTTATCAGCAGGCTTTTTGTCCTCTGGAGGTTGAAAAAAATTCACGCATAATATTAGTAGTACAATCAATATTAAAGAGTCTTTTATATCAAGACGTTCATCAAAAAACATTAATACGAAAGCTGAAATAGTCAATATGATCATACTGACATAGGGCCTTATAGGAAGATTCTCTTTTATCAAATCTCCTTTAATAAAAAAAAGAGAAATACAAAATACTAAAGCTATGTTTGAGATATTTGAACCAAGGGCATTTCCTATTGCTAAAATTGTTTTATCTTGAAGAGCTGATTCAATTGATATAAAAATTTCAGGTGCTGATGTTGCTATACCAATCATAAAGAAACTTGCATAAAAGCCAGATATCGAAAAGCGCTTAGAAGCATTATCAGTTGATGCGACTAAGAGATTAGATCCTATTAATAATAGTGCTAGTCCTATTAACAAGATAGATATGGATTCTATCATCATATTTATAATTAAATTATGTTAAGTGTTGAACTAGTAGTTAATTTCAAGAACATCGATTTCAAAATCTTGGACATTTTTGCCATCCGCAATCATTTTTGTTCTTTTTTGAAGATATGATTCCCTTAAAAATATATATTTATCTTTTGCTGCAGTATCTAAGATTTTTGTTGCTTGTAACAAGTTTGCCCTGGTGTCTATAACATTAGTAGCTTGAATTAATTGCCTTTCTTCATGATGAAGTTCTGTATGTACTGGCGAGATACTTTTCTCTACTGCTATGTCAGCATAGAATCCAGGTGCATCTCTAAAAGTACTCGGTCCAAAAAAAGGTAAAACAAGATACGGGCCAGCTGGAACACCATAATGACCAAGTGTTTGTCCAAAATCCTCTCTATGTCTCTCAATTCCTAGACTTGTAGCTATATCAAACAAGCCAAAAACACCCACAGTAGAATTTATAACAAACCTCGCGGATGAAGACAGTGTTTTATCTAGCTTTAACTGTAATGTGCTATTAAATATATTATTAATTTCTCCTAGATTATTGAAAAAGTTCGACACACTTTTTTCAACTGGATCAGGAGTAATCGCTCGGTAACCTTTGGCAACTGGCTCTAATACTGCATCATCAATTACTTCATTAAAACCAAAGATTGCTCTATTTATTGGCTCAAGTGGGTCATCATCTGATGAATATACATTTTTGGCATTAAGAGCTAATGAAAATGACAATATAACAGCTAGTGATACGGTTAATACACTAAAGAAATTTTTAAATTTAATCGGTGACATAAGTAGATTATATACTAAAATATGTAACATGATTAAAAAAATATCGTTCTTCATAATTTTCATATTCATATCATCCAGCGGATATACAACGGAAAGACCTGATGATTTCTTAAAAAAGTCGGTCCAGGAGGTAAGTGCGCTAGTTTCTAAGCATAAAGATAGATTTGAGAAAGATGAAGATTTCTTAAGAAGCCAAATGAACTTGGTTGTTATGCCTAAACTTGACATTATTCTTATGTCCAAAATTATACTTGGTAAAGGTATTTGGACAGATATGACCCCACAACAAAAAACTGATTTTGTAGAAGCATTTAAATATAGAATGACGAGCACATATATGAAATCGATTACAGCATTTGATGGTGAGAAAATAGAATTCTTACCTTATGTTCCAGGAAAAAAAGACAGAATTGCATTTGTGAAATCAAAATATCTAATTGCAGCAGGTAATATAGATGTTGATTATCGATTAATCAAAAATAAGGATGGCTGGAGAGTTTACGATATTATCTTTGAAGGCATCAGTTTAATGAAAAATTACAGAGCAGACTTTAGAGAGCATGTGAACAAAAATGGGATTGACTCCCTTATAAATAGTCTAGGACAATAGGTCCTATTTAAATAGGCTTAAACGAGATAAGCATTCTAGGCAGCAACGTTAGAACAGCAATCAGCGCAACAAGCATTGCAAAACCAGTCAACACCCCAAATATTATTGTTGGTATAAAATTAGATAATATTAGTATAGAAAATCCAAATATAACCGTAATACCTGTGAAAAAAATTGCTTTTCCTATAGTTGAGTGGCAAATAAGAATTGTTTGTTCGTAGTCACCACAAGTTTTTAACTCCTCTTTGAACCTATAAATGTAATGAATACTGTTGTCTACGGCTATACCTACAGTTATGGCTGCTATAGTAATAGTCATCATATCTAATGGTAATTTCATAATACCCATTATTCCCAAAACTAATAATGCTGAAAGTAGATTCGGCACAATTCCTATAACCATTAATGCAATAGATTTAAATAAAATGAGGAACATAGTAGCTATGATTAACATCACAAAACCTAAAGATTTTATTTGAGAATCAAATAAACTTTGTAACATATTATTATAAAGAAGAAGAATCCCTGTAAGTGTAATTTTTTCTGTTTTAAGATATGGGTCTTGATTCAAATCATTTTGAATTTTATTTATAAGATCAGCTCTTCTCAAATCAGGATTTGAATCTAGAATCCTGATATTAATTCTAGCTTCGTTATTATCTATAGATAGATAGGGAGTTACTGCAATATCTTTAACTTCATCAGGTAACTTTTTATAAAGCAGAGACATTTCAAGACTATTTAATTCCTTATCATCATTTACAATTTCAGCAACA
>ERZ802824.1646-NODE-1646-length-11815-cov-13.711_pt1 | contig 11815 bp, 10 predicted proteins | sample MGYA00345650_ERZ802824 | MGnify/ENA primary metagenome ERZ802824 (study PRJEB30503, sample SAMEA104212361) | marine metagenome | biome: Westerlies Biome; feature: [SRF] surface water layer (ENVO:00010504) within the epipelagic zone...; material: water... | reverse complement strand
CATATCCTTAGGGTCCGCAATCTTTTGGAAGTAGGTACTGATTGCAATCGCCATAGCAAAAAACATGTGGTCTAGCACATACAGCGCCGCCGCAAGAGTCGCGTTTTCAACCAGACCATAGGCCACGAAAACAAAAATCAGCCCTAAATATTCAACGGTGAGCGCATTGCGCTCTCCAATGCGGCTAATCAAGCGCCCAATGCGTTCGGCAAAAAACCAATTAAAAATGTAGTTGATCAAAAACAACAATGTCACTTGCGACGCGCTGTAACCAAATTTTTCCACCATCAGGAACGCTGCGAAGACGACAAATATCTGTCGCCTTGCACCAGAAAGAAACGTCAGCACATAGTAAAGCCAGTAGCGCTTGCGCAATATGAGCGTCTTATGCTGAGTGGTTTTTGCTGGAAAATGCGGAAATCCCAACCACATCACCAAGGCCAAGGCGGCACAAAGGCCTCCGGCCAGCAAGAAATTCCAGACATAATCGAGCTCGAATATTTCTAACAGTCCCCACATGATGGAGTAGACGACGAGCGAGGTAATTGAGCCCACAGCGATCAACTTTCCAAGCACAGCAGGTGCTTCAGCTTTGGACAACCACTGTAAACTCAGCGACTGCTTGGTCGCTTCAAAGTAATGAAAGCCAATGCTCATAAGTACGGTCGTAAAATACAGACCGTATTCAGAAGGAAAAAATCCGGTAGCGGCAACACCTACACCCAGCAGGGCCAACGAGAACACAGCGAAGGTCTGTTCTCGCAACGCCAACAGCACGAAAACCGTAGTAAACGCCAAGAACCCCGGGACCTCGCGCAAACTTTGCAGAATACCTATTTCTATGCCGGTGAATGCGGCACGCTCCACTACAAAATTATTCAGCAACGCTGACCAGGCGTTAAACGCAATCGGCATAGCAATAGACATCAGCACAAGCAGCATCATGGGTGAACGCCAGCGAGATATCGATTCTATATCGCGAGATTGCATTAACGATCCCCTATGATTTGAAAAACAAAAGAACCGTGGGCGATCAAACGCTCACGCTCGTCAACAATCTGCGCATTAAACGTCATCACCCGTTTGCTTTGACTGAGCAACTGGGCGCTCACACTCAACCTCGCACCCTCCTGAGTCCCGCGAGTATAAGTGACATTGCCATTTACCGTGACTGCAAGCTTTTGCAACGACGCACTGGCATAAGCGCAAGCACTGTCCATCACCGCATAAGCCACGCTGCCATGCGTGTAGCCCGCCGCGTTGATCCAACCTTGATCCACTACGAGGTTCAACTCGCAAACCCCCTCCAGAGCCCGGGTAACCACAACACCGTAGCGCTCACGAATCTGCGCGTCGCCGTCCAAAACCTCTTGGGCACTGGGATGAATATCTACAGGCATTTTATTCCCCAACCGCGGCAAAGCTTGCAATCAAAGCAACTCGTGTTCGCATCAACATAATTTTTTTGCATAACCAAGCCAAGAACTTTACTGGAGATTGGTCTAAGCGAGAAGTACGGCTGCAGTAGCCTAATAAAGGCCGATAAGCGAGCCAGCCAAGCAGAAATCGAGAAATCCAGGGGCAATGATCCTTTAAGTCTTATAACTGGATTAAGCGCAACCCTCCCTAGGCACAACGCAACGTCCTTGCCAGTGTAATTGGATATGATTTAGGTGCGGACGAAGAGAGCTCTCAGACGAACGGCTGAATTTTGTCGATAAATGGTTGGTGTGGCGTGCAGATAAATGTTTGCTGCGCGCGCCGCTTTGCGAAGCGCACTGTGTTAAACACAGTTACACACAGCGACGGTTCGGCGTTAAGTCGCTGAGTTTTAGACTGTTCTGCGAAACGGTTGTGCGCGGTGACTAATCCGGCAAGCCTAATACGCGCTTCGCAAGTATGTTTAACTGCACTTCAGAAGTGCCGCCTTCAATCGAATTGGCTTTCGATCTCAGCCACGCTCGGGTGGTGCCGAGTTCGTCTTCTTTGAAGGTGTCGCCCTGCCAGCCCAAGGACTGGGTGCCAAGCACGTCGAGCAACAGTTCGTATTTGCCTTTGTTTTGCTCAGTGCCGTAATACTTAAACATTGAGGACACGGCTCCGGGAGCGTTACCAGTGGCAGATTCCTCTACGCTGCGGCGCATGGTAAGACCAAAGGCTTTATCGCTCATGCGATGGGAGAGAATTCGGTTTCGTAATATCGGGTCTGCAACTTTGCCGTTGGCGTCTGTGCCGGCGTATTGCAGCGCGTATTCTTCAATCGAGGTGGTCTTTTGCCCGCCGCCGATGCCGCCTATCATCGAGCGCTCGTGCTGTAACAGCCGCTTGCCTACGGTCCACCCCTTATTTAATTCATGTACTAAGTTGCTCTTGGGTACGCGCACGTTGTCAAAAAAGGTTTCGCAGAATGGCGAGTACCCGCTGATGAGCAAAATCGGTTTGACGGTGATGCCCGGCGTGGTCATGTCGAAGAGCACGAAGGAAATACCATCGTGTTTGGGGGCGTCGAAATCGGTACGCACAAGACAGAACATCCAGTCGGCATTGTCGGCACCTGAGGTCCATATTTTCTGGCCGTTAACGATGAAATCGTCGCCGTCTTCTACCGCTGAGGTGCGCAAACTCGCGAGATCTGAACCCGAGCCCGGCTCGCTGTAGCCCTGACACCACCATATGTCTCCACGGGCTATTTTTGGCAAGTGCTCTTGTTTCTGTACGTCGGTGCCGTATTCCAACAATGCGGGGCCGATCATACTCAAACCCATACCCACGAGAGCAGGACGCGCATTTATGCGCTGCATTTCTTGCTGCAGTACGACGGCTTCGTCTTTATTAAGGCCGGCTCCGCCGAACTCCTTCGGCCAGGTTGGTACGGTGTAGCCACGCTCGGCACAGCGGTCCATCCAAAGTTTAGTATCCGCGTTCTTGTAGTCGGCTCTACGACCGCCACCGGGATACTCGTCTGCCACCATTGGGGTACGCATTGACGCTGGGCAGCTGTCTTCTAGCCAGCCACGGACTTCTTCACGGAACGCATTGGTCGAGGACATATCGTTTGCTCACTTTTAGATGACGCAAGTATAGCGTCTAGTCGCGCTTATGCCACGGCTTGATACCGACCTTGTGGGCGCAGGGTTAGGCTTTGTCCGCTTGCGTATTTCAGCAAATTGAACGCTGCCGGCAGTCTTTTTGCACCCATGACTAGAGTTCTCGAAGCAGCCGAATACCACGGTCGCCATTGCCGCCGTTAGCTGCTTTACGGTAACTGTTGGCGACTTCTTCCGGCCCTGAGTCCCATGAACCACCGCGATGGCCGTGGCTGCTGCAACCCTGTCCTTGCCCCGCTTGAGTGCCGTCGCGACTGCCGTTGGAATATTCGGGCAATCCGCAGTCCACCACCCATTCCGACACGTTGCCGTGGGTGTCGTACAAGCCAAAGGCGTTGGGTGCGTACTGTCCGCGCTTGCGCGGTGTGTCTTGTCCGTCATTGCAGTCAATTACTGTCCATGCGCGGTAACGACGTTTTACCGTTTGGTCGGCGACGTTCGCGTAGTCACATAACTGCTTTGGTTGGTCGCCAAAAAAGTACGGACTTTGACTGCCCGCGCGGGCAGCGTATTCCCATTCGGCTTCGGTAGGCAGACGATAGCGCTCGCCGGTTTGGATGCTCAGCCAGTCTGCATATTTCGTGGCTTGTTGGTGCGAGACATTGGCGATTGGGCTGTCTTGACTCAGCTCCTCGACGGTTATTGCCGCCGCGACTTTCTTGGGTAACTCCGCTCCTGTGGCCTTAGCGTAGCGCCCAAACTCGCCGATACTGACTTCGTATTTACCGACCGCAAAGGGCTGGGTGAGTTGTACTGAACGGACGGGCCGCTCCTGCCCACTGCCCGTTGCATTGCCCATGATGAATTCTCCCGCCGGCACTATGACCATTGGCGGCGCGTTGCCGCCAATCGTTAGCTTGTCGACCAGTACTGTGCCAGACACGGCGCGGAGCTTGTTAAGGTTGAAGCGCACTGTTTGCCCGGCTGGTGTCAGATTGACTGTTTTCGTCTGGGTTCGGTAGCCCATGGCTCTGGCCGTGACCGATACTTTGCCTGCAGGCAGGCGCTTGGCCGCAGAATACGCCTGTGTGTCGCTGCCCGCCGGGGTGACGTCAATGAAGCTATCGGCTGGGATCGCTTGCACGGCCAGCTTGCCGTACCCCCGCGCCAGGGTAATTTGCTCGGTATTGTCGCCGTATTGAATGGTAATGCGCTTGTCTTGGGTAATGTATCCGGGGCGACTAACCTGCAGGGTATATTCTCCCATGGGCAGCCGCACACCCGCTGCGTATTTTATAGCGGCGCCGATAATTTCCACTTTGGCGCTTGCTGGCCTGAGTTTGAGCGTGAGACTGCCATGGGGGTCCATACCTAGGTTCAGATTAACTTGCTGGTTCGCGCCGGAATTAAGCACTAGATCTGTTTTCGCATCACGCCGCTCGGCCTTGCCCATACGGATGCGGTGCTTACCCGACGTGAGGGTTATCTGGGTCGGGGTTACTACGGATAGGCGCTCGCCATCTATTTCGACCCAAGCGCCTTTGGGGTTTGACATTAATTCTAGGACGCCCTGCCCAGCTTGCAGTGGGTAGTTGCGCTGCAGGTGATCGCCTAAGGCAAGGTCTAGTTGTTCGGTCGTCATTTCATAGTGACTGTGCGCCACCGCCAATTTGTAACGTCCCGGGCTTAGGGGATGATCTTCGATGGGGGTCGTTCCGATGAATTGGCCATTAATGGACACCCGTGCATCACCGGGCTGACTGGTGACGCTGATGCTCGCTGTAAAGAACATGAAATAGGCCGCTGCCATTAACACCAACACCAGCAGTCCGAGTAAAATTTTTACTTTGCGGCTCAATTTGAACTCCTTGCATTCGAGGCGTAGTTTGCAATGGCAGAACACATTGATGCAAAGCCGATTTGAGCGCGAGGACAACTATGAATCTGGCCCAATGGCAATTAGACACAGACATTAGAGCCGCTCTAAGTGAGAGAAAAATCGCTGTGGTGGGGTTGTCGGCGAACCCGGCCCGCCCCAGCCATGACGTTGCTCGGGTGATGCAAGGACACGGTTATACGATCGTGCCTATTAACCCGCGCGAGGATCTTGTTTTAGGCGCTACCAGCTATCCTAGCCTAAGTGCCGCAGCGGCTGAGACGGGGCCAATTGCTTTGGTGAATGTGTTCCGCGAATCCAGCGCGGTGCCCGCTATTGCCGAGGAGGCCGTGAGTATTGGCGCGCGATTTTTGTGGCTACAGTTTGGGGTGATTAACTTGAGCGGCATCAAGATCGCGGCGGCTGGCGGTCTCACTTGCATCGTGGACCGTTGTTTGAAGGTCGAGTATCGGCGGCTGCATGGTTTTGCTGGCTGAGACTTTAGATGTATTTGATCAAGGGGGATGGCTTTATCAAAGAAAATTCATAACCAGGCTTTGCACAACGATTACGCCTAACCCCGCCAGCACGCTGCCATGAAATCGGTCTAGTTTGGAGTCGCTTCCGGTTATTCTTTGATCAATCGGTTCTAATCGTTTGTCGACTTGTTCGAATCGCTGCTCTACTTGCTCAAAGCGCTCGCAAACTTGAGCAAAACGCTTATCGACCCGCTCAAAACGGTCGTCGTACGCCCCATGAGGCTGTCGAAATTTTATTGAGTTTGCGCTGTGTGGGCTTTGAGCTGTTTTTTTAATCGAACGCCGCGCTCTTCTACCCGGATAAGTCGCTGATCCACTTCGTTCACTGCGCTAGTGACTGCAGCAATACGCTCTATCGCAATCTCGCCCCGAGGTTCAGTACGGTCAAGTCGCCGTTCTACATTCCCCATACGCTGAATCAATTCTGCTAGGGCCGCCTACCCCTGTGTTTTTCTTTTATATGTCAGAGTAAATTTTTGACTTGTCGATTACGACGCATCACCAACCACACCTACAAGCCGCTTTGCTGCCGCGCAAAAGGCCACCACTGCTTCGCGCATATCTGCGCGGCGGGCATCACCTTGGCTTTCGCTAAAACAAAAACTTAGCCGCAACTGGTTCATACCGGCACCGGGATCGCGCTGCCGCGCATCCGCCGGATAAAAGTCGTACATGGGAATAACGACAATGCCGTGTTCCTTCACCAATTGTTCTATGAGTGCGTCGTCGGTTTGTATTACTGGCGTTCCAGCAACGCGCTTGAAAGTGAACACCGAGAAAAAGCCGCCATCTGGCACGGTCCATTCAAAGTGTTCTTTATAGTCGTGCAATTCCGCCTCTAATGTGTCTAACAGTATTTGCCTGTTCTCTCGATATACGCCGAGTTTGTTTTCCGCCAATGGCCACATACTGTCGCGTTTTGTATAACACCCGTTGTCTTCCCGCTTATGCATTAGGGCTTCAAATCCGCGCAACGCCGCCGGATTTTGAAACAACACATCTGCGCTGGACTCAGTTAAGGCGAGGGTGCTTAACGGTACGTCTTCGCCACCCTCTATTTGTATTGTTGCATCACTGTACAAATACCCCACTCTAGGACCGGGAAAGCCAATTTTTGATCCGGTAAATAAGTGGATGGTCTGCTTGGAATCTATGCTCAAGAACGTCTGCGCGCGGTCGGCCGGTGCTGCGTAGTTAATATATAGGTAGGGCGCGTCTTCAAGCACCAGCACTCCTTCTTGGCGTAACACCTCGATGATCTGTTCTCTGCGCCTCTGACTGAAAGAGAACCCGGCAGGGTTATGTCCGTCTGGCACGGTGTAATAAAACGGCACAAGGTAGCCTTGGTCACGTGCGGCGTGTATTTGCTCGCGCATCCGCTCAGGTATTGCGCCTTCGTCATCCATTTCGACGCTGAAGATCGTCGCATGCTGGCACAAGCTGGCGCGCGCGGTGAATCCAGCATAGGTTGGAGCATCGGTGATGTACGCCAACGGTTCACCACTGCGTTCAAATAACGAACATGCGAGGCTGATGCCTCCAGATGCGCCAACAGTAGGTATAAGCCTTTCCGGATCTATCGCTAGCTTCCAATCCTTCCCATACACGTAGGCGAAGGCCTCGCGAGCACTTTTGGGCCCCAACGTATCGGTGTAGGCGTAACTCTCGCGTAGGTATTCTGGCAACACGTTGGAGTCGTTTTGGCCTTCTTGCTCCTTTAGGTAATCGAAATAATCGTTTTGATGCTGCAAGAATTCACGCGGGTCGGTAACTTCCGGGTGCGGATATCCAGCGCCCAAGTGATGCACCTTGAGCCCGCGTGCCTGCGCAATTTCGCGCAATCCCGGCAGCGAAGCGGCCATTTTTCGGGTTACCGATACGGCTTGTTGTTTGACTTTTGGGGCGATCAAATTCGCCATAGGTTGCTCCTAAGTTGCCGCTATTGCCCTTTTAGTTTTTTATAGCTCGCGAATCGGCGCTCGTCTAATCGGCCATCGTCGAGTGCCGCCTGAACCGCGCAGCCCGGCTCTGCATTATGCGCACAATCTCTAAACCGACAAGCTTGGGCGAGGGCTTCTATATCATCAAAAAGCTCTGCCACCCCGGCGTCGGTATCGGCCATCTGAAACTCACGCATGCCGGGGCTGTCTAAAATCACCGCGCCTTGAGGCAATAAGTGTGCCGACCGGTAGGTGGTGGTGTGCCGGCCTTTGCCGTCTTCTTCACGAATGGCTTGAGTGCGCTGCACATCACCACCCATTAACGTGTTCACTATGGTTGATTTGCCAACGCCCGAGGACCCAAGCAATGCAATGGTCTGACCTTCTCCACACCACGGCTCCAGCGCTCTCGCTGCAGCTGGCTCTAGGGCGTTTAGTCCACAGATGGCAACGGTTTGGAAGGCCGAGCGCAATTCTGCTTGGTACGCTTGCGGATCTGGGGTCTGGTCGATTTTGGTTAAAACGATGACCGGCTCAATACCCGCTTCCAACACTACGGATACGTAACGCTCCAAGCGCGGCACATTGAAGTCGGCATTGCAGGACGTAACGACGAAGGCCGAATCCACATTCGCAGCGATTAGTTGCAGCGTGCGATTGCCTGCGGGACTGAGGCGCGCCAACAGGCTGCTGCGTGGTAACACCTCAAGTAGTTTACCGTCCGTCGTATCGAGTACGACCCAATCACCAACTGTTGGCCGCTCGCGCTCGGGTCGTTGGAACCACTTACCGCTGATGGGTACATTACTGCGCGCACCACTTAATGGCGGCGCCACGATAAGGCCTGTGCGCTGAACCTCGGTGACCCGGTGCAGACTCCGGTCGGGCTCGGCCAAATGCGCACTGCGAAGATCGGCAAAGGACGACTTCCAGCCCAGCGCACGCAGCATTGTTTCGTTATTCTGGTTGCTCAAACGTTGCCTTGTATGGTGTTTTAGTGCCGCCCATTAAAAATCCCAAAATGGCTGGGAACGCTGCACGAAGACTCGATCTATTAACTAACGGCAGCAGCCGCATATCTGCGCGCAGATCATCGGTGAGACCTAAACTGGATGCTGTCACGAGGCCCCAGATCAAGCGACTCAACGTACTCAGCGAACATTCTAGCACCGCACATTCCACTTCGCCTTCTAACGTCACTACCCGGGCGCGCCCAACTGCCAGCCAAAGTTCCAACCCGACTTCGATAGTTGCAACCTCTGCCCAACCGATTTCGCGCCACATCTTTTTGTTGCACTTCGATCACTGGAGGTTTCGAAATCTCTAATGGCGACACCTGCCCCAAGCCATGCCACAAATTCCTTTCGTCAGTCTTTTACAGGCAGTATCGGCCGACGAGTCGGAAATGCTGTATTCGTTGAAGACATTTCCAATAAGGCCTGTTTGCTCGGATATGCCGACAACCATTCAAGCTGGATGCGGGTGACATTCATAAGCCCAAACTGCCCGTCTGCATGGCGAGCCAATGCCTGCTGAGGACTGATCCATATGCTGTCGACTGTTTCCTGGGCGTCATGAGTGCCACGCTGACTTTCCGGTGCGCTGGCGATAAAAAAACGGGTGTCAAAACGGCGCGGGCGACCTAGCGGAGTGATGAAGCGATTGTAAAAATGCACATGGTCTACGGCCAAACGCAGTGACTCGCGATGACAAATATCCAATAGCGACAGCTCTCCGTCGTGCAACGGATCTCGGTAAGCCGAAAACCGTTCGTGGGTCTGCTCATCATCAAATGAGATCAATGCGCCACTGTCATCATAGGCCAGCAGCAAACCCGCTTCTTCGAACGTCTCTCGAATCGCCGCAATCCAGAATCCACGCCATTCGTCCCCAAGCGCTTTGACCTGGGGGGCCTGCGACTCGGTCGGCCCATGACGGAATGCATCGTATTTATGCAGATGATCGTCAGCGTCGACGCGGCCACCCGGGAACACATACATATCCGAGGCAAAGCTGGCTTTGCTGGTGCGTTTAAGCATAAATATTTCATAACTTGACGGCGCTTCGCGCACTACGATGACGGTCGCAGCTGGCCGAATCGGTTGAACTGGTGTCGACATATTTCCCCCTTTGACGTTTAAGGCTAACGACAATTTCTTGTGAGGTCGATCCCCTGTCCCGATCGTTAATTATTCATACACCAAGACTGTTCCACGGCACCGAGGTTTCGGGTACTTTGTACCTGCCCACGTTTCGCGGGCAATTCCTTTGGAGGGGTGTGATGGACAATCAAGATTACTGGAAAGCGAACATTCGACTGATGCTCGTGCTGTTGGCCATTTGGTTCACGGTCTCTTTCGGCTTTGGCATTCTGTTCGTTGAGCAACTTAATCAGATTTCATTTTTTGGTTTCAAATTAGGTTTTTGGTGGGCGCAGCAGGGCTCGATCTATGTGTTCATCGGCCTGATCTTTTATTACACGCACAAAATGAAAAAGATTGACCGCCAATTCGGCGTTTCTGACGACGATGAGGATGACGCCTAATATGGACGCTCAAGAGCTTACCTACCTCTTCGTTTTTCTCTCATTTTCGCTCTACATCGGCATCGCCATTTGGTCCCGCGCGGGTTCTACAAACGAGTTCTATGTGGCTGGGGGTGGCGTCCACCCAATCGCTAATGGCATGGCTACGGCAGCCGACTGGATGAGTGCGGCGTCGTTCATTTCTATGGCAGGCATTATCGCGTTTATGGGTTATGACGGTGCGGTTTACCTGATGGGCTGGACCGGAGGCTATGTCATTCTCGCTTTGCTGCTGGCGCCTTATCTGCGCAAATTTGGCGAATTCACGGTGCCCGATTTTATCGGGTCGCGCTACTACTCGACCGGCGCGCGCGTGGTTGCAGTTATTTGTCTGATCCTGATTTCTTTCACCTATGTTGCAGGGCAGATGCGTGGGGTCGGTATCGTATTCTCGCAATTCCTCAACATTCCTATTTTCTGGGGTGTGATCGTCGGTATGGCGATCGTTTTTATGTACGCCGTGCTAGGCGGTATGAAAGGCATTACGTACACTCAGGTTGCCCAGTACTGCGTGTTGATTTTTGCCTATCTGGTGCCTGCCATTTTTATCTCCATGCTGATTACTGGCATTCCGATTCCACAAATCGGCTTGGGTGCTGAGGTCGCTGACGGCTCCGGTTTATCGGTCCTGCAAAAACTCGACAATACGCTGGTCGAATTGGGATTTGCCCCCTACACCGAAGGCGTGAAAAGCAAGATTGATGTCTTTGCCATCACCATGGCGCTGATGATTGGCACCGCTGGTCTGCCCCATGTCATTGTCCGATTCTTTACCGTGCCGAAAGTCTCAGACGCGCGTAAATCTGCGGGTTATGCGCTGCTGTTTATCGCGCTTTTGTACACCACCGCGCCTGCGGTCGGCGCATTTGCCCGTCTGAACTTTGTCGATACCGTGCATAACACTCAGTACACCGAGGTGGCCGGCTGGTTCAAGAGTTGGGAAGATATTGGCCTTATCGGCTGGCAAGACAAAAATAACGACGGGCGCATTCAGTACTATCCCGGCGCAGCCTTCGACGGCAAGCCTACTTTTGATGATACGCGCCGCGCCGACGGCTCGCGCACAGTAACTAATACACCCTCCGAGTCGAGCAATGAGGTCTATGTGGATCGCGACATCATGGTTTTAGCGAATCCTGAGATCGCCCAATTACCCGGCTGGGTGATTGCACTGGTGGCGGCCGGCAGCTTGGCGGCAGCCTTGTCCACCGCCGCCGGGCTGTTGCTGGTGATTTCCACATCGATCTCTCATGATCTACTGAAACAGACCATGGCCAAGGGCCTTACTGATCGCCAAGAACTCTTTTATGCCCGGGTGGCTGCAGTTACCGCAATTTTGATTGCCGGCTATCTCGGCATTGATCCACCGGGCTTTGTGGCACAGGTCGTGGCCTTCGCTTTTGGCCTTGCAGCCGCGTCTTTGTTTCCAGCTATTCTGTTAGGCATATTCGATCGGCGCATGAACAAAGAGGGCGCCATCAGCGGCATGCTGGTCGGGTTAATTTTTTGCTTCAGCTACATCGTATTCTTTAAGTTTATAGCCCCCGAGCTGAACTCTGCTGCACACTGGTGGTTTGGCATCTCGCCCGAAGGTATCGGTACGCTGGGCGCTGTACTGAATTTCTCGGTTGCTTTTGGCGTTTCACGGCTCACTCCCGATGTACCAGATGACGTCCAGCGGTTGATAAACAACATTCGAATTCCGAAAGGGGTCGGCGACCCGCGTTCGCATTGATTCGGTACTCTAGGATAGAGCTAGCTTCGAACACCGCCGCTGGCGAGCAGTACCTCACCCGTGATCCAATTGGATTCGGGGATACACATAAGGT
>ERZ802824.1635-NODE-1635-length-11852-cov-11.1885_pt1 | contig 11852 bp, 10 predicted proteins | sample MGYA00345650_ERZ802824 | MGnify/ENA primary metagenome ERZ802824 (study PRJEB30503, sample SAMEA104212361) | marine metagenome | biome: Westerlies Biome; feature: [SRF] surface water layer (ENVO:00010504) within the epipelagic zone...; material: water... | reverse complement strand
ATCAACTTCGTTCTCTTCGTTGTCTTTCCTATCCTTTTCGATATTCTTGATTGTGCTCTCCGCCATTGCGCGAAATGCCGATGTGTCCGCTATTTTGTAGTCCACTTCGTACTGACTGGCGTACTCGTCGCGAACATGACTAATCGCATACACCTCGCTGAAGCTGAGTTGTGAGTTCCCATATATTTCGTCTCTAAATTTATTGATATAGTAATTGATATTGGTATTTTTCATAATTTATATATCTCTAGCTTTTATTTTACAAAAATGTTAAGTTAATATCCATATAATATAATATGTAATAAAGATGGAATCCAACTTAATGAGCAAAGGCGACATCTTGAAAAAAATAGAAGAGATTCAAAAACAACTATCTCATAAACAATTTAACAAGACCCTACAAATTGGCATTTTCTTTCTTGTTGTTTGTATCATGTTGTTTTTCCTCGTATTCTTCATTATGGACTTTTTGAACATCATTGGTATCTATTTCCAAAAGGTGAAAAACATCAAAGCCAAAGAGAAAATGTTCGTGATCGCGGACGACAATGATTACGACAAGTCTGGTATTCAGTACGAGAACGAAATCGATCACATCGAAGACCAAATCGTGAAACGAAACACAAACTTAGAAAATAGGTTGAAAGAAATGATAGAGTGGAAGAAATCCAACAAGATTCCTAATGTAAAGATCGAAAGCAAGATCGACATGACGGTTATGGAAGACAAATTCGACAATTACGAGTATGACAAACGAAAGAATGGTGAGAGCTTCTGGAAGATGATGATTCTCCCTCCTAAATACTATCAGTACATTAACAACAAGGCCAAACCATTTTATCGTTTCATGAATCAGAATTGAATAGGTATTTAAAGTGTATTTAGATGATGGTATGTAGACACATTGCACATACACCATGATTGCAGTAGAGTACTGGTATTTTGCGCCACTACTCTATCTATTCTTGATTTGCGCACCCTTCGTATTCCCTAATGTACTCTTTAAGAAACAAAGTTCTTCACAGTCCAAATACGACGAGTCCATCATCCTTTTCGTGAACATCAACCAGCACAGCGAAGGAGACAACGCATACTACACAGATAAGGTGGTTTGGGTGGACGCTTTCTTCGAGAACGAAGACGATTATGGTCTAGAAGGTGTTAGTGAGCTTAAAGTGTTCAGAAATGTGGAGATGGACGATGCAGACCTCGAAGCATTTATCTTTGATTTGAGAGATTTCATGGATCATTGTACTAGTAAGCTCAATAAACAACCCTTCGTGGTATTACAGTGTTCCACGGTCGATTATGAAGCCTATCTAAGGGATTATGGTATAAAGAACCTTGTGAACATCCATAGGTTGTATGGATTTCACAACAAAGACTTGTCGACCGTTCCGTCTTCGTCTTCGGTGTCCTTACTGCGAGACATTATGGTTGCGGATGACGAATGTGCCACTAATGTAATCGAGATCTTAGAAGATTGGGTGCGGTGATGCACATATGATACATGAATCAAATTATTTTCCCTTTTGATATTAAATGATTCTTGATTTTAGTTCCCGAAGTTTGATCATACTGTATTTGACTATTGTATGGATTCAAGGTATTTATTTTACCGCTTTCAAGAACCCCTTCACCATAAAAGCTCCAGACGCCATTTTACTCGCAGCATTAAACATCCTTTGTATATGGATGATCAAATCCAATGTTTTGAAAGGGACTACAAACCTTCCGGAAAAGCCTAAATCAGAGTACCTCGGATTGGGTAGCACCATGAACGAACACATTTGGAGCATGTTTTATGATTACAAAGTCATCGTAGAGCGTCACGACAGGAAACAATTTGTGTAGAGTTGTTACTTCCTTTTTATTCATTTATAAATGGTCATTCAAATGAATGAGTTTATGAATCATCATCCAAATATGAATGAGTTTATGAATCATCATCCTAGCGAATGAGTTTATGAATCATCATCCAATAATTATGTCGCATAAATGTAAATGACAACAACCTCCCAATTAGTGGTGATCTCATTCATTATAAACTTTATGTTTTTTACCTCTGGTATCGATAAATTCCTTCACTTCCCAAAGGTGGTGATCGGACTGAAAAAAAGATTCCCCGTAGAATTGTACCACATCTTTTATCAACTTATGATTGTGGGGGTCATTGTGATTGAGCTTTTTGCACCAGTCATGATAATGTACAGCATCTTCAATCCTTCGTACAAACGATATGGTGTGTACGCTTGTTACGCACTTGTCGCATTTACCGTACTCGCCACCTTGTTGTACCACTTTCCTCCGATAGGCGTCCAGTGGTATCCCTTCACTAGCAACATCACAACTGTGGGTGGATTGTTGGCGCTGAGTATGCTATTGAGATAGGCATTACATGGTCCCACTCCCACTAAACTGGGCATATCATGGTCCCACTAAAGTGTCTGCATGATATGGTGCTGACCTTCCACGATTTTCAAATGAAAATGATTCGAATAATGATTCGCTAGTAATTCGCTGAATTTGATGTATCTATCTCTATCCCCACCTATAATTGTGATTCTTCTTCTGTAAACGCTCTTTTTTATCAACCGAACCCAACTCGATGTTTGGCATACTTTCTCCACAATGTCGCACCAGTATTTGAACGGTCTCGATAACAAGCCTCTCATCAATCCACGCGGTTCCTCTAAGGATGTCCTAACGAACCGTTCGTACCAAAACAAATACAACTCTTTCATCCACAGAGGGAGTGCCCAAAGAACTCGGTACCACTTCTCGTACCTTCTCGTTTTGTAGTCCAGTTCGATGTTGCATGGATTGACGAAGCACACTCCCACAACCTCGTTACAATCCTCCCTCTCTAACAACTTCATCACTATCATACACCCCAAAGAAAACGCATAGATACGCACTCGGTAGAACTCAGGACTTTCTGTATACTTTTGTACTAGTGAATGGACTTTCGAAGCTTGTTCATCTAGTGATTTGTTAGTCACACAGTAGACGATGTTTGTGTCTGCGGGTCCGTGTCTCTGTATGAAAGGTTCGAAATAGTTGCGAGATGTTCCTAGTCCTCCGACGAATATATTTACTTTGAAATGCATTACAAAAAAGACTCTATTCTTACTTATCTACTCATTCATTGTTTTAAATCTTAACACGATTCATTCAATTCAATTCAATCCACTTCTTCCATGTTTTCCTCCTCTACCACGACGCTGTTCTCGCTATCGGCATTCTCAACATTCTCGGTTAAAGCATTCTCGGTTAAAGCATTATCGCTTTCATCGGGAAACATTCCCGTGGAGATCATCGTATACACTCGTTTGCTGTACTCACTCGGGTCCTCGTGGATGTACCCAGACGAGATCATCGCCGTTTGGAAAAGAAGTTGCATCACATTCGAGAAGATCTTGTCGTCCATAGAAGACGCCTTGTGTTCTTCGTACAATTTATTAATCATATAATGCTTTGGATTCAGTTCAAAATTCTTCTTACTCATGAATGTGGCTTGTTGGCTCACGCTATTCGCTTGTAGGGTTTGGGCCTTCATGATGCGTTCCATATTGGCGCTCCAACCGTACGATGCGGAGGTTACACAGCAAGGTTCGTCTTCGGGAAGTGTCGAGACGGTGACATTCGTCACTTGCTCACCCACCACTCCTTTCACTTTCTTACAAAACGATTCGTAGCTCTTCTTAGTGTCTTCGTCCATCTTCTCCCCCTCAATATCTGCGTTCTCTTTCGTAATGTTGACTAACTTGTTTCCATCGAACTTGTCGAAATGAGGAGTGATGTATTCGTCGATCGCTTCCGTCATAAACAACACATTGTATCCCTTACTCGTGATGTTCTTCACGAAGGGGGTGTTCTTCAAGGATTTCACATTTTGACCAGTGATGAAGTAAATGTTCTTTTGGTCCGCTTTCATGTCTTTCACATAATCGGATAGCGACATCCACTTGTCTGGAGTATTCGCAGAGTAGAAGCGAAGGAGTTTGATTAGTTTCTCACGATTGGCGCTGTCCTCATGAATGCCAAGTTTGATGTTTTTGCTAAAGTTGGTAAAGAAGGTTTTGTATGTTTGCACTCCTTCGTCCGTGTCGTCGTCGCTGAGTTCGGTGAATAGTTCGATGGATTTCTTGATAATGTTCTTCTTGATAATCTTCATGATATTGTTTTGCTGAAGCATCTCCCTCGACACATTCAAAGGAAGGTCCTCACTATCTACGATTCCGCTGATGCACGACAACCACTCTGGAACGAGCTTGTCACAGTTGTCCATGATGAACACCCTCTTCACATACAATTTGATGTTGTTGTTTCCGTCCGAACTCTTTTGAAACATGTCCTGTCGCTGTGTTTTCGAAACATACAACAGCGCCTTGAACTCGAACTGACCCTCCGCACTGAAATGCTTCACCGCCAAATGGTCCTCCTTCGAGTTCGTGAGGGACTTGTAGAAAGACGCATACTCCTCGGGCGTTACGGTGTCCGCCTTACGCAACCAAAGCGGCTTGTCCTCGTTGAGTTGTTTCCATTCTTCCACGGTGTACTCGACCGTCTTTGTTCTAGGTAAGGATTCGGTCTCTTCTGTTTCTGTTTCTGTTTCTTTCTCTTCGTCACTAGTCTTCTTGTCCAAATCATCCCCGTCGATTTCCTCCACACCATCCTCCTCGTCCACGATCTCCTCCTTCGTCTCGGTGCGTGTCGTAAGAAGGTTGATGGGATGAGTTAGATACTGACAATGCTCCTTCACAATTTCCATGAGCTTACGCTCCTCTAAGTAACCGAGGCACTCCGGCTTCATGGTCAGTTCGATTCGGGTCCCACTCAATTCGACGGATGCTTCGTCTGATGCTTCGTCGATCGTGAAGGTGCCACCAGCGTTGGATTCCCAAAGATAGCAAACATCACCGTCCTTTCGAGAGTACACCTTCACATTCTCCGCGACAAGGTACGAGGAGTAAAAGCCAACGCCGAATTGACCAATGAGGCTCACATCGGCGGTGCCCTCCTTGAGATTTTCCATAAATTGTTTTGTGCCTGAATTTGCGATTGTACCAAGGCACTTGATAAGATCCTCCTTGTTCATTCCGATTCCGTTGTCTTCAATGGTCAAGAGACGAGCGTCCTTGTCTACCTTCAGTTTCATCTCGTAGGAACGACTCTTCGAGGAGTCCGTGAGCGAGATGTGACGCATCTTGTCGATCGCATCGGAGGCGTTGCTTAGAAGCTCTCTAATGAAGATGTCTTTGTTCGAATAGAACGCATTGATGATTAAGGAGAGGAGTTGATTGATTTCGGCTTGAAATTCGTATTTGGACATAACCACAACTGTTTTTTGGATATAATGAAAAGCACCACAATTTTCTAAATCATTTTTGCCAGTACATTTATTTTGCGCTTTCTTATTTCTTTCATAAAAATAAAATTGTAATCACATACTGAATTATCCCATGATACGAATCCTTGTATTAGAGTTTGGATCAAATAAGTACAACAAACAAGTTGTCAACTATTTGAAGTCCACCCATAAATGCACCATAACCACCTATGACTTATTCAAAAACAATCTAGTCAAAACGATGGACATCGATCAATTCGATTGTCTACTGATTGGGGGTGCGAAGAAGACCATAAGCCTTCGTAAGTTAATCACTCTTGAAAAAAACGCGAAGAACAATCCGTTACAAGAGGCGTACGCAATCATCAAGCGATTCTGGAACAAACCCATACTCGCGTACGGTTACGGATGTATGCTCCTAGGACTCTACTACAAATGTGATGTTGTTCCTCTCGAGGAGCCGAATGTGAACGACCATCAACACATTATTGTCGACCATCGTTACAAAATAAACAAAATAAACAAAACAGAGATGGGTCCTGATGAGATAACAGTCACCTTCAACAACCATAACACATTACACATACCTAGAGACAACTTCTTAGTGGAACCTCTTATGTTTCGTGCTAAACAAAGATTCGACCCATGTGGATTCAGATTCGATGCTATGCATTATGGTTTTATATTCAGATTGATTGATTCTAAATATGGAAAAAATATTATTGAAAACTTTTTTTCTATCGTAGGAACTTCGTACTAGTGAAGTAGACACACTCATTTATAATACCCACCTTTATACTGACCTTTGTTTTTCATGTAGTGAGGATTTTGCTTACGATCGATTTTGTGCTGCGCAATCGCGAACACAGACCCATTAAACTCTAGCTTTTCTTTCGATATGTTGTGCTGAGGAATCACAAACTTCTTTTTATTTACCGGATTGACGAATGTCAACTCCTTCAAAAAAGTACATTTAGCATTTTGTTCCGTGATGTCCTTATTCATGTACTCTTTCAACACTTTGCTAAATAAGGTGGGTCCCGAAAGTTCGAAGATGTTCGTTTTGTGTTTACCCGTCTCGATGCACATACAAATGTGATTGATCGCTTTCGTAAACACTTCGCTATTCGCTTCTCCCGCTAGAAACGCTTGATAAATACGATCATTTCGATTGTTTTTGCAGTTGTCTGTGGTTGTGATCAAATGCGAGTCATCGAAATTAAACACACCTTCTAATGGGGTAGTGCAACTGATGTCCACATCGATATACACCCCTCCCTTGATAAATAAGATACAGTATCGGAAAAAATCAGCCTTCAAACTACCGTTAAGTATTCGCTTGTAACATTTGTTGATTCGTTCATCAAAATGTTCGTTAATAAAACTAAGTATGTCGCTGTCGTCGAAAAAAGTATATTCGAAACTAGGGTTCTGAGTGGTCCATGTTCGTCTTAACTTATCTATACTTTCGTTCGGCTCTTTAGTTTTCCAAGTTTGATAAATGCTCTTCGGAATCATTGTATGCTTTCGATGCTTGTTGTCAATATCATATACATATATTTTTTTCTTTAGTCAATGTCCTCGACGGTAGGTTCGGTCGCTCCAGGAGGACTAGCGGAAGGTTCACCACCCTCCTCTTGGTACATGCTACTCATGATGGGATTGACCACGGCTTGAACCTCCTTCAAAACATCGTCACACTCTTCCTTCGTCGCCGTGGCGTTGTCGTCCAACCAATTCGTTTTCTCCTCGATTAGCGCCTTCAACTCAGATCTCTGTTCGTCGCTCAGTTTCACATTGTCGTCGTTCACGGTGTTTCGGGTGTTGTACAAGTAACTCTCTAGCGCGTTTCTGGATTCGACGCGCTGCTTCTGCTTCTCGTCCTCCTCCTTATACTGTTCGCTCTCCTTGATCATCTCCTCGATTTGTTCCTTCGTCATGCGACCTGTTTCGCTAGTGATCGTGATTTTTTGGCTCTTTCCCGTTCCCTTGTCCATCGCACTCACATTCAAGATACCGTTGGCGTCGATGTCGAAGGACACCTCGATTTGTGGTACACCTCGAGGCGCGGGTGGGATTCCGCTCAACTCGAACTCACCGAGTAGACGGTTGTCCTTCGTGAAGCCCCGCTCCCCCTCGAACACCTTGATGGTAACGGCGGGTTGGTTGTCAGAGTATGTAGAGAACACTTGAGACTTTTTGGTAGGGATGGTGGTGTTCCGGTCAATCAAGTTCGTCATTACACCACCCGCGGTCTCAATTCCCATAGATAGTGGTGTGACATCGAGAAGGAGTAAGTCCTTGATGGCGTCGTCCTTCGAGCCGCTTAGGATGGCCGCTTGGATCGAGGCTCCGATGGCAACGGCCTCGTCCGGATTCACCGACTTGCATAGCTCTTTGCCGTTGAAAAACTCAGAGAGCATCTTCTGAATCTTGGGGATACGAGTGGACCCTCCGACTAAGATCACCTCGTCCACTTCACCCTTCGAGAGCTTGGAGTCTCGCATCACCTTCTCCACCGGATCCATGGTACGCTTGAAAATGTCCGAGCAAATCTCCTCGAATCGCGCACGAGTGATGCTGGAGTTGAAGTCCATTCCCTCGAAGAACGAATCAATCTCAATGGTGCCTTGGGCGGATGTCGAGAGATTTCGCTTCAGCTTTTCGCACGAGGTTCGTAGACGACGAATGGAACGAGGGTTTCCGGATGGATCCTTGGAATGCTTACGCTTGAACTCTTTCACGAAATGTTGCACTAGTCGGTCGTCGAAATCCTCTCCTCCTAGATGGCTGTCTCCCGCGGTCGCTTTCACTTCGAACACCCCGTCTTCGATGCTTAGCATCGTGCAATCGTGAGTGCCACCTCCACAGTCGAAAATCAACACATTCTTCTCCTTTTCGCACTTGTTGTCCATACCGTACGCGATCGCAGCGGCTGTAGGTTCGTTGATGATGCGTAGGACATTCAATCCCGCAATCACACCCGCGTCCTTCGTCGCTTGGCGCTGGTTGTCCCCAAAATAGGCGGGTACCGTAATCACGGCGTCCTTCACCTCCTCACCTAAGTAGGTCTCTGCGATTTCCTTCATCTTCGTGAGAATCATCGCGCTAATCTCTTCGGCGAAAAAGTCCTTCTCCTCGCCCTTGTGTTCGACACGAATTTTGGGTTTGTTGTTTCCGTCGTTCACCACCTTGAACCCCCAAGTCTTCGCGTCCGCTTGCACATGATGGTCGTCGAAAGTGCGTCCCACAAGACGCTTCGCATCGTGGATGGTGTTCGTCGGATTCATGGACGCTTGGTTCTTCGCCGAATCTCCGATGAGACGCTCTTCGTCGGTGAACGCCACATAGGAAGGTGTCGTCCTATTTCCTTGATCGTTTGCAATAATCTCCGTACGGCTATTTTGCCATACACCAACACACGAATAGGTCGTTCCTAGATCAATACCGATCGCAGGAGCCATGTTAATAAGATATGTAATAAAACACATCAAGTTTTTAAATGTGTTACGATGTCTTTGAAGTAATAGATCATGATAAAAAAACACGAGTATTTCACATACAGTAGTAGATAGAATTTCTTCTTGTCTGTGTTACAGAAATGGCGTTCCATGTCCTTATTGTTGTCGAAGCACAAAATAAACAAGTACATCATCGTGGCGATTGTAAAAAAAAAGATAGCCTCTATCCGTTTCATGTTTTTTCTTCTTTCTTTCTTTATATAACATATACTTTTTATTAAACCATTACCTAATCCTACCCATCTATTTAATATTCCTCTAGCATCGAAAGATTGTGTTCGAATTCTAAGTTGTTCATCACACACTCGTCGTCGATTTCGTCTAAGTCGTCCACTTCCGACATGCCTTCGTCGTATTCGTTATCTTCGATCGTTTCTAGCATGGAGTCATCCACAATGATTTGAGAGTCTCCCGTACCACAAGGTGGCACTTGTCCCATCATGATGTTAGCCGAGACTCCGTTCACTTTGTCGTACTCACTGAAGATGCCCGCCTTGATTAGCATATCCGAGGTCTCTTCGAAACTGCACTTCGCCAAAGGTCCGATGTCGCTACGATTGATACCGTGTCGATCGATGGATAGCATGTACCCCTTGGAGGTCATCGTGTCCACGAGTAATGAAATGTGGCGGTAATTTACAGAGGTTTCCTTCAACACCTCCTTGATTTCGTTCATGAGACATTCGCGAGCGGCTTCGATACCGAAGATTTGATAAATCTCGTTCACATCGTTCGACACGGTCTTCGTATTATCCACCATAGGATTGGAGAGAATGTCGATGAGATTGTTACCGTCCGTATCGAGAGTCCACTCCGATACCTTCTCGAACATGGAAGTGCGCTCGCTGTACTTCACTATGTCGTTTTTGTTCAAACTGACTTTCTTCACACCCGAGATACCCTTCACGATGATGCTTTCTAGTATGTTGTGCTCGAGTGCCTTCAATTCGGTGATCGCGTCCGATAAGTCTAGCGCGTTCAATTTGATTCGGAATACGATGTTGTCCGCGTTGTCGTCGCTAAACACACAAGAGACCGTCTCGTTGTAGAAGTTGAAGATGGCGTGATGAATGTCGATCGTCGTCAGCTCCAAGTCAAGTAGTTTCATTTTGTCCAACTCTAGGCGCAACACCCACGGAGAGTTCGTGTCGCATTCGTTCGTGAGTAAGTGCTCGTTATAGAATCGAATAAACTCGTCGTCCTTCCTCACAATCTTTTCCGATTCGTAGTATATCTCCGAGTTGCTGAAGACATCTTTTATGTATGTCAATTGGATGGAGTTCAACAACCGCTTGGCGACTTCGAAGTTTCCACTGAGTTCGGGCGTCAAATAGATAGAACACGAAGGAGCCTTGATGTTTTTGCTCACACTCAGCAACTCTTTCATTCGAGGAACACCACGAACCGCCTTAGACGCCGACGCGACACCCGCTTGATGGAAGGTGTTAAGCGTAAGCTGAGTGCAAGGCTCTCCGATAGACTGGGCCGATACCACTCCCACCATCTCAGAAGGGGGTGCAATGGAACCATAAAAGGACATCCTAATTTTTTGTACGAGATAGTCGAAAGTGTCTTTATTAAATCGATGCACCTTAATCATCTTCTTTGGGTTCAAATAGAATCGTAGAAGCATTCCGAATAGCATCTTCCCGTTATTACTCTTGTTAATCACCATGTCCACTTTCTCCAAAGTTTCGATGGTCTCTAAGATGTACAAGGGATTCAAGTCGCTCTTCTTCACCACCTTCGTGAATCCGCTCTTGATGTTAGTGATGAACCTTGCAATCGGTACGGGATACACTACGGTGGACTCCATCATGTTCTTGAATATTTTGGTGATGATGTACTCCTTATCTTGCTTCACATGCTCATAGTAAGTGAACATCTTCTTTTCGTAATCAGGAGTGCTCACGAACTCCTTATATGTACCCGCTAGTAAGTAAGGTTTCAAGATGTCCGCATCGTTCAAGAGGAACTCCTCTGCCATCTTAGTTTCGTCGAACTCGATGTGATACAGTTTGTGATTTTCTAACTTAATCGCATTCATTCCATCATCTCCGTACAAGAACTGAATGATGTGTCCGGACGCATTTCTGACTGTCATATCGAAATTGATCTTACAATCTTCCATCGCCTTGACCAATTTTCTCTGCAAATATCCAGTCTCACTCGTTTTGACAGCCGTATCAATCAAACCCTCGCGACCACCCATCGCATGGAAGAAGAACTCCTGAGGGGTCAAGCCGTTCACGAAGGAGCTCTCCACGAAACCACGACTCTCTGGACCATCGTCATACTTTGTGAAGTGAGGGAGTGTGCGATTGTCGAAACCGTATCCGATGCGCTTACCCTCCACACTTTGCTGTCCGAGACAACCGACCATTTGAATCAAGTTGATCGTACTACCTTTGGAACCAGACTTGATCATGTTCAACATACGATTGTGGTCGTCGATCGTGTCCATTCCTATCTTACCGATCTTCTTCGTTGCGTCGTTCAAGAGATTGGTCACAATGTCTTCGAAGTACTCTTCGTTCGTTTTGATGGTGTAATTTTTCATTTCACCCATATGAATCTTGGTGATTTCGTTGTACACTTTCTTTTTCATTTCGTGTGTAATCTCCTTCATGTTCATGGTCGTTTCTTTGTTAATGATTAAATCACTGATACCGACACTGAAACCATCTTGCACGAGCCAATCACAAATAAGCTTTTGTGTGTTGTCAAACAAATCGGTACACTCTTTCGGACCATTCTCGTTGTACACCATGTGAATGAGACCGTTCGTCATACCTTGATAGATCCCCTTGTCAATCACACCTTGTTTGATTTGACCGTTGGTAATCTTGACATAATTCACATCGTAATCCCCCGCCTTGTCTGGATCGTACGACCTATTCCCACCTTGCATGTTCAGATTTGGTGGGAGAATAGAAGATAGGATTTGCTTTCCACTCCATTTCATGTCCTTTGTCGGC
>ERZ802824.1622-NODE-1622-length-11902-cov-45.324_pt1 | contig 11902 bp, 9 predicted proteins | sample MGYA00345650_ERZ802824 | MGnify/ENA primary metagenome ERZ802824 (study PRJEB30503, sample SAMEA104212361) | marine metagenome | biome: Westerlies Biome; feature: [SRF] surface water layer (ENVO:00010504) within the epipelagic zone...; material: water... | reverse complement strand
GACATTGTTGCGGCAAAGCTGCCGGGCTATGACACCGCCGAAGGCCGGGAACAGTTGGCAGGCATGGTGCGCATGGCCGATCTGACCCGCAAGGGCTTCATGTCGGGTGATCTGTCGACTGTGATGTCACCGCGTACGGTGATCACCTGGGCTGAAAACAACATGATCTTCAATGATCTCACCACCGCCTTCCGGTTGAGCTTCCTGAATAAATGTGACGAGGTGGAACGGCCAACGGTTGCCGAATACTATCAGCGTTGCTTTGGCATTGATCTGCCGGAAGCCCCGGTCCGCCAGGCTGGCAACAGCTAGACGTTCCGATGGCGAATGATGATGCCAACCACCTGTTTCTGAAGTCGACAGCCGCGACGATGCGTGCGCTGGCCGGCGGGGTCGAACATCAGGTCAGCTATGCCGGCACCGACACCCATGTCGGCAAGGAAGATGTGCGCCTGCCCGCCCTGCCCCCACGCGCCACCCCGCAGCAGCGGGCAAGCCTGCGCGGCGCGGCAGACGGTGCAGCCCTGTGGCTGGCGCATCATGACCCGTCAACACATCGCCGCCTGTGCCCGTCACTGGATGGTGCGCGGGCGATTTTCGAATCTGCCGAGCGGGCGCGTGTCGAGGCCATCGGTGCAAATGACCTGAAAGGCGTCGGTGCCAATCTTGAAGCGGCGCTGAACCAGCGCTATGAGAACCGCCAGATTGACGCGCCCGGACAAGCTGATGAAGCTGGGATTGCCGAGGTCGTGCGGCTGATGCTGCGTGAGGAGCTCACCGGTGCACCGCCACCCAGAAACCTGTCGATGGTGATGGATCTGTGGCGTCCGTGGGTGAAAAGCCGAGCCGGTGAGTTGCTGGATGAACTTGGCCAGTCACTCGATGACCAGGAAAGTTTTGCCGAATTGTCGCGCCGCCTCATCGGCGCGCTGGAAACAGATTTGGGAGACTCAGCGTCCGATCAGGATGAGTCCGAAGATGACGGCGATGACAGTCAGGACGATGGTGACGCCGAGAGCGACCAGAATGGCGAACAGTCGGCGGTCGGCGACGACCAGAGCGAGGGCGAAGACAGCCAGTCGATGGAAGATGCCGGCGATGGCGGTACCAGCGATGATTCTGAAATGGTCGATGCTGATGGCACCGAAGATGGCATGGCTGACGGCGAATCACCACATTCCGACATGGACGGTCAGCCACAGAATCGCGGCAATACCGAAGATGCCTACCGCGTTTATGACACCCGATTTGATGAAATCGTACCGGCTGCCGAACTGTGCGATGACGATGAACTGGACCGCCTGCGCCTTATGCTCGACCGGCATATGGAAAATGTTGTCAGCATTGTCGGCAAACTTGCCAACCGGCTGCAGCGCAAGCTGATGGCGCATCAGAACCGGTCATGGGATTTCGATCTGGAAGAAGGCATTCTTGATGCTGGCCGGCTGCACCGCGTTGTTACCCAGCCGCTCAGCCCGCTTTCCTACAAGATGGAGCAGGACACAAAGTTCCGCGACACAGTGGTGACGCTGCTGCTGGATAATTCGGGTTCAATGCGGGGACGCCCCATCACCATCGCTGCGGTGACCGCCGATATTCTGGCGCGCACGCTGGAGCGCTGCGGCGTGAAGGTTGAAATTCTGGGCTTTACGACGCGCGCATGGAAAGGCGGGCAGTCGCGTGAAGCATGGCAGCAGGCTGGTAAACCGCCGCAGCCCGGGCGGCTGAACGATCTGCGGCACATCATCTACAAGCCAGCAGATGCCCCATGGCGGCGCGCCCGCAAATCACTGGGCCTGATGCTGCGTGAAGGCATTCTGAAGGAAAACATCGATGGCGAAGCGCTGATGTGGGCGCATGAAAGACTGCTTGCCCGTACCGAGGACCGGCGGATTATGCTGGTTATTTCTGACGGTGCCCCGGTCGATGATTCGACACTGTCAGTCAACAGCGGCAGCTATCTTGAAAAGCATCTGCGTGAGGTGATCGGCTATATCGAAAACCGTTCGCCAGTTGAACTGCTGGCGATCGGCATTGGCCATGATGTCACCCGCTATTACCGGCGTGCCGTGACGATCACCGATGTGGACCAGCTGGGCGGTGCGGTTGTCGGGCAGCTGACCGACCTGTTTGATGAGGATGCCAACAGGCGCAACCGCGTCGCCTGACCAATGGGCTAGACGAAGGCGGCATTGCCTGAAGCCGCATATGAAAAACCCCGCCATCAAGCGGGGTTTTTTCGTGACCTGTGCGGCATCTCTGCCACGGGTCAAGCCTGTCTGGTCAAACAGGATTTATTCAGCGCTCTGAGCGGCCATGATCTGGCGTTTCAGCTGCTGCGCCTCAACAGCCAGTTCGGCATTGCGCGCCTGCATCAGGAACGCATCCAGACCACCGTGTTTTTCAATGGTGCGCATGGCGCTTGTTGACAGGCGCAGGCTGACACGGCGGCCAAGGGCCTCGCTGTGCATGGTAGCGGACTGCAAATTGGGCAGGAAGCGACGACGCGTACGGTTGTTCGCGTGGCTGACATTATTGCCAGACATAACGGTCTTTCCTGTGATCTGACAGCGTTTGGCCATAATGGTGGCTCCCCTGTGTCTGATAATACATGTGTTCGTTCTGATGCGGCGGATGTGCCGGATCTGCGCTGCCGCTTAACGAATGAAGCGTGGGTATAGGCCAGTGACCCTGACAGGTCAAGCCTGTTTTGGCTGCAAACCGGTGAATGGCCCCGGTTTGCGGTTTAGCGAAAAATTAAACCTTTAGGTCTATTCTGCATTGATCGAAAGGATAGGTAAGCCACATGACAAATCGACATATAGTTGCCCGTGTACCAGATTTTCGCCAAGGCAGCACCCCGCGCCCTAACCCGGCCTCAACCGGTCGGCGCATGAAACGAAATGTCCGGGTTGGCGATCGCCGGACCACCATCGTGCTGGAAGCTTATGTATGGGACTGTATTGATTCCATGCTCCATCGCGAGGACGTAACGCTGGATGCCTTTTGTAATATGATTGAAGGCGTCCGCCGCAGTTCAAGCATGGCCTCGTCAGCGCGGTTGATAGTGCTGGCCTATTTCAGGCTTCTGGGACAGATCAATACACCGCCCTTTGTTGATCCCGATATCGTCAGCAAGCAGCAAAGCGGTACGCTTGAATCACCGCCGTCGCCAACTGGGCCATTGCCTGTTCTTCAGCTTGCTATCAGGCGCTTTGCGCAAGACGAAGCGCATGGTCGATAGCGGCGCCGGGGGCGGTCATCTTTCCGGTGGCGGATGCCACTGACGGGCAACCATCAGCCCGCATCAACGCATCAAGCTCGCGGATCACCCTGGCCGGCGCATCCGGCCCCTGAAGCGCGAGTGCGGTGTAAAGCTGGACAAGACTGGCACCTGCCAGAATCTTGGCATAGGCCTGTGCGCCGCTGGAAACACCACCAGCACCGATCAGGGCCGGTCCCTTGTCACCAAGATAGCGATGCATCATTGCCAGTACATCGGTCGACATGGCAAACAGCGGCGCACCTGACAGGCCGCCCTGTTCCTTGCGATGCGCCGATCGCAGGCTGTCTGGCCGCGATATCGTGGTGTTGGTGGCGATCAGCCCGTCAACCCGGTCGGCAACAGCGCGCGCGCAAATGGCCTCGATATCAGCCTCTTCCAGATCAGGTGCCAGCTTGATGAAAAGTGGCCGCTGGCAATCAGCATCGGCAAGCCCGGCACGACCCGCCTTGATCAATGCCTGCAGATTCGCGTCCGTCTGCAAGTCACGCAGGCCCGGCGTGTTCGGTGACGAGATGTTGAGCGTGATATAATCGGCATAAGGGGCAAGACAGGCAACGGCGCAGCGATAATCCTCGGTCGGGGTCTGGCTTGTCTTGTTCGCCCCGACATTGATCCCCAGCACACCTGGCAGGTCTTGCATCGTCTGCAGATTGCGCGCTGCCGCCGCCATACCCGCGCTATTGAATCCATAGCGGTTGATCACCGCCTGGTCTTCTGGCAGGCGAAACACCCGCGGGCGGGCATTGCCCGGCTGTGCATAAGGGGTGATTGTCCCGACCTCGACATGACCGAACCCCAGCTGCATCGCCCCGGCAGGACAGGCCGCATCCTTGTCAAATCCGGCAGCCAGACCAAGCGGGTTGCTGAATTTCATGCCGGCAAGACTTACCGGCATTTCGGGAAGTAAAGGGGCCGGACCAATGCCGCGATGCAGCGCGGCGACAGCGGCGCGGTGCGCGGCTTCGGGGGGCAGCAGACGCGCTGCGGCTGCAGCCAGTCGCCAGATCAAGCCACAACCTCACCATCTGCCATTTTATTTTCAGCCAGGCCGCCATCAAGTGCCTTGCGCATCAACGCAACGGACTGCGCGCGTCCATACAGTGCAAAGAACGATCCCATGCGCGGCCCTTCCGACTGACCAAGCAACACCTCATAAAGACACTGGAACCAGCCGCGCAGATTTTCATATCCTGCCGCCTTGCCAGTGGCATACACAGCCGACTGGATCGCCTCTGCATCGGCATCCGGGTCCAGCCCTTCGATCGCCTCTATCAGGGCGGCAATATGCGCTGCCTCATCGGTTTCCGGCTGACGATAGATTTTGTTGGGCCGAACGCGGTCCTGATAGTAGTTCACCGCATAGCCGATCATCCGGTCCAGTTCCGGATGCGTCTGCGGGCTGACCCCCGGCACATAATCGCTGACATAGCGCCAGACGATATCGGGGGTTTCAGCAAGACAGACAGAGGCCAGATTCAACAGCAGTGAATAGCTGACAGGCAGGCTGTCGGCAGACGGCACAGTCCCATGGATATGCCATGCCGGGTTTTCCAGCACATCTTCCAGAGACTGGTCACTCGCCTTGGCGCGATGCTGGTAATATTCATCGACCGTCTTGGGGATGACATCAAAATGCAGGCGCTTGGCGCGTCTTGGCTGGGCATACATGAACAGTGACAGCGATTCCGGACTGCCATAACGCAGCCATTCCTCGACGCTCAACCCGTTGCCCTTTGACTTGGATATCTTTTCGCCCGCCGCATCCAGAAACAGCTCATATGAAATGCCGCTCGGCGGATTTCCGCCAAGGGCGCGACAGATTTTCGAGGACTGACGCACCGAATCGATCAGATCCTTTCCTGCCATTTCGTAATCGACGCCCAGCACGAACCAGCGCATGGCCCAGTCGGCCTTCCATTGCAGCTTGCACGCCCCGCCCAGAACCGAACTTTCGATCTCGGCACCAGTTTCAGGATGCAGATAGGTGATGGCATCACGCTCGGGATGGGTGGCAATCACCTTGGCCTGCAGCACCTGTCCGCTGTCCGGACATACCGGAAAGAACGGGCTGTAGGTCTCGCGGCGTTCCGGTCCCAGCGTTGGCAGCATAATGTCCATAATGGCGTCATAACGGGCCAACAGCGCGCGCAGGCCATCATCAAACTGGCCCGCCTTGTAACAGTCGGTCGCACTGATGAATTCATATTCAAACCCGAAGGAATCCAGAAAGGCCTGCAGCCGGGCATTATTGTGCGCACCAAAGGATGAATGCGTTCCGAACGGATCTTTCACAGCCGTCAACGGCATGCCCAGATAGGGGCGCAGCGCCTTGCCATTGGGGATATTGTCCGGCACCTTGCGCAGCCCGTCCATATCGTCAGAAAAGCACACAAGACGGGTTTTTGCGCCGGTCAGCACTTCATAGGCGTGGCGTACCATGGTGGTGCGCACCACCTCGCCAAAGGTGCCGATATGCGGCAGACCAGACGGCCCATAACCGGTTTCAAACAGCACCTCGCCATTGCCACCGGACGCCCCGACCCGTTTAGCAAGATCGCGGGCCTCGGCAAAGGTCCATGCCTTTGCACGGCTGGCGATGTCTTGCATTTCAGCTGAAGTCTTGGTCATGGCCAAAGGCCCCCGGTCTGTCATGGATGCGTGCCGCCCTGACGCGGCGCGCGTATCTATGCCGCAAAACGGAAATCTAGGCAAGCAATAGGCCATAGGTCATTTTGGCCCGGGCGGCATTCCTGTCTGGATGACACCCCGAATTGCCGCTATATCATATCGCATGCAGAATCCCCCGCATGATCCGCCGCGACCAGACCCTGCGCCGCCCGCAAACGGTCCTTCCGGCGACAATGGCCAGTTCTCTGACAATGGCCCGGTCACGAGCAATGGTCTGGCCCTTGGCGAGGTCATTACCGTTCCCGATCTTCATGCCGCACCGGTGTTCTATCCATCAGGTACGCGGCTGATCTGGATTTCAGAGGCGGGCGAGATATCGGATATCAGGCGCGAGACAGCCGCCACGCGGCTGCAATCTGGTGTGGTTGTGCTGTGTCACCGGCGCTGGAGCGAGGCCCGTGCCAACACCGAGATCAAGGTTTGCCTTGACGTGATGGAGTTGTTTGCCTTTGCAAGGCCGGCCCGTTTTTGTCTGCCGACACCGCGCGGGCTTGCGGCCCAGCTTGGCCTTGCGGTGCCGCAATCGGGTGAAGATATGGCAGCGCTGTTACCGCGTGCCGCGTTCATGCTGCTGGACGAGCTGGCTGACGCCGCCCCTGCCGTGCGCCGCGAGGCTGGTGCCATTGCCACCATGATGACCGTTTCAGGATGGCCATGGGGACCGGTCATTCTGGCCCATCTTGGTCTGCCGATGCCGCGCCCCGGCCCGCCAGACGGGCGGCAGGCGGCCATCTTCTCGCGCCTTGCCGAATATACCGACTTTACCCCGACCGCCCCGCCCGGCACCAATCCCGTATTGCCCGAAGCGGCGCGTGAACGCCTTGCTGGCATGCTGGGCAGCCATTCAGAGATGCGCAGCACACAAGCCGATTATGCGGCGGCGCTTGCCACCGGTTTCGATATGCCCGATGCCGGCCCGGCTCCTGCCATGGTGCTTGCCGAAGCAGGCACCGGAACCGGCAAAACTCTTGGATATCTGGCACCGGCCACCTTGTGGGCAGAAAAGAACGGGGCGGCGGTGTGGATTTCAACTTACACCCGCACGCTGCAGCATCAGGTGGCATCGGAATTGACCCGTCTCTATCCCGATCCGGCGGAATGGGCGCGCAAGGTGGTGATTCGCAAAGGCCGCGAGAATTATCTCTGTCTTCTCAATCTTGAGGAAGCCCTTGGCAATCTGGGCGGTGCCCCGCGCCGCGGCACGGCACTGGGTCTGATGGCGCGTTGGGCCGGGGCCACTGGCGACGGCGATTTGACAGGCCCGACCTTCCCGGCCTGGCTGACGGATCTGGTTGGTCGGCCGCAGACTGTCGGGCTGGCCGACCGGCGCGGCGAATGTATTCACAGCGCCTGTGCGCATTACAATCGCTGTTTTGTGGAAAAGTCAGTGCGCCGGTCAAAGCGTGCCGACATCGTGATCAGCAATCACGCGCTGGTCATGGTCAATGCAGCCTATGCGCCGCCCGGCGATGCCAGCAGCGACCGGCGACGTCCCACCCGCTATGTCTTTGATGAGGGGCATCATGTGTTTGATGCCGCGGACAGCGCCTTTTCGCTTTATCTCAGCGCACAGGAAAGCGCCGAACTGCGCCATTGGATTCGCGGGGCCGAGGACGGACGACGCGGCCGGGCCCGTGGGCTGCGCCGCCGGCTGGAAGATCTGATTGCCGATGATCCGGCAGCCCTTGCTGATCTGGAAGCAGCCCTTGAGGCAGCGCGCGATCTGCCCGGTCAGGGCTGGCAGAAACGGATCAGTGCTGCACAACCACTGGGCCCGGCAGAACGTTTCTTCATGACCGTGCGACACTCGCTCTATGCCCGCGTTGAGGACAGCGCCAGCCCCTATGATTTGCAGGCGCATCTGCATCCGGCTGCCAGCGATGTGGCCGATGCCGCCGCACCGCTTGCCGAATCCCTGTCACGGCTTGGCGTGCCGCTACGCGCACTGGCTGCGCGTCTGAAATCGATTCTTGATGACAATGCCGACACATTGGAAAGCACCGAGCGGGCACGCCTTGAGGGTGCCATTCGCGGGCTGGAATTGCGCGCTGCGGGCCCTGTATCTGGCTGGCAGGCGCTGCTCGACAGCACGGTGAAAGGACCGGCCGACGGCTTTGTCGACTGGATGCAGATCGACCGGATCGATGGCAGCGACCGTGATGTGGGGCTTGCCCGTCACTGGCTGGACCCGACGGTGCCCTTCGCCAGCATGGTACTGGAACCGTCACACGGCGTTGCCATCACCTCGGCAACCTTGCGAGACCCGTTGCTGCCAGCATCCGGCAGCAAGGCAAAAGAATCCCCGCCTGAAGCCACACAGGCAGGGTCATCACAGCCAAATCCGTGGGAGTCAGCGCTGGTGATGACAGGGGCAGCCCATCTTGAGCATGCGGCGATGCGGGCAGCCTTTGACTCACCTTTCAATTATGCTGACCAGACCCGCATTCTGATCGTCAATGATATCGAACGCGAACGCCCGCAAGCCACCGCCGCGGCCATGGCCGCGCTGATGGTCGCAGCGGGTGGTGGCGGGCTGGGTCTGTTTACGGCCATTCGCCGGTTGCGCGCCACCCATCCCGAACTGGTGAAGCGTCTGGAAGCCGAAGGTCTGCCGCTCTATGCCCAGCATGTTGACCGGATGAATCTGCAAACCCTGTTGCAGATTTTTCGCGAGGAACCGCATTCATGCCTGTTGGGAACCGATGCTGTGCGCGACGGGATTGATGTGCCGGGCGAAGCGCTGCGCCTGATTATCTTTGACCGCATGCCATGGCCGCGGGCCGACATTCTGTTCAAGGCGCGCGCCGAATGGCAGGGACGCGAAGCGTGGGTGGACCGGGTGGCCCGCCTGAAACTGCGACAGGCATTTGGCCGACTGATCCGGCGCGCCACCGACCGCGGCGTTTTCGTGATGCTGGACAGCCGCCTGCCCACCCGCCTGACAAGCGCCTTTCCGCCTGATGCCCCAATCGAGCGCGTTGGCCTTGCCGATGCCGTGCGCATCACCGGAGAATTTTTGAAGGATCAGTAAAATCTGCCACGACCAGCTTTGTTGACATCAAGAATGATTGCATCTAAATCTATCATCATGATAGGTCAACTAGAGAGATTGGTGGGTTAAACGTAGCTGGCATCTGTTTTCGATCTCGACAAAACAAGCGAGAACAGATGTGAAGCAGTCCTTGACGCCCAGCGTGGCCACAGAAAAAATCCGGACGCTTGCAAGTGATGACAATGCAAACTGGTGGACAACCGACCATTACAAAAAACAGCTGAACGAACGGGATACAATATCTTCCGACATCAAGCAGCTTCTTCGTACCGGGTATGTATACGCGGAAGGCACTGAATCTTCGGTATCCGGACTTTGGAAGTACCGGATGGAAGGCAAAACGCCAAATTCAAACAACAGAACAATTGTTGTTGTTGTCATTCCGGATTTTTCAGACAGGTCGATAAAATTTGTCACAGTCTTTTGGCGGGACAGCGACGGGTGACCCATCTTTCAACATGTAAACTGGAGCGATCAAATGGCAATTGCTGATTACCATTACACAGAGTGCGGATTGGACAATGTCATTATCCGTAACGCAAACTTTGTGTCAGAGGATCACGATGGCGAACCCGTCGTGTGCATCCAGTCTGTCGGCATGCTGCACAAGGCAATTGCCGAAGGGCGCATCAATCAGTCAGGAACCTTGAATGGCCAGGAAATTCGATTCCTCAGAACCGAAATGGGGATGACCCAGAGCGAGCTGGCTGAATTAGTGAATCGCGACACACAGTCGGTCGGCCGCTGGGAACGGAATGAAATAGTGCTGGAGCCGACAATTGACATATTGCTGCGTCAGCTGGCGGCCGAACGGCTTGAGCTGGCGTTGGAAGGCAGCATAACGTCACTCATCCGGCTTGCGCGGCATAAAGCCACCCAGGCACAGATCACGATTGAAAAGACAACTGACGCGAAAAGACCATATGCACCTGCCGCCTGATCCCGAAAACAAAAAAGGCCGGAGGGTATATCCCTCCGGCCTGACATTTTTCATGACAAGGGGTGGGGCTAGAAGCCCATACCACCCATACCGCCCATGCCGCCCATATCAGGGGCCGCTGGCGCAGCTTCCTTCGGCTCTGGCTTGTCGGCAACCATGGCTTCGGTAGTGATCAGCAGCGCTGCCACCGATGCTGCATTCTGCAGCGACGAGCGGACAACTTTTGTCGGGTCGATCACACCAGCCTTGACCATGTCGGTAAAGGTACCGGATACGGCATCATAACCTTCATTTTCCTTGCTGCTTTCCATCAGCTTGCCAACGATGACTGAACCTTCAGCACCAGCGTTTTCAGCGATGTTGCGGGCCGGGGCCTGCAGGGCACGGCGCACGATCTCGACACCAACTTCCTGATCCCGGTTTGCCGGACTCAGACCGTCAAGTGCGCTGATCGCCTTGACGAGGGCCACACCGCCACCAGGGACGATGCCTTCCTCGACAGCCGCACGTGTAGCATGCATGGCATCATCGACGCGGTCCTTGCGTTCCTTGACCTCAACCTCGGTTGCACCACCAACACGAATGACGGCAACACCGCCGGCCAGCTTGGCAAGACGCTCCTGCAGCTTTTCACGATCATAGTCCGAAGATGTGTCTTCGGCCTGTGCGCGGATCTGGTTGCAACGAGCCTCGATCTCGGCCTTTTCACCGATACCGTCTACGATGGTTGTTTCATCCTTGGTGATCTCGACGCGCTTGGCCGAACCGAGCATCTCGAGGGTCATGCCGTCGAGCGAAATGCCGACTTCCTCTGAGATCACGGTGCCTTTGGTCAGGATCGCAAGATCTTCCAGCATTGCCTTGCGACGATCACCAAAGCCAGGCGCCTTCACCGCGGCAACCTTCAGACCGCCACGCAGGCGGTTGACGACGAGTGTGGCCAGAGCCTCACCTTCGATGTCTTCGGCAATGATCAGCAGCGGACGACCTGACTGCACAACCTTTTCAAGGATCGGCAGCATGTCCTGCAGGTTCGAGAGCTTCTTCTCGTGCAGCAGGATATACGGGTCTTCCAGTGTAGCGCGCATCTTGTCAGCGTCGGTCACGAAGTAAGGTGACAGATAACCGCGGTCGAACTGCATGCCTTCAACAACATCAAGCTCAGTATCGAGGCTCTTTGCTTCCTCGACAGTGATCACACCTTCGTTGCCCACACGCTCCATGGCCTCGGCAATCATCTTGCCGATTTCTTCTTCGCCATTCGCCGAGATGGTGCCAACCTGCGCAACCTCGTCAGAGGTGGAGATTTTCTTCGAACGCGCTTCCAGGTATGCGACGACGGCTTCAACAGACATGTCGATGCCGCGCTTCAGATCCATCGGGTTCATGCCGGCAGCAACGGCGCGCGCGCCTTCCTGGGCAATCGACTGGGCCAGAACGGTGGCAGTGGTGGTGCCGTCACCGGCAACATCATTGGCCTTCGAGGCCACTTCACGCACCATCTGTGCGCCCATGTTCTGGAACTTGTCCTTCAGCTCGATGTCTTTGGCAACGGTAACACCGTCCTTGGTGATGCGCGGTGCGCCAAAAGACTTTTCGAGAACGACGTTACGGCCCTTGGGACCGAGGGTTACCTTTACGGCATTCGCCAGCGTATCAACGCCTTCAAGCATGCGGGTTCTGGCGTCAGAGCCGAATTTGACTTCCTTGGCAGCCATTGTGTTTCATCCTTCTATTAGAGTTCAGTCAAGACGATAAAGAGCGGGAAATCAGTCGATGATTCCCATGATGTCGGATTCTTTCATGATCAGATAATCATGACTGTCGATCTTGACTTCGGTTCCCGACCATTTGCCAAACAGGATGCTGTCGCCAGCCTTGACGTCGAGCGGCTGTACCTTGCCTTGCTCGTCACGCGCACCTGCGCCAACAGCAA
>ERZ802824.1619-NODE-1619-length-11913-cov-18.3455_pt1 | contig 11913 bp, 9 predicted proteins | sample MGYA00345650_ERZ802824 | MGnify/ENA primary metagenome ERZ802824 (study PRJEB30503, sample SAMEA104212361) | marine metagenome | biome: Westerlies Biome; feature: [SRF] surface water layer (ENVO:00010504) within the epipelagic zone...; material: water... | reverse complement strand
TGTCACCTACTTGTTTTAGCCATGAAGCTACGGTTCCTTCTTCCATGGTGTCGCTTAGGCGCGGCATATTGATGATTGTAGCCATATTATAGTTTATGAGAGATAAATGGATAATCTTCCTGTTCGTAAACTGCGTCGTACATTACATTCTTTTCAGGGAATGGCGAGGACTCTGCAAATGCTTCACACTCTTTTACACGTGCTTTTACATCTACAAGCACTTCTGCCAGTTCTTCTTCAGTAGCGTAGTTTTCCGCTAGGATAATGTCTTTTACCTGAGTGATGGGGTCAATCTTACGATATTCCTCCACTTCGTCTTTGGTACGGTAATGTTGTGCATCAGACATGGAGTGACCACGGTAACGATAGGTCTTGGCCTCCAAGAATGTAGGGCCATCGCCACGGCGTGCACGCTGAATGGCTTCGTCTATACCTTCAGCAACAGCAACAGGATTCATCCCGTCAAGAGGACCACAAGGCATTTCATAGCCTAGTCCAAGTTTCCAAATATCCGTGTGGTTGGCTGTACGTTCTACTGAGGTACCCATGGCGTATCCGTTGTTTTCGACAATAAATACTACAGGCAGCTTCCAGAGCATAGCCAAATTAAGTGTTTCGTGTAGTGAACCTTGGCGCACAGCACCGTCGCCCATAAAACAAAGTGTTACGGCATCGCTTCCATGGTATTTATCACCAAAGGCCATTCCTGCACCAAGAGGTATTTGACCTCCTACAATGCCGTGGCCTCCGTGAAAACGGTGTTCTTTTGAGAAAATATGCATCGAACCACCCAGTCCGTTTGATGTTCCTGTGGCTTTTCCAAATAGCTCAGCCATCACTCTTTTAGGGTCAACGCCCATTCCTATGGGTTGTACGTGATTACGGTATGCGGTAATCATGCGATCTTTGGTAAGGTCCATGGCGTGTAGCGAACCTGCTAAAATGGCTTCTTGTCCATTGTACAGGTGTAGAAACCCGCGTACTTTTTGTTGGATATATACTGAGGCAAGTTTGTCTTCAAACTTGCGCCAAAACATCATGTTTTTGTACCAATCGAGGTAGGTGTCACGTGTGACTTCTTTCATAAGGCGCGTCTATTATGCGAATGGCAAAGATAAGGCAACTTACTTTGGCAAAAAAACGAAAACTAAGGCTTAATAGCGCTCTGCCCCAAAATTAAACGTCAAGGAGAACCTCAAGGTGTTTTCTAGTGGGTTTACAACCCTGCCAGCAGATATTAAATAGGACAAATCAACATCGATAACATTATATTTAAATCCAGCACCGAGGGTGAAGAATTTTCTAGCTCCTTTTAGTTCGTTCTCATTAAAGTATCCTGCACGCAATGCAAATGATTCATCATACATGAATTCAGCACCAAGCGACCACGTAAATTCTTTTAATTCCTCGCTAAAACCATCGGGTGCATCGCCAAACGACTTAAAAATACCAGACAAAACGCCCACGTCATCAGGCTGGCTGTAACTCCCGTTAGCATCAACAACACTCGGCGAAGGCACCAAAAGCTTGTTGATTTCCAAGCTTACTGCAAGTTTGTTGTAGGAGTCAAAAATAAAATCAAAGCCCCCACCTAGTTTTAAGTTGGTTGGTAAAAAATCCGATTGCCCCTCGTCTTCATATTTTAATTTGGGACCTATGTTCGAAATATTGAAACCTGCACGCCACATACCAGAAAAGCTGGAGTAAGGCACTTCATAAGACTGGTAAAAACCAGAAACACCAACAGCAACCGTACTCGCAGAAGTACTATCGTTCGTTGTAGATGATCTTAATTTTAGATCCGAAGTCAAAAACGATCCTTGAATGGCCATAGAGAACTTATCACTTAGCTTTAGTGCATAAGAAGCATCAAAAACATATTCGTTAGGTCTTTCTATTAGTGGATTTACAAAATCCGCAGGTGTTTCCCCAATCTGGATTTCACCAAGGCTAAAATAACGCAGACCAACCGCCCAAGCAGAACGGTCATCTATTGCCCTATAGTATGTTACATCAGCTAAAAAAATATCATTTACCAGCTTACTTAAATAAGGCGTATAACTAATTGCAGCACCGGTGTCATTTCTTGTAAAAGCATATTTTGCGGGATTCCAATGATTTGAAAATGCATCTGAAGAGGTTGCCACACCTTGATCACCTAAAGCAGCAGCGCGCGCATCAGGGGCAATGGATAAAAAGGGCACAGCTGTGGTAACCACACGAATATTATTTTGCGCAAAAGTGAGTTGGGTTGCTAATATGAGCAGTATAAATAGTATTGTTTTTTTCATAATTAGTTTACAATAAGTTTTCCGGAGTATACGTCACTCGAACTTGATAACGTAGAAAACAGTTCAATCGTGTATATATAGGTTCCTTTATTTACTTTTTGACCGCTGTAGGTTGTTGCATCCCATATTAAGCTATCGATCAGGTAGCTCGATGAGAACACTTCTTGGCTGTTTTGCCAGATGCGTTTCCCGTCGACGGTAAATATAGAAATTTTCACGTCAAGCAACTCCCTTGGTCTGTTGTGTTGCACAAAAAATATTGTTTGATTTGTAACAGGGTTGGGAGAGTTGAATACATTTTCAATTTGAATTTCACTACTGTCAATAACCGTAAAACTAATGGTCTTACTACTTGGATTGTTGTGGGTATCCCATGCGCGTAGCGTTAGGGTATGCAAGCCCAATTCTAGGTTATTTAAAGGATATGTAAGCGTTCCGTGGGTGAAATCATCCAATGCTGTGGAATAAAAAGCATTCAGCACATAAGGGCTCGCTTGATTGTTGTCCAGCGTAGCGATGATATCGTGTCCCAATCCACCAGATGAATTAATGCCATTTTCATCTTCAAAATCAACAATAAGCATTGGGCTATTGAAGACCTTTCCGCCATCAATAAAACTTCTGTTTTCTAAGAAAACGTCTATGGTGGGCCCTTGCGTATCGCTAGCAGCAGCCGTATTTATTCCGCCTATGTCGAACTGATTTGAATAACCACCCACAGACTCGGTCTTATCCTGATTAAAGGCAATAAAACTGATTCTAGCAGCATCTACATCGAGATTGATGTCTTTTGGAATAACAAAAGTGGACGAAAATAAGCCATCGGTAACCGTAGCAAGCCCTTCGAAAACCTGTGCGCCAAGTGTTTGAAAGTTCATTGTTTTGGCTTGGTCATTGCCCAATGTTGAGCGTTCCACTTCTTTATCAAAAATCTGTAGGCTTACTGTACCATTAAAATCTTGTTGAAGCACCCCTGAAGGGCCCAATATTTGACCATCCAAAGTGATCTTATCAAGTGCTTTAAATTGCCGCGCTCCAACAGCAACCTCATCAATGGGTACGCCATTTAAATGCGATATGGCAATTTCTCGCTTGGGAATATGAAGTTTAAGGGCTGGATCACCGATATAAAACAGCACTCGTTTTTGGTTTGCATCTGTAAATTCATTTTTAGCACGCCGTAAGGCTTCAGCAATACTGGTGTAATCTTCACTTCCGTAAGCAAATAAGTACTTAGATAAAATTTTGTTGTAATCAATCCCTCTGTTAATGAAAATCTGTCGGGTAGTTGAAACCATACCAATGGCACCGCCTGTTGGATTTTGATAAAGCATTTCACCAGCCGTGGGTCTTGTGTGGTTATCAAATCGAGAAAACTCGCAAGTAACCGTGATAAAAAGCGGATATTTTCCTGGGTGAAATAAGGTAGAGGCCATGTCTTTGTCCACAATAAATTCTTGAGCCAAACCATCTTCACCTCCGTGTCCAAAATAATTGACAACCAAAGTTCCTTGCGCTAACCTGTTTTCTAGAGCGGTCTCTACATCTGGGTAACGGTCTCCCCCTGCAGAGGCAACTTGCTTGTAAGCGTCTGAGTGAATCTTGGTAATATTCATCAGCGGTTTCTGACGCACAATTTCATCACCCAAAGCATTAAGTGTAACTTGAAGTGAGAAGTCATCTTTATTCCTTCCTACATCTGCATCATCAGAGAGAATTGTAAAACTATTGTTCCAGCTACCCCTATTTGTTGGGCTTTCATAATCTATAACTTTATTCACCAAAACACGCGCTTGAGAAGCATCGGAAAAAACCATACGACCTACAGCTACATCCATACGGTCAAAAGAAGTTAGCATTCCTTCATTTTCATCCAACATGACGAAAAAATCATCTGACATAAATGAATAGGTAAGCGAAAAACTATTTAACGCATGGAAAGTCGGTACTACCATATCATTGGCAGCAGTTCTTTTTTTGTAGTCATAACTCGTATCTCCAAATAAGCATAAGTATTTGAGTTTTTTGCCCTGTGAAAAATATAGGTAGCGCACAAAGTTTCGAATTGCAGCAATATCTTGTTGCCCTGTTGAGAAGGCCTCATAAATTTCCTCAACTGTTACGACTTGAGCCGACAATCCCGCCACATTTTTGCGATGACTTACCAATAATTCTGCTTCTTTCCGAAATGCTTCTGATGTAATCAACAAATAAGTTGTGGGCGGCAAAGCCATTATGTTCTTTAAAACCGAAGAGGGGTTCAATACACGGGTGCTACGTCTGTACGTTGGTGTTTTATAGGCTGTTGACAAATAAAATTTACTGTTTTCGTTAACAATAACATCGCTGCCAAATGTAGTTGCGCCAGCAGGTGGCAGGTGGACAACATCACCATCCAATTCCCAGATACAGGTTTCAGCCGAAGCCGAAGCTACCGCCAGCTGCTGCGCGGCATCTTGGGATGCTAATGAGAACATAAAACTACCTCCAGCGCCGTCCAAGTTTCTTTGGTATTGCGCCATAATAAAATCTAAATATCCATTGGCAGACAAATCGCCATTTGAAGTATATAATAGTTTTGCTGTAATGCTTTCTGCGGCATTTTGCGGCAAATGAATCATGCCGCGAAGCTTATTAAAACTTGTACTAGGTTCTGAACCAACTACCGTTTTGCTGGTGCCGCTGATGGATTTAGCATTTGCATCACTACCAATAGTCAACGTAAATGAGGTCGTATTTGAGCCGTTTGAAGCAACTCTTGCCGCTACCTCAATTTGAGTGCCCGAGGCAACATTGGGCGTTTCAATTGTGTATGTTTCTTCATCTTCATCGGAAAAACGCTGACCAAACCAACGTCTTCCAAGAGACCCTAAATTGTATTTATCTTCCTCTAAAAAGGCGGTGTAAACAGCTTTGGCAACCGCGTCTTTTTCAGGGCTGTCTGTACCTTCCAGGACTAAGGCACGTTTTCCAAAAGAAGTGCCATAAGTGATGTAATATTGTGCGGAATCGTGATAAAGATTGAGATAGGTTTCACTTTCTTCACTCCAAGTATCGTTGGCATAACCCATAAAAAGAATGTAATCCGCATCGTCAAAGCTACCGTCTTCTTCTCCCCTCACGATTAGCGCATTCTCGTACAAGGTTTCTACCGTATCGCCCAATTTCAATGGAAGCATTTGACCCCCACGCCCAAAAATTCGAATGGTCCTTGGGTCTATTTCCTGGACGGGAAGGTCGAGTTTGCTCAAAAAATCTTTGGTGATTTTATGAATACCCGTTTCTTCAACGCTAAATTGACACCACGAAACCATCGTTTCGTCCAAAAAAGGATGCGTATTCAAGCTTTGTGCAGAAATGGAATTCCATCCACAAACAAAGAAGAAAAAAGCTAATAAATTGTTACGCATGTATAGTTATAACGATAATGGATATGTATTCGTATAGTGAGTAATATATACTAATTTGAACTTGACTTCGTTTTGTAAGTACATAAACGCACTATTTATTCGTATATTGCACCTTTGATATGAATCGAAAATTAACAATGAAAACGTACACAAATCTATTCATTTCCGCTTTAATAATTGCACTTCTTTCAAGTTGCAGTTCAAGCAAACGCCGTTCAAATGTTTCGCAAGGAACAGGATTAGACATCAATTCATCAAGAGGAGGCTTTCAATACGAAACGGGTTATAAAGGTCAAGAAACAGGTCCTGGATTGGTTTTTGTCCCAGGAGGAACTTTTGTTAAAGGCAAAGTACAAGACGATATTATGCGCGACTGGAATAACGCAGCTGTTCGTGTTCAGGTACGTTCCTTTTACCTAGATGAAACTGAAGTCACAAACCTGATGTATAACGAATACTTGGATTGGTTAGAACGTGTATACAAAAACCAAGGTGCTGCATACTCAGATGTATATACAGCTGCACTCCCCGATACCATGGTATGGCGAAGTCCACTTGGATTTAACGAAGACATGGTGAACAACTACTTGCGTCATCCTTCATTTCAAGATTATCCTGTTGTTGGCGTTACTTGGCAACAAGCCACAAGCTACGCCAAATGGCGTACTGAACGGGTTAATGAGAGCATACTTGAACGTGAGGGCTATATCGAAAAAGGTATATCGCTACAAATAGACAGTCTTTCTCCAGGGAAAGAATTTAATACACAAACATATTTACGTGCTCCAAACCAATCCTATGGAGGAGATATTGCTGATAAAGCTGGGAGAAACGCGCAACCCCGTAGCAGAGATGCAGACTCAACTGAATTGAATTTTGTCAAGCGTGAAAAAGGACTTTTACTCCCAGAATATAGGTTGCCAACAGAAGCGGAATGGGAATATGCAGCTTTGGGTTTAAATGAATCTAGGGAATACAATAATTATCGTGGGAAAAAGAAATACCCCTGGTCTGGTGCTTCGACCAGATCAACAAAACGTAAGGACGAAGGGGATCAACTTGCGAATTTCAAACAAGGTAAAGGAGATTACAGTGGCGTTGCAGGATGGTCTTCTGACAATGCTGACATTACAGCACCTGTACGTGCATACCCGCCAAACAGCTTTGGAGTCTACGGAATGGGTGGTAATGTTGCAGAATGGGTAGCTGATGTATATCGACCTATAATAAACAACGATGTTTCTGACATGAATTATTACAGAGGCAATCTTTACACAAAACCGGCAATTAACGATGACGGAAAAACGACACTTGTCGACCAGGTAATCATTGATACGATGCCTAACAACAAACTTGCTGTTAAGGCCTTGCCTGGGGATGTGGTATTTACTGAAATTGATGAAAAGGACAGTCAACTTCGTGTGAATTTTAATGAAGCATACAACACAGACTATCTTGATGGAGATGTGCAGTCAAACCCGAATGGCGATGCCGATGAAATGTACAAATTTGCAGTTGACGAAAAAGGAGATCAAATTAAAGAACAAGAAAAAGTAAAGTCACTGGTTTCTGACCAGACACGTGTTGTCAAAGGAGGTTCGTGGAAAGATCGCGCATACTGGCTAGATCCTGCACAAAGACGCTATTTGCCTGAGTTTATGGCAGCAGATTTCATAGGCTTCCGTTGTGCTATGTCCTATTTAGGCGAAAGTAAACAAAAGAAACGTCCGCGCGACTAAACCCATGACTTCGCTACAAGAAGTATATCAATTATTTTTAAAATCTTCGGGAGTTCAAACCGATAGCAGGAAGGTAACATCCAACCAACTTTTTTTTGCCCTCAATGGTCCGAACTTTAATGCAAATACATTTGCGCATCAAGCCATTGAAAAAGGAGCATTAGCTGCCATAGTTGACAATAAAGCAGTGGCTGACGCAAACAAAGCTTGTTATTTGGTTGATGATGTATTAAAAACGCTGCAAGAACTTGCCCAACTCCACAGAAACCAATTCGATATTCCTGTACTAGCATTGACCGGAAGCAATGGCAAAACCACAACAAAAGCGCTTATACAAGCTGTTTTGAGCGCTAACCATACCGTCTTGGCTACTGAGGGGAACCTCAATAATCACATAGGCGTACCGCTAACATTGTTACGTCTGACACCAGCACACAGCCACGCCATCATTGAAATGGGAGCCAATCACCTTAAAGAAATTGCATTTTTATGTGAGATAGCCCAACCTACTTACGGCCTAATAACCAACGTAGGCAAAGCCCATTTAGAAGGATTTGGTTCGGAGGAAGGCGTGTTTCAAGGCAAAACAGAACTTTACGATTTTATAGAAAAAAAGGACGGGCTTATTTTTGTTAATGAAGATGACCATAAGCTGTTTTTTGCAATAGGTAATGTGGCGCACATCGCATTTGAACCATCTGAATATAGTATTGTTCAAGAACAACCAACCTTAAAATTAGTGCGTCAAAATATTGAAATACCAACACAACTTGTAGGCACCTACAACAAAGAAAATATTGTCGCTGCTATTAGCATTGGAGCATTTTTTGATGTTTCCTTAGCAAAGGCTGCAAAGGCCATCAGTGAATACAGCCCAAACAACAGTCGCTCCCAGCTGCTAAAACAAAATGGAAAGACACTAACCTTTGATGCTTATAATGCGAACCCAAGCAGCATGAAGGCTGCCATAACAGCCTTCAGCAAAAGAAGCGGAAAAAAAGCGGTGATACTGGGCCATATGGCAGAGTTGGGAACTTATGAATCAGCTGAACACCAAGCTTTGGTTGATTTGGTTACTAACAATGACTTTGATACGTGTTATTGGGTAGGTAAGCCCTATGAACCTATTGTAGCTACAAATTACTTTTCATCAGTTGAAGAACTCAATGTGTTTTTGAGAACCAATCCTATTGAGGCTGATCAGGTACTTGTAAAAGGTTCGCGAAGTGCTACTTTAGAAAAAGTACTCGAAAGCTTATAAACCTTTTGTGAAATAATCCATAGTGAGCGAGGTCATGGAAACAACACCCGTTTCTATTGCAGAATCGTCAACATAAAAGTCTGGTGTGTGATGAGGCGCCACCATATCTAAATCCATACCCTCTGAACTGCCACCAATAAAGAAATAAACACCTGGCACTTCCTTTTGAAAGAAAGAAAAGTCTTCTGCGCCCGTAATGGCATCCATATAATTTACATTATCAGCGCCACAAACCCTCTTTAGTGTGGGCAACATCTTTTCATAGAGTTCTGGATCGTTGTAAGTAACGGGATAACTATTCATAAAGGTTACATATGCTTTTACATTGTTTGCTGCTGCAACATTTTGAACAATTTCGTCTAGCCTTTTGAGCACAGTTGCACGCATGCTGTTATCTAAGGTCCTGATAGTACCCAACATATAGAGCTTTTCTGGGATGATATTGCTCCTCACACCCCCGTGAATACTGCCAATGGTAACAACAGCCGCAGCAGTAGTAAGCGGCATGCTCCTACTCACAATGGTCTGAATTGAATTAATCATTTGAGAAGCCGTGACTATCGGATCTATCCCCGTCCAAGGCGTAGATCCGTGCGTTTGCACACCCGTTAAATCAATCCTGAATTCATCAACTGCTGCCATGATGGAACCTGGTTTTAGCAAAACTTGACCAGCGGTTGATTTTGAACTGATATGTAATCCAAAAATGGCGTCCACATCTGGATTTGTCAAAACACCTTCTTTTATCATCAGCTCTGCTCCCCCCTCTTCTCCAGGTGGTGGTCCTTCTTCAGCAGGTTGAAAAATAAATTTAACTTGACCGGGAATCTGGTCTTTTATATTGTACAAAACTTTTGCGGTAGCCAGTAAAATAGCCGTATGTGTGTCATGACCACAGGCATGCATGACGGGCACTTTTTCTCCGTTGTATACACCAGTCATTTTGGATGCCCATGGAAGATCAGCTCTTTCCTTAACGGGAAGTCCGTCTATATCGGCACGTAGTGCCACCACAGGGCCTGGCTTACCTTCATTTAAAACAGCAACTACGCCAGTTTTGGCAATTCCTGTTTTGGGATTAAGCCCTATTTTTTTTAATTCTTGCGCAATTCTTTCCGAAGTTTTAAACTCTCTATTGCTCAACTCAGCGTTTTGATGAAACCAATGCCTAAGCTCAATAGTCTCCGTTAGGTTTTTTGCTATTAGGTCCTTGATGAGCACATCTGAGGTTTGTGCATGCGTGACAAACAAGGATGAAATTAGAAGAAGAAAGGTAATTCGCATGGATTAAATATTAAATTATTGCCCCATGAAAGTAATGAAAATTTTCCTTGAACCCGCATGATTGCGATGCTCACACAAATAAACACCTTGCCAAATACCCAATTGTGGCACCCCTTCTTGTACTGGAAAGCTCACAGAGGATCCCAAAATACTGCTTTTAATATGTGAGGTCATGTCATCAGGACCTTCAAGCGAATGGGTGTAATGCGTGTCAGCTTCTGAAACTAATTTATTAAAGTGTGTTTCAAAATCTACTCTAACACTGGGATCAGCGTTTTCGTTAATGGTTAGGCTTGCAGAAGTGTGCTTAATAAAAACATGAACGATGCCGCTTTTTTTGGGCATTTCATCTAAAACATATGAAGTGATTAAATGAAACCCCCTTGAGAAAGGTGGAAGGCTTATTTCTTTTTGAAAAATCATGTTTCGTGGGTCATATTGGATTCGAACCAATGACTTCCGCCCTGTCAAGGCGACACTCTGAACCAACTGAGTTAATGACCCGGAGGCACAAAAGTAACTAAATTCAACGTATTGCGTAAGTTTGCATCAAAAGCGCTATGATACATTATTCACGTACCGACATTGACCAGATGGATAAAATCTTTCGATTAAATCTCATCAACAGTTGCACTGGCTTTAAATCGGCAAATTTATTGGGAACAAAATCGCTAAATGGCGTGAGCAATGTTGCTGTTTTTAGCAGCATTACGCATCTTGGGAGTAATCCGCCATTGATTGGCTTTATTCTACGACCTACAACTGTTCCTAGAGACACCTATCGCAACATCAAAGACACCGGTGTGTTTACGGTAAACCACATCTACAGCGACATCATTGAAGATGCACATCACACCTCCGCAAAATATCCAGATGAAGTTTCAGAATTTACCAAAACAGGTTTAGAAGAAGAATTCCTTGGAGACTTCCCTGCCCCTTTTGTGAAAGGCGCAAAAATACGTTTGGGGTGTAGGTTCTTAAATGAATATGTAATTAAAGAAAATGACACCTTACTTTTGGTAAGTGCTATTGAGCATGTTTTTATTGCAGACCAAGACATACTACAAGAAGATGGGTGGCTAAAGCTTGAAAACGCCAATACCGTAGCCATAAACGGATTAGACGGCTACGCCACAACAAACCTTTTAGACCGCTACGCATACGCAAGACCCAAGAAAGCATGAATTTTTTAGATCCAAGTTTAGAAGCATATGTAGCAAAACACTCTGAGCAAGAGCCCGATTTGCTGCAAAAGCTGGCACGAGAAACCCACCTTAAGGTGTTGCAGCCACGTATGTTAAGTGGCGCTTACCAAGGGCGTTTGTTGGCGGTATTATCTAAATTAACGTCGCCCAAACGCATCTTGGAAATAGGCACCTATACGGGCTATTCAGCCCTATGTCTGGCAGAAGGACTACAAGCAGATGGGCAAATTGACACCATTGACAAAGACGAGGAACTTACCGATATGCAACGAAAATATTTTGATGCCTCTGGTTTTGGAAAACACATCGTTCAGCATTTGGGAAATGCCGCCGAAATTATTCCTACGATTGAAGGAACTTTTGACTTTGTATTTATCGATGCCGATAAAGAGCAGTACCCACGCTATTTTGATTTGATTGTTGATCGGGTACGTTCAGGAGGACTGATTATTGCTGACAATGTATTGTGGTCTGGAAAAGTTGTGGAGAGTGCCACCGATGAGGCTACAGAATCACTTCAAATTTTTAATGAAAAAGTAGCGAAGGACAGTCGCGTTGAAACCGTAATACTTGCTGTACGAGATGGGCTAACGCTCTTGCGCAAGATTTAGCGTTTGCGTTTGACCGTACCCGTAATATTATTAAATTCTTTTTTAATGTCGTTTACTTCCTTTTGAAGCTCTTTGGTGTCTAAGCCCTGAGCTTCTGCAGATTTTTCAATTT
>ERZ802824.1614-NODE-1614-length-11935-cov-16.9987_pt1 | contig 11935 bp, 8 predicted proteins | sample MGYA00345650_ERZ802824 | MGnify/ENA primary metagenome ERZ802824 (study PRJEB30503, sample SAMEA104212361) | marine metagenome | biome: Westerlies Biome; feature: [SRF] surface water layer (ENVO:00010504) within the epipelagic zone...; material: water... | reverse complement strand
ATAATGTTGTCCAAATAAGATTTAAATTTACTGAAGGTACCCAATAACTAATAACCCCAATTGGTAAACAAGTGAAAATGGTTATTGCGGGCAACCAACCATACGCACGAATATCTTTTTGGCCCCACTTATCAGCAAGTTTAGCACCAAAATATGTACCGCCAACATATGCTATGCCATTTATAAAACCTAAAATGATAATCATTTTTTGAATATTATAACTAGGATCAAGTGTAATTAAATACTTAGTGTGAAATGCAGCAGATGAATAAGCTGCAAAAGATCCAAAAGCTATGCCAAAACACATAGCCCACCATGCAGGAATTTTTAAAAGAACTTTTAGTGATTCTAAAAATGGTGGCTGTTCAATTTCAACTTTGCCCTCAAATTCCATTGCTCCACGAACTGGTTCTCTCAAAACTATTCTAAGTACAACTGCAAGTGCAATACCAGTAAGGCCAAGAAAAATAAAAATTCGCCTCCAATTAACTTCTTCTGCAGAAGTTCCCATAAGTGCGGCAGTTGCAAAATACGCTGCCATGATTCCAAGTGGTATACCCATTGAGTACACTCCTAATGCACCTGCTCGTTCTTCTTTAGCATATAAATCTGATATGATTGAATGTGATGGAGGGCTTCCTCCTGCCTCACCAATACCCACTCCCATTCTAGCTATCGCAATTTGAAAGAAGTTATTTGCTAGTCCAGTTAAAGCTGTAAACCCACTCCATGTAGCTAAAGCAATTGATAATATATTAACTCTATTATATCTATCGGCTAACCAAGCAAGAGGAATAGCAACTGTGGTATAGAGAGTTGCAAAAGCAAGTCCAATAAGTAACCCTAGTTGCGTATTTGACAGGCCTAGATCTTGCTGAATAAAGGGTGCAAGTATACCTACAATTTGTCGATCAATAAAATTAAAGCCATAAACAATTGTTAATAGAATTAACACAAAAGTTCTGTAATTTTTATTGGGTATATTTTTTGTATTCATTTAAATTATAAATAATTTTTGCATAAATCTTCAGTGGTGTCATTTTAATTAAGTATATATTTAAATAACAAATAATTGTGATTTTTGAGTGTTTTCTATTTTCTTGTTAAAAGCAGATATGTCAATAAAAGTAGCGTAATTGGCAACATAGCAAGGAAACTAATCAGGCCAAACCAATATATACCTCTTTCAACAAATGATGCTTTTTCAATTTTTTTTTGTTTAGGTAAAAAATAGTCAGCTGAATATAAATGTGGGTAATCAGCAAATTTAAATTGCATATCTGAAATCCATTTTCTTAAATAATCTAATTCTTGATTTTTCTGAAGAGTTTCAATTAATGGCAAGAAAGGGATACTACAATGCGATTGAATGATACCAAATAACTGATAATCAATAATATTAAGAACGTCACCACCAAAAAATTTTGTTCCTTGTTTTGATAGTTTATTATTCCAGTAAGTATACTGATCGAGAAAATTCTCATTACTATTAAATTTTTTTATTTTTATTTTAATAATATTTAAAAGCGTAAAAAAATAAATTGTTATTATAGGTCTAAGAGCATGGCTAACTAAGTTAAAGATTTTATTTTTATTAAACCCCCTGCAGAGACTGAAATAATAAAAAAATTTAAAAGGATTATCAACTCTATGTTGTACTCCTTGCCAGGTTCTAAAAATTAATTTTTTTTCAGAACTTGGAATAGAATCATACCCAAAAGATAATAATATTTCCATTGAATCTAATTTCCATTGTGAATCATCAATGCGTATTGCTGGCATCATGACCCCACTTTTTGATAACAAACTTAAAGTTGGAATAGTTCTTATATTATAATTAAGTTTATTATCATATAAGCTAAGTAAAATGGATTGTACCCAAGGTGAATGATCTAATCCATACACATCTAATGTTTCTAATTTTTTTATTTTATTCATATCCATTACAAAATAAATTTTTAATTATGCACTAAAAAAATTAGACTTTTCAATTTATTCCCACTCAATAGTACCTGGGGGTTTAGAGGTTGTATCATATACTACTCGGTTAATACCTTTGACTTCATTTATAATACGAGTCGAAACTCTACTTAAAAATTCTCCACTAAATGGATAAAAATCTGCAGTCATACCATCCACAGAAGTAACAGCTCTTAATCCACAAACAAATTCATATGATCTTTGATCACCCATTACTCCTACAGTTCTTACAGGTAATAAGACTGCAAAGGCTTGCCATATTTCATTATATAAATTTGCTGCCTTAATCTCATCAATATATATTTTATCTGCTTGTTGAAGCATTTTTACTTTGTCTTTAGTTATATTGCTTAACACTCGAATACCCAATCCAGGTCCTGGAAATGGATGTCTTTGAATGAATTCTTTCGGTAATTTTAATTCTTTACCTAATCTTCGCACCTCATCTTTAAATAATTCTCTTAATGGCTCCACAAGATCTAATTGCATATCTTTTGGAAGCCCGCCAACATTATGGTGAGACTTTATCACTGACGTAGGTCCACCATGAAAACTCTGACTCTCAATTATATCAGGATAGATTGTACCTTGAGCCAAAAATTTTGCTTTTTTAATTTTTTTAGATTCAGTATTAAATATTTTAATAAATAAATTACCGATAATTTTGCGTTTTTTTTCTGGATCAGAAACACCCTTTAGTGCAGTAAAGAATTTATTTTTTGCATCAACTGTAACTAACTTTGATTTAAAATGTTTTTTAAATAAGTTTTGCACTTCTTTAGTTTCATGGAGTCGCATCAGGCCTGTGTCAACATAAATACAAGTAAGTTGTTTATTAATAGCTTTAGAAATTATCGCTGCGGTTACCATACTATCCACACCTCCAGATAATCCACATATTACGTGATCTTTTTTTACGTCAGTCTTAATCTTTGTAATTTGAGTTTTCAAATAGTTTTGCATGCTCCAAGTAGGTTTAGTTTTACATATATGTATTATGAAATTATTTAATATTTTTTCGCCTTGAATAGTGTGAACTACTTCGGGGTGGAATTGTAAACCGTAGATGTTTAAATCTTTATTTTCTATACCAACAAATTTAGAGTTTTTACTAGTTGCTATTGTCTTAAAATGTTTTGGAAGTTTAATTGCTTTATCACCATGGCTCATCCATACAAAATGCTGTTTATTTTTTAACTTTAGACCATGAAAAAGCTTACTCTTGCTCTTATGGGTTATCAAAGTTTTACCAAACTCACGTTGTTTTGATATCTCAACCTTTCCACCTAGCTGATGAACTATTAATTGCATTCCATAACAAATCCCTAGAATAGGAATATTTAGTGAGAAAATTTTCTGATCAATCTTGGGTGTACGCGATTTGTGAACGCTAGCAGGCCCGCCTGAAAAAATAATGCCTGTTGGTTCTTTATCTTTAATTTTAAGTAATAGATTTTTGTTACTTACAATTTCACAGTAAACATTTGCTTCTCGCACTCTTCTAGCTATTAGTTGTGTAACTTGTGAGCCAAAATCAACGATATAAATCAAAACAATCTCCTCTTAGTTTTTATCTAATTTTTTGATTTGATCTAAATAATCGCATCCATCTGGGCATAAAACTTCTAAATTATATATATACTCACTATAACTTTCTTTGTTATTAGCATTGTAAAAATACTCACCTACTAAATAATTTAACTCTAAGTTATCAGGTTGCAGGGTTAAGGCGATGAGAAAGTAATGATTGGCTTTATCTAATTCTTCCAAGTCTTTATTTATATATCCAAGATAAATATAAGATTCGGTATCTTTTGGATTAAATACTACACTTTTTTCGAATAAAAAAATTGCTTCATTAATTTTACCCTCATTATAAAAACTTACTCCATCACTAAAATATTCATTATTATTTGCGTATATGTAAGTGTTAAGAATTAAAAAATTAAATACAATAAACGTAACTAACTTTGTCATAACTTAGATATTAGTGGGATAATTTGGGGACTCTCTTGTCACATCTATATCATGAACATGACTTTCTCTTAAACCTGCGCTAGTAATTCTTACAAATTCGACTCTACTTTGAAACTTTTCAATATCTTTAGAGCCTGTGTAGCCCATTGAAGACTTCAAGCCTCCAACTAATTGGTGAATAATTGGTTCTAATGGTCCCTTATATGGAACTCTTCCCTCAACACCCTCAGGAACTAGTTTCATAGTTTCTTTGATCTCTTCTTGAAAATAGCGATCTGCAGACCCTCTCGCCATTGCCCCTAAAGACCCCATGCCTCTATAAGATTTGTAGCTGCGTCCTTTGAATAAGTATACTTCACCCGGACTTTCATCAGTTCCAGCGAACAAAGACCCTACCATTACAGTTTTAGCTCCCGCGCCTATTGCTTTAGCAATATCACCAGAAAATTTTATGCCACCATCAGCAATAATTGTAATACCTTCTTTTTTTGCCTCTTCTGCGCACTCCAAAATTGCAGAAAATTGTGGAACACCAATACCAGCAACTACTCTCGTTGTACATATGGAGCCTGGTCCTATTCCAACTTTAACACAATCGGCCCCTGCATCTATCAATGCTTTTGTAGCTTCTTTAGTAGCAACATTTCCAGCTATTACTTCAATTTTACCTAATTTTTTTATTTTTGTAACAGTCGATATTACCTTATCAGAATGTCCATGGGCTGTATCAACAACTAGCACATCGACACCGGCATCAATTAACATTTCTGCTCTTGCTATTGCTTCATCACCTACTCCAATAGCAGCACCAACTCTTAATCTTCCTTTGCTATCTTTGGTTGCATTTGGATATTGTTGGCTTTTTTCAATGTCTTTAACCGTAATTAATCCAGTACACCTAAATTCATCATCCACCACTATCAATTTTTCTATCCTATGTTTATGAAGCAAGTTCTTTGCTTCGTTAGTTCCTACTTCATCTTTCACAGTAATTAGGTTTTTACTTGTCATTAGCTCATTAATGAGTTGATTTTCATCAGTTGCAAAACGAACATCTCTATTAGTCAATATACCTACCAATTTGTTAGATATTTCTTCAACTACAGGAATGCCGGATATATTTTCTTTTTTCATCACATTTAGTGCATCTGACAAATTTTTATTTGGTGAAATTGTTACAGGATTTACTACCATTCCAGTCTCATATTTTTTTACCCATCTAACTTGCTCAGCCTGTTGTTCAATGGACATATTTTTATGAATTATTCCAAGGCCACCAGCTTGGGCCATAGTAATAGCAAGCTTATATTCAGTCACCGTATCCATTGCTGAAGAAATTAGTGGTATAGCAAGTTTAATTTTTTTTGTAATGTGGGTATCTGTTATGGCTTCAGATGGTAAAAAAGATGACTGTGCAGGTTTAATCAGAACATCATCAAAAGAAAGTGCAGTTTTAATACTATTGCGTTCCATTTCTGGTTTTTAAGCCATTTATCTTTTATTGTCAATTTTTCGAACTATTTTTTTTGATAGCAGACTAGGTAGATTTCGCTTGAATTTTTTCGGCTAGCATTTGGTTTAAATGACGAAACTTTAGTAAATTTTCTCTTCGCATTTACAAGTAGTTGTCCTAAATCTCCTCTTCGAAAGTATTTGGCGATAAAATGTCCACCTTTATTTAAATAGCAATCAGTCAATGCAAATGCCTCTTCTAACATTTCCATAGATCTTAAAAAGTCAGTTTGTCTATGACCTGTCATATTGGGCGATATATCTGAGACAATTAGATCAAAAGGATCTATTTCTTTTAGATAATTAATAAATTTTTTTGATGTAAAATCACCTTTATATATCTCAACACCAGGAATTGCCTCAACATCTAATAGATCAATAGCTACAATTTTGATTGGTGATTTTAATTCATTGACCATGACTTGAGACCAACTACCTGGAGCAGCACCTAAATCTAAGGCTGACTTAACGTTAGCAAAAATATTAAATTTCTTATTAGTTTCGGTAAGTTTATAGGCAGCTCTTGACCTATAGTTGTCTTTTTGTGACTGTTTTACGTATGGATCTTTAAGGTGTCGCCGCAACCATTCAGTGCTTTGATGGTTTAAACTTTTATTTTTAACTCCTGACATATCTAAAATTACCACAGTTTATGGGTTTTTACGTTATAAATAAATTTAGTATATCAGATTGATATATATCTTGACGATATATCGATCTGATATATATAACAACTAAACATAAAAGAAAATTATGCAAACTGATACTATTTGTCTTGGATTATTGATGAGCGGACCAAAAACTGGTTATGCTATTAAAGGTATATTATCTGGACCACTTAACCAAATATATAATTTAAGTTTCGGTTCAATTTATCCTGCCTTAGGAAAATTAACTCGTGAAAAACTAGTTACATTTAAACAACAATCGCAAGATAAAAAACCAGATAGAAAAATATACTCAATAACTAAAAAAGGTATTAATCACTTAAAAGAAGCTCTACTGCAAGACGCAGGGAATTATATCCGTTCTGGAAATTATGGTGATCAAATCAAATCAGAATATGCAATGTTACTTTTATTCTCAGAAGCCTTACCAGACGAAACTGTAAAATTAATAATTGATGAAAGAATTTTATATATAAAACAGTTTCTAAATTTAATTACATATGAAGGACCTCTATCAGAAGAAGATAACCTTCAGCCTTTGCGAAAAAGTCCTCAAGCTAAATTTATGCGCGGTTTAATGAGTGAAGTGATTCAAACAGCATTAGATTATATAGAAAAAAATAGAAAGAAATTACATGGTTAAAAAATTTAAATCCCTACCAACAAATTATAAGTCAGCATTAATAATATTTATTGTTGTAGTCATGTGGATTGCATCAGGATTCCTTAAGTCTGATGACAAAGAAGTTTCTATTGAAAGTATCGACTCTGAGCAGATAGTTTCAGTTCGAGCTACAAATATTAGTGCAGAAAATAAAATTTATTTTTTAACTATAAGGGGTAGAACTGAAGCAGATAGTAAAGTTATTTTACGACCTAAAACAACATCTACTATCCTTGAAACTCTTGATAAAGGACAAAATGTTAAAAAAGGCGATGTAATTTGTAAGCTTGATCCTGAAGATCGAGTTGCAAGGCTAGATGAGGCTATTGCTAATGAGAAACAAGCCCAACTAAAGTTTGATGCAACAGTAGCTCTGGCAAAAGAAGGCTATAGATCAGAAAATGCAGTGGCATCTGCTGAGGCAATTTTAAAAGGAGCGGTTGCAAGAAGAGAAATTGCTGAAAATGCTGTGAACAATACTATGCTTAAAGCCCCTTTTGATGGGTTTGTAGAAGATATAAATGTAAAAGTTGGCGACTTGATATCCCCCTCACAAATGTGTGGATCAATTATTCAACTAGATCCAATGATTGTTTCAGGTGAGGTAACTGAGAAAAATATTGTTCAAATGATACCTGATCAAAAAGTAAGCATTGAATTACTTGATGGAAAAAAATTAGATGGTCAAATATCTTATATTAGCAAAAGCTCAAATTCAGCTACTAGAACATATAAAATTGAAGCAACATTTGATAATAAAAGTGGATTAATCAGAGAGGGTATTACTGCAACCATCAAAGTTCCACTCCAAGAAGTAAAAGCACAACTTATCCCCTCTTATCTTTTGTCTTTAAATGATGCTGGAGATTTAGGAGTTAAAATAGTTGAGGATAATATTGCCAAATTTTTAAAAATTCAAATTATCGAAGATACAGCAGATGGTATTTGGGTAGTTGGACTGCCCGAACAAACAATATTAATTACTGTTGGTCAAGAATACGTAATAGATGGTCAAAAAATTAACACACAAATTGATCAAGGCTAAATTATAATTTTTTTGGAAATTAGATTAACAAAAGACTGCTATGATAGAATTTTTAGTTGATAGAAAGAGAACTACTCTAGCAATTTTAGTTGTTTTAATTTTTGCTGGAATTATTGGAAGAATTAATATTCCTATCGAATCTGAACCTGAAATCACATCACCTGTCGTTTATGCTGGTGTTGTGCTCCCTGGTATCTCTCCAAGCGATGCCGAGAGACTTCTTTTAAAACCACTTGAAGATGAGATAAGGGGAATTTCAGGAATAGAGGAAATGCAGGGGTTTGCCGGTGATGACTATGCGGCTGTAATAGTCAGATTTGATGCTGTTGATTCTATGAAGATTTCAATTGATAAAATTAGGGATGCTGTGAGCGATGCAGAGCCCAAATTTCCGGAAGATGCAAAGGATCCAGTCGTAAGAGAGTTGTCAATTTCTGATGAGCCCATAGTTATAATTACTATAAATTCTGATGTTTCTGGTGAGAGATATTTATTGAACCTCGCCCGAGAGATTAAAAAAGATATCGAATTAATACCTGCAGTATTTGACGCTGAGATAGTTGGAGCCAGAGATGAACAACTTGAAGCTACTATAAATAGATCACAATTAGAGAGTTATAACATCTCATACAATGAAATTTTAAGAGCAGTTGCAAACAATAATCAAGTCGTTACTGCTGGCGAAATTGAAACTGGTAAAGGCCAGTTTTCAGTAAGTCTTCCTGGTTTATTTGAAACCGCGAGAGATGTATATGACTTACCGGTAAGATCTACTGATAATAGTACAATATATTTATCTGATATAGCTAAGGTAAAAAGAAATTTTAAAGATCGTGAAAGTTATTCTAAAATAGATGGTAAAAAAACTCTCTCAATTTTTGTTAAGAAAAGTCGAGGTGAAAATATAATTGAAACACTCGATCAAGTTGAAGAGGTAGTTAACTCTTATAAGAATAAAATTTCAAGTGACATAAATATAAATTTTATTTTAGATAATAGAAATTATATTGCCAAACAGGTTCAGTCACTTCAGGGCAATATTCTTTTAGCAACACTCTTCGTTATTATTATAACTATGCTAGCTCTTGGAATACGTTCTTCATTAATTGTTGGTTCAGGAATTCCAATATCAATCTTAGTATCTTTATTTGTTCTGTATATTGCTGGTTATGATTACAATTTTATGGTCATTTTTGGGATACTAGTAGCTTTAGGAATGCTTATAGATGGATCTCTAGTTGTTGTAGAGTTTGCTGATAGAAAAATGGTTGAAGGTTTCAAAAAACAAGAAGCTTATGTTTATGCCGCTAAAAGAATGTTTTGGCCAATCGTTGCATCATCAGCAACAACTCTAGCAGTATTTATACCATTATATTTTTGGCCTGGGATTTCAGGTCAATTTATGCGAGTGCTCCCCTTAACAATATTTATAGTGCTTCTAATTGCTCTATTTTATAGTCTTTTGTTTGTACCAGTTATTGGTAGTGTATTTGGCGTTGCATCATCATCATCAAAGAAAAACTTTTCGAGCCTTGGTTCTGAAAAGAATTTTAATCTTGAAGAATTAACTGGCTATTTAGGAAAGTATGTATCTATTTTAAATTGGGTAATAAAACGACCAATACTAGTTTTATCATCAATTATTATAACGCTTTATATTATTATATCTTCCTACATGTCTTTTGGTCCAGGTATGGTATTTTTTAGTCAAACGGATCCATATTTTGGAAATGTTAAAATTTCTGCAAGAGGTAATTTATCAATTGAAGAAATAAATAATCTTACATCTGAAGTTGAAGAAATTCTTACGGAAACACCTGGTATAAAAAATATATATTTACAAACTGGTCGATTTGGAGGAATTGGATCCCGTGGAGGGAATGCTGAAGATACAATCGCAAATGTATTCTTTGAATTTATTGAACGAAAAGAACGGAAAAATGGTTACGAAATAATTGACGATATTCGAAAAAAAACTGATCTTATTTCTGGAATAAAAGTTTCGGTTGATGAGTTGCAAAATGGGCCTCCTGTAGGTAAAGATATTGAAATAAGACTCTCAGGTCCATCTACTGACTTATTAATACCCTTCACCAAGGAACTAAGAACTTTCATAGACGAAAATGTTGAAGGGCTTGCAAGTATTGAAGACACACTTCCTATTCCTTTAGTTGAATGGCAGTTAACTATAGATAAGCCAAAAGCTGCTCAATATGGTGCCGATATATTCACAATTGGAACTGCTGTTAATTTAGTTACTAATGGTGTCATGTTGGGTAAATATCGTCCAGATGATGTTGATGAAGAATTAGAAATCTATGTAAGGTTTCCTGAGCAGGATAGATCAATCGATCAATTAGATGAAATCACAATTGAGACTAATAATGGCGCTGTTCCAATAAGTAATTTTGTAACAAAAAAAGCGAAAAAAAATGTCAGCTTTTTACGACGCTATGATGCTCGGAATGTAATGTATATTAAAATGAATACTACTGAGGGAGTAACAGTTGGAGAAAAAGTATCAGAAATAGAGTCATGGATAAAGACTCAAGAATATCCATCACAAATTGATATTGTTTTTGGTGGTGAAAACGAAGAGCAAAATGACTCTATGAAATTTGTTGTTCAGGCAATGATAATTTCCCTCCTTTTAATGGCTGCATTGCTTGTAACTCAGTTCAATAGTTTTTATCAAAGTTTTATAATTTTAACTGCTGTAATTATGAGTACGGCAGGAGTTTTCACTGGCTTATTAATATTTAATCAAGAATTTAGTGCAATTTTGCATGGTATTGGTGTTATTTCTTTGGCTGGTATTGTGGTCAACAACAATATTATTTTAATTGATGCGTTCAATTTTATTCATAATAAAAATGATATGGATATTAAAGATTCTATTTTAAAAGCGTGTGCACAAAGATTGAGACCAATATTTTTAACTACTGTCACAACGATGTTAGGTTTAATTCCACTTGCGCTTGATTTAAGTATTGATCCTGTTGGTCGGACTATTGATTATAATTCATTTACTACTACTTTTTGGGCTCCTTTAGCACAATGCATTGTTTATGGGTTATCTTTCTCAGCTATTTTAACTTTAATAGTTACTCCTTGTTTACTGATTTTGCCTGGACACGTGAGAAAAATAATTGCTTCTAGAAAGAAGAGATATATTTTTATTTAAGATGCTAAAAAATGCTCTAGCAACAGTTCTATTAAGAAAGAAAACAATTTCAACTTTGTTATTGATGATTTCATTGCTGGGCATTATTTCATATATCACATTTCCAAAGGAGGAAAGACCTGAAGTGAACCTTAAAACGGTTGCTGTCGTAGCTAGTTATCAGGGATTGGTGTCTGATGATATAGAGAAACTAGTAACTGAACCATTAGAACGAGAGCTAATGTCTTTAGAGGGAATAAAAAGTGTAATATCTATTTCAAAAGATAGTCTTGTTCAGTTTATGGTGCAATTCCATTTGAATACAGATGAGGAAAATTTATCGAAATTTGTAAGAAATAAAGTTGAGGATAGCAGGAGCAAATTACCGGATAATGTTGAGATAGAAGATGTGAGAGAATATGACTCATCACTGTTTTCAGAAATCAAAATAGGGATTTATGGCGATGTACCCTATAGAATTTTACATAACGTAGCCGAAGAATATAAGTCTCAATTTGAAACAATTCCTAATGTTACTGAGGTTGAAATTAATGGAGCTAAGGAAGAGATTGTAAAAATTACTGTTGATCCAGGGCTATTGGAAAAACATAAGGTAAATATAATCGAAATAGTAAATGCACTAAAATCTTTCAATAACTTGGTTCCCGCAGGGATTTTAGCTGACGATAATGCAGATTTTTCAATTAAAGTTCCTGGTCTTTATGAGGATTATGAAGAATTAAAATATCTCCCAATTAGATCAATAAATAATTTTGTCTTAGAATTAAAAGATGTTGCAAAGATTGAAAGATCTTTTTTAGAAAGAAAAGAATATGTAAAAGTAAATGGATATCAAGCTTTAGGAATGGACGTTGCTAGAAAACCTGGAACCAATGTCCTTGCTTCATACGAATCTGTAAGAGAAA
>ERZ802824.1608-NODE-1608-length-11962-cov-18.6723_pt1 | contig 11962 bp, 9 predicted proteins | sample MGYA00345650_ERZ802824 | MGnify/ENA primary metagenome ERZ802824 (study PRJEB30503, sample SAMEA104212361) | marine metagenome | biome: Westerlies Biome; feature: [SRF] surface water layer (ENVO:00010504) within the epipelagic zone...; material: water... | reverse complement strand
CAAAGACACCTCAGCTCAGACAACAACACGTCCTCCTTCCCACACAAGGAGGACTTTTTTATTGCCTTACAACCTGTGACCAACATCACTCATCAACACAACTCAAATCACAGGAATACACATCTAAAACAAACACACTGAAAACATCAGGACAACGAGCCCTGATGACTTTCTCCTCACAACAGCTCCATCATGATTAAATCAATCGCTCTCGCCGTCGCTCTCTCCACCCTCGGACTCGCCGGCTCACCCATGGCAGGCCTCGCACAAAATGCTGGCAGTGGATGCTCTGGTACAGGCACCATCTGCGGTCACGGAAACTCCGTCGGTGGCATCAACTCTGGAAACACATACAACTCTGGAAACACCGTTGGCTCCTACAACGGCTCTGCCGTCGGTTCCTACAATCAAGACAATCGCCGCTACGACAACCGCCGCTACAACAACGCCTTCAACCAGAATCAACGCTACAACCGCCACACCAACAACCAACGCTGGAACAATCAGCGCTACAGCAATCAGCACACCAACAACCAGCGCTGGAACAACCAGAGAACCAATAACGTCAGAACCAATGTCCGCAGCGAAGTTGGACTCTGGTAATCCTTACCAACTCTCAATCCATACACTTCAAAAGGGGGGCTTTGCCCCCCTTTTTGCTTGAAACATCCTCACGGGGCTCACCTCCTCACTCCCACAGGTGCATTCACTTTTGACAGGGAGAAACTGACGCTCCAAGACCAAGACGACGGCAAAACACAAGCCGAAACAGCACACGCAACTTGCCGCTAACAACCCCTGTGATCGATCTCACAAATCGCTGAGATCACGCTCATCACCCCCAACCTTCAAACCAGAGATGGTGTGAACACAGCCAAACCAATGGCCCCTCACACACCTCTCCACCATGCACGCTTCACTCAAAGTTCTCTCTGCCATCACACTCGCAGGCTCCTCTCTCTTCAGTGCAACAGCTGCTTCCGCACAAACCGCCCCGATGGCCTTCGAATGCTTCGATCGCAGCTCTGGAGCGCTCGTTGCTCGCAGCGCTGCAGACATCACCACTCCAGCACTGAGCTGCCTGCCCATTCCCGATCAGGCCTTCTACCCCGACTCAGATCCGGCCATGGACGACATGGATCACATCGACGGCGGGGCCCATGCAGAGGCCAACGTCGAGGTTCATCCTCCGCATCAAGGGGGAACCGACATCGGGGGAATCATCCTCGGCGCTGCCGTCCAGGAGGGATTCCGAGCTCTGTTTGGAACCTATGACCGCGGCACCATCAACACCAATCACACAGAAATCCACAACGGTGATCGCTGTGATGGCATGGGCACCATCTGCGGAGACGGCAATGGCGTCGGCGACATTGGCTCCGGCAATGCATCCAATTCAGGCAACACCTCCAATTCAGGCAACACCTCCAATTCGGGCAATACTTCCAGCTCCACAAACGTTGTCGAAAACAACAACACCGGGATGACCGTCTTCCCCGCAATCAAAAATATTCGGCCAAGGCCAGCAAGACCAAGCCTGAACCCAGCAGCCATCAACGCTCTACGCAATCTCAAGACCAAAACCACCACCACACCAGCCAAAAAGAAAGCCACACTCCTGAAACCCTCCACCATCAACACCCTTCGCAATCTCAAGACCAAACCCACCATTCAAACCAGAAAAACAAAGACCAAAGCCACCATCTCACCCAAACTGATCAAGCCAATTCTCACCAAACGATCCACACAAAAAACCAAAGCCAAAACTGCAAATATCATCAACACCAGGCGGATCATGCAACCCATCAAGCACACCTTTAAATAGACCCACAAAGACACCTCAGCTCAGACAACAACACGTCCTCCTTCCCACACAAGGAGGACTTTTTTATTGCCTTACAACCTGTGACCAACATCACTCATCAACACAACTCAAATCACAGGAATACACATCTAAAACAAACACACTGAAAACATCAGGACAACGAGCCCTGATGACTTTCTCCTCACAACAGCTCCATCATGATTAAATCAATCGCTCTCGCCGTCGCTCTCTCCACCCTCGGACTCGCCGGCTCACCCATGGCAGGCCTCGCACAAAATGCTGGCAGTGGATGCTCTGGTACAGGCACCATCTGCGGTCACGGAAACTCCGTCGGTGGCATCAACTCTGGAAACACATACAACTCTGGAAACACCGTTGGCTCCTACAACGGCTCTGCCGTCGGTTCCTACAATCAAGACAATCGCCGCTACGACAACCGCCGCTACAACAACGCCTTCAACCAGAATCAACGCTACAACCGCCACACCAACAACCAACGCTGGAACAATCAGCGCTACAGCAATCAGCACACCAACAACCAGCGCTGGAACAACCAGAGAACCAATAACGTCAGAACCAATGTCCGCAGCGAAGTTGGACTCTGGTAATCCTTACCAACTCTCAATCCATACACTTCAAAAGGGGGGCTTTGCCCCCCTTTTTACTTGAAACATCCTCACTTTCCTCTCACATTCTGATCCACACATTGGCAATCACCTGCATCATCCACTCGGTCGTGATGTCGAGGAACTGGTCTGCGCTTTGACACTGGTCGAGCTGAGGCCCGCCATTGAAGGCCTGTCTCGACATTGAACGCTTCATATGAGCTGCAACAGAGCACCTACCTACAGGCCTGAAGTCTCATCCAGGCAGCAATCCACGTTTAATCAATGGCTGCAGATCAGCGATACGAAGCCGCCCATCCGCTTCAACCACAGTGCCACGATTGCGCAGCTTGCTCAGAGTGCGGGAGGCCGTCTCCCTGGCCAGTCCAGCCAGCAGAGCAATCTCCCGTTGGGCCAGTGGCGGGATCTCACCTTGCGGGTCCTGCCCAGCCGAACTTTTGCGGGCGAGATAAGCCAAGGCATCAAGCAGGCGGGTGGTGGCATCGGCACTCTGAAGCGCAAAGCGCTGATTGAGATCACGCAGACGAGACGCCTCTAATCGCGCCAATGCGAGAGCAAACGAGGCCTGCTGTCCGAGCAGAGACGCAAAAGGCGCCGACCGCATCTTGAGCAGATGCAACGGCGTGAGCGACACCACATCGGCCGAACGCGAAGCTCCATCGAGAGCGGCCATTTCGCCGAACACATCGCCTGGACCTAGAAGCGACATGATCACCTCATCACCATCGGCGGTGTAGGTGCGCACCTTGGCCACCCCGTCACGAATCAAGAACAACGACTCACCCCAGTCCTGTTCCATCACGATCACCTGATCCACCTGGTGGCTGGTCTCCCGATGCCGATCCAGCAGGAGAATGCACTGTTCTTCGACCAGCTCAGCGAACAGGGGCATGGCCCCGAGATCCTCAGGCGTGAGCGCGGACATAATTCAGAGCAGAATGACCAGAGAGGCCCAGACAAGCTTGCAGGCGAAATGCAGAGCCTGGTCGCAGGCAAGGGAGAAGCGAAGACAGGACTTCAGCCAATCAATGATGGCGTGCAAAATCAGCTCAGCCAGTCCCAACAAAGGAATGCCCGTGATCAGGGCAACGGCCAAGCCATGGGTAGCGGAATGAGCAATCAGCCACCAGCGCCAATTGAGGGTGACATCGTTCCCCGGCACTTTCTCGAGCGCCATCCGATCAGACTGAAGAGTGAAATCGCAAACGAGGTGCGCCAGCACCAGCGAGATCAATAGATCTGTAAGGGTGATTGCTACCAAGCAACGTCGATTCGTAACGCTACGGCAATAGGCGCGATGCCTGATCAGCCAAAAGCGGCCAGCATGCCGGGAACGGCTCCACCGCCACGCATGGAGAGCGAGAACCGACAGCTCAGCCTGATGCGTGATCGCCTGCGGATGCTTCTTGGCACCCATCTCGCCACGCTCAACCATCAAACACTCGTGGCAGCGGTGGGCGATGTGGTGATCAAACAGGACGCTCCGGCCGAACGGGTGCTGCTGGTGCGAACCGGGGAATTGCAAGTTGAGCGCTGCGAAGCAGGTGGCACGCCTCAGGTGATCGCACGCATCGGTCCCGATGAGTTGGTGGGTGAAATGGCATTGATCGGCGATCAACACCACAGCGCGACCGTCACGGTGAGTCGCGGTCCGGCCGAGATCCTGGTGGTGCAGTCAAATGATCTGCTGCAGGCTGCGATCTACGACAGTGACCTGGTCATGGAACTGCTGGCCCTAAGCAGCAGCCGCTGCCGTCAAACAAACAGGCACCTGACCTTGATCCTGGAAGCTCTGGAGGCTTTGGATCAACAGCATTCCTCCGCCCTGGAACGCTGCTGCAATGAACTAGAGCGCGGCTGTAATCCAGCCCTCTTCAGCGCAGCACGACGGTTGAAAGGACTAGCGAAGGCATCGGAAACGCCGTGAAAGGGCCAAGCCATCTCCGTTGGATTCGCCGTCATGGCGCGACGCTGCTGCTCAGTGGATTGGTCGCGACTGCCGGAGGGTTCGGCCGGGATTGGTTGAGCCGCATAGACCTGCGCTTTGCCGGCTGGGTTCAGGAGACCCGTGGCCCTCGGAGCGCACCAAACGATGTGGTGATCGTGGCCATCGATGACTTCAGCCTCCAGCAAGCGGCCAACGCCGACCTCAGCGACGACCCTCTACTTCAACGCCTGAACCAATGGCCCTGGCCCAGAAGCGTGCACGCGAGGGTGCTGAACCGTCTGTTCGAAGCGGGTGCCTCCACAGTTGGCTTTGATCTTCTGTTCGAAGCACCCAGCAGCCATGGGACGGCCGACGATGCAGCGTTTGCCACGGCCTTACGGCGCCATCGCGACCGGGTGGTCCTGGGCGTGCAAGTGCTGAGCAGCCGCGGCCCCGTGGCAGGCATGTCCATGTTGGATCTCACGCCGAGCCTTCAATCAGCGAGCAAGCCACTGAACCGAGGCCTGCTCAATGGATCTCCTGATGGGGACGGAGTGATCAGGAAGCGACCTGGAAACAGCGCTGTGGAGATGCGCCAGCACTTGGGCTCAGCCGTACCGGACGGGCTCGCGGTGGCGTTGCTCAAGCGGCAGGACGCCGAGGTCGACCTCAAGGCCAGGCCATCCGACCTGTTGGATCCCTACGGACCTCCTGGAACGATTCCAACACTCTCGATCTGGGAAATTCTCGACGCGAACGCCTTCACCGCGATCAAGAGCAGTGGCCTGATCACCGATACCACGGTTCTCGTGGGACCGACGGCAGCTGTGTTTCAAGACCTCCATCCAGCCGTCTTCTCAGGTGCACAAGGCATGCCTGGCGTGGAATTGCATGCCACGGAAGTCGCCAACCGCCTTGAAAATCGATCTCTTCGCTGGGTGCCTGCGCCACCGGGCTGGAATCTATTGGTGGCGATGATTGTGCTCTTTGCAGGCATTGCAGCATCACGCCTGGAACGCCCCCTCCCTCGCCTTGGATTGCTCTTGGCAGCCTCGGGGATCCTCGTTATGGCGGGCGCAGGGCTGATCGTGTGGGGTGGTTTGTTGCTTCCTGTTCTGGGCCCCGCAGGCAGCTTGGCGCTGACAGGCATTGTCTCCAGCACCGACGCGACAGTTCGTCTGCAATGGCAACGACGAAGGCTGCGACGAACACTGGGTCGTTATCTCTCTCCCGCAGTCGCCGCAGAAATCGCCGATCAGCCCGAGGAGGCGGATCAACTGTTAGGCGGGAAATTAATGGATGTGGTGATCCTGATGAGCGACATCCGTGGATTCACGGCGTTCACCCAGGCGATGACCGAACAGGGCAAGGTGAAACAGCTTGTCGATCGTCTTAATACCTATTTCAGCGAGGTGGTGGATGCTGTGCACTCAGAAGAAGGCACGGTCGACAAATTCATCGGAGATGCGGTGCTCGCGGTGTTTGGAGCACCACTGCAGAAAACGCGCCGCTCGAACGTGCTGGCTGCAGTCAAAACAGCGATCGCACTGCAGGAAAGACTCGCTGATCTCAATCGTGCCTGGATTGCTGAAGGGCAACAACCCTGGAATCAGGTTGTGGTCCTCAGCTACGGCTGGGTTGTGAGTGGCAACATCGGCTGCGCCAGTCGTATGGACTACACCGTGATCGGCGATGCAGTGAACACAGCCAGCCGATTGGAAGCGATTGCCAAGCAATGTGGTCAGACGATTGTGATCAGTTCTGCCGTGGCAGAACAACTACCCGACGACTGGCCCATGCTGGAACTAGGGACATTTCCGATCCGTGGCCAGCATGATCAACGAGTGTTCGCACTCATAACTGACACTCGGGAGGACACCCCACCAGACAGAGATCAGTATCAACAATCAGAAGCCGATGGTTGATGCACATGTTCAGGAAGCTGTTGGGGATTGCATTCGCGGCAACTTTTTTGCCAGTTACAGCCTCAGCAGCATCCTTTAACAGTGCCACGATTCGTCGCATCATCGATGGCAGAGAAGTCTTCATTGATCGGCGAGAAGCAACGGTTGATGACACCGCAGACCGTGGTCAGGAGCTCAGCACAGGCAGCAGCAGAGCGGAGGTGCTGTTTGATCGCCGCGCGCTCGGCTTCCTAGGGAACAACAGCTTGATCCGCCTCGGAGACGACTGTTTTCGTCTGGATCGCGGACAGGTTCTGATCAATGGCCCCAAAAACACCTGTCTGGGAACAAAAGTGCTGGGAATACGAGGCACCACCTACGTGCTGAGCGTGAAGGACGATGGCAGTTATGAGCTGGCGGTGCTGAGCGGCGAAGCCACCGTGGGGGACGCTGTTGAGACTCCCGAAAACGAAAACACGCCGGACATCCTCTCGATGTATCCGACATTGAATCCAGTGATCGGCTTTGGGTCGAGTGCCTGGGGAAGCAACAGCTCTGGGGAATCATTGGGTGAAGCCGCAGGGCTGATCCTCGGTGATGCCTCGGTATTCGTACCCCTCAGCCAGAGCATGGGTAACAATCTTCTTTACAGCTACTCAACTGCCAGCAGCAACTTTGATGGGGCTTGGGGTGCAAGCACCGAGCTGGGATACAAATGGTTTAACCCCGATAACCGAAGCATCAGCTCCTTGTTAGTCGGTTACGACGGCTGGGACGGGGCTGGCTGCTTCCAATCTCAGTTGGCCTTGGGAGGACTATGGCAGCAAGGACGCTGGCAGTTCGGAGTCACGGGCGGCATCCCACTGGATCAGTGCGCCAACAATCTGGGGTTCGCCATCGGCCAAGTGGGCATCCCCGTGGCTGATGTGGGTGACCAATCCATCACGTTGTCACTGTCTCCCTATGTGCTTCGAGGTATCGGCGATTCCTATGGAGGTGGTCGCATTGGCCTGAATGTGCCCATCGGTGATCAGGTCACACTCTCCACCTATGGCCAGTACGACGAACTCCTCGACACCGTCGTAGGTGGTCAAATCAGCTATCGCTTCGCGACGAACAGCGGGTTTGTGAACGATCCGAATCGTCGACCTCAGAGACCGTCATCACCATTGCCATGGCAGGCCAGCGAGTTCAACACCGGCAGGCCAATGCAAATTGCACTCAACAGAAGCCGTGGCACTACACCCACACAACCGAGAACGAACACAACGCCAATTGCCAACACAAACTTCAATAACCTAATCAGCGAGGCAGACACGATCGTTCGCCTGAAAGCTGGCGAAGAGGCCACATTCAGTTCGGACGGAGTCCTGCTGAGTCAGGGAATGATGAGCCAGGAAAGGTTTTCGCAACTGATCATCGAAACCATGAGTGGACAGAACCTGCTGCCAGAAAGCAATGTGATCAACCTCATTTATCAACAGCTTTATGGCCTGCCGGACCGCACGTTGCTGTCCATTCTCGGTTCTGACTGGCTCATTGCAGCCAGAACGCCATATCCACGCCTTCGCGGTGCCAACAATCTCGTTGTACCCAACAACAAACTTCCCAAAGAAGAAGACAGCGTTGAAGAGCCCGAGGAAGATATCGCGGACGTAGATGAACCTGAACCTGAACCTGAAACTGAACCTGAATCCATTCAGCTGACGTATGTCTGCCGAGCGACTGGGGGCAACCCTGATTTCCCTTACTTCACAGGCGGAACAACTGGCGGGACACTTTCGGACGCTATTCGCTTCCAAACAACCTCCCGATCTGAGGCATCCTGCAGCGGCAGAGGAGCCGGATCAGAGGGCCTTGAACCAACAAGTCCGCAGTTCTTGACATAAATAAAAACCAAGAGAGAACAGACAAACTCCGATCAAACTTGACCAAAGAATATAAAACAATTGCTGCGCAATAGCAGCTCATTAGTGCATAAAGGCGAAATCATCACCTTCTCCTCATCCTATGTGAACAGCAGAGGTGAAGCGTTGAATACCTTGACGGCTAATCATTGATCGAGATTTCTAATAAGTAGAATGAAGCTCTTTTTGAGGAGCTGTTAAAGCAGCATTCAAGGAAAAACAGTCGCGCCAACAGTTGAGACACGCCATCTCATCTCACACTGCATTCGATGCAAAAGCGGTTGAAAAGATCCAAACATTGAATTTCCAATTGCTTCAGGCTCTACTCGCCTTAGCATTCCTCACTAGAGAGGCTAGTGTAACTATATACAGATGCACCCTTCCTTGATGATTACCAGGCCTGAGATTGAAGCGGCAGGCATCGCTTCAGGAACCGACAAAGTTACCCAACATGGTTATCAACGATTTTACGCGCAATTTTTGTCTGAATTTGACGGCAACGACTCCATAGTTGAGATAGGTTTCGGGAAAGGCAATAGTATTCCATTTTGGAAAATGCTCTATCCCTCCGCATTCCTTTATGTAGTGGACAAGAATGTTGTCGCCAAAGGCGATGGCTTTGAGGTTATGAGATGCGATCAGTCTTCAGAAGATCAGCTAGCAAGCTTCGCAAGCTTTTTGTGCGACAAGAGTGTCGGATTTATCATTGATGATGGATCGCATATTCCAGAACATCAGCTGTTGACTTTTAACAACTTGTTTGGTGTTTTAAACAGCGGAGGAGTGTACATCATCGAGGACATCGAATGCTCCTACTGGAAAAGGGGCACTTGCTATGGCTATCCGACTGAATATGGCCTGGAATCTTCCAAGTCTTTGATCAGACAATTTTTGCAACTTTCAAACTGGATAAATCGAGAATTTTTATCCTCCTCTGAGCTGAATGATTTGAAGAATAGCCTTGAGGATACCGGCTTTAACCTTAATGTGCTGACGGATGTCGCAAGTGTGTCTTTCGCGCACAACTGCGTAGCAATTCGCAAAGGACTTCTTAGTGATCAAACTTATTCAAGTCGCCCATATCTACATTCGGACCGTATTTAATAATCTAAACAGATAATTTCAATCTTGCCCCTACTGTTGCTGCATTATTTCGAGAATCGCGACATGCCAGCGTCCACTGTTTTACATTGAAGCAGCCAAATCCGATAACACCAAACGTCGCCAAACCAACTACCGCTTAATGCTGAGCCTTGATACCTTAGTGACATTCGAGCGAAAGAAGAGCAGAGTCTGGTGATCTTGAATGCAGAACTCCGCAGCTCTTAGCACAAACACATGTCAAAATACTGCGAATAGCCTTCGCACAAATTTTACCAACGGAAACAGATAGTGGCTGCACTAACGACTGCGAAACTTTCCATCAAATTGTCCAGAATTATCAATTAGGCCAAGCTTTGAACTCACGATGATGCGATGATATGAATAGCTTGATAATTGATCAACAGTTTCGAAAAACAGACTCAAGTTCTGCTCGAGCAGCTGTTAGGGCCGCATCCAATGAGGCCCCATCTCTGCCACCAGCCTGAGCCAGGTTGGGACGCCCACCACCGCCGCCGCCGCAGAGCTTGGCGATGCCACCAATGAACTTACCGGCCTGGAGCTTGGCAGCAATCACGTCTTTCCCGAAGGCCGCCACCAGAATCACCTTGCCCTGATCGGCAGGGTCCGGAAGACCGCCGATCACCACCGCACCACCATCACCGAGCTGATCAGCAAGGCTCTGCGCAGCCCCCTGCAAACCAGAGCCGTCCACACCATCGAGGCGTTCCACTAGCAACTGAAAGTTGCCAACGGCGACTGCTTTAGCGGCCAACGCTGCTGATTTGGCTACAGCCAACTCGGCCTGGGCCGCAGCCAGGGCCTTGCCGGTGGCCTTGAGCTCGTCCTGCAAAGCCGATACCCGTTCGATGATCTCGCCGGGTTGGGCTTTGAAGCGCTCACCGAGCTGCTTCACCACCGCATCCCGCTCGTTGAGATAAGGGAGCACCGCTGCTCCTGCCACAGCTTCAATCCGGCGAATTCCAGCGGCGACCCCGCTTTCACTCACGATTTTGAACAGACCGATCTCAGCGGTGTTGCGCACATGGGTGCCACCACAGAGCTCCATCGACACCCCGGGCACATCAACGACGCGCACCACATCGGCGTATTTCTCACCGAACATCGCCACCGCTCCGGCGGCTTTGGCTTGCTCGATCGCCATCTCCTGCACCTCAAGCGCGTGGGCATCGGCGATCCATCCATTAATAAGGCTCTCAATCCGTCCCAACTCTTTAGTGGTGACCGCCCGAGGACAATGGAAATCGAAACGCAGGCGATCAAAACTCACGAGAGAGCCGGCCTGACCGATGCCGGGATCAACAACCTGCTTCAACGCAGCCTGGAGCAGGTGCGTGGCGGTGTGGTTGGCCTGGGCCCGACGACGGCAGGCACGATCCACCCGGCCATGCACCACATCGCCCACCGACAGCGCACCGCGCTCCACACGACCGCTGTGCACAAACACACTGCGATTGCGGCTCACGGACTCGACCATCACGATCAGGCCATCACCGGCCTGGCCATCCGCCACCAGGGTGCCGCGATCACCGATCTGGCCACCACCCTCGCCGTAGAACGGCGTGACATCCAGCACCACCTGAACGGCATCGCCTGCTGAAGCGCTTTGGGCCGGCTCACCGTTCACCACCAGGGCCTGAATGCTGCTGCTCTGTTCCAGCTGCTCGTAGCCCCGGAATTCGGTGTCTTGCAGTCCTGCAGCCACCTGATCGATCGCATCTTGCAGGGTGAGATCAATGCTCACCGCGGCGGCTTTCGCACGCTGGCGCTGTTGCTCCATTGCCGTCTCAAAGCCGGCGAGGTCCACCGCCAGGCCATGCTCTTCAGCGATTTCCTGGGTGAGCTCAAGGGGGAAGCCATAGGTGTCGTAGAGCTCAAAGGCCTGCTCACCACTGATCTGCTTCGGCTTGGCAGCCAGCACATCCGCAAGCAACTTTTCGCCACGCTCCAGCGTCTCCAGGAAACGGGCTTCTTCCCGTTGCAGTTCCGCCAGGATCACCTCACGACGCTCGATCAGCTGCGGGTGGGCGGATTGCATCAGGGCAATCGATGCCTCACCCATGGCCTGGAGAAAGGGCTTGTCAATGCCAAGCAGGCGGCCATGGCGTACCACCCGGCGCAGCAAACGGCGCAAGATGTAGCCGCGGCCCAGGTTGCTGGCGGTGACACCATCGCTGATCAGCTGGGTGACCGCACGGCTGTGATCACCGATCACCTTGAGCGAGGTTTTGCCCTTCTCGTCGAGCTGGTAGTAGTCCACACCGGCCCGATCAGCCGCAGCCTGAATCAACGGGAAGATCAGATCGGTTTCGTAATTGTTGGGAACCTTCTGAAGGATCTGCGCCATGCGCTCCAGGCCCATGCCGGTGTCGATGTTGCGGTTGGCCAGCGGCGTAAGTACCCCCTGCGCATCGCGGTTCGACTGCATGAACACCAGGTTGTAGAACTCGATGAAGCGGTCGTCATCCTCGAGATCGATGCCCTCATCACCAAGTTCCGGCTTGAAGTCGTAGTAGATCTCCGAACAGGGCCCACACGGTCCGGTGGGACCGGAGGCCCAGAAGTTGTCTTCCTCATCCATGCGGATGATCCGCTTGGGGTTCACCCCCACCACATCGCGCCACATCTGCTCCGCTTCATCGTCTTCTCGG
>ERZ802824.1596-NODE-1596-length-12012-cov-17.6712_pt1 | contig 12012 bp, 11 predicted proteins | sample MGYA00345650_ERZ802824 | MGnify/ENA primary metagenome ERZ802824 (study PRJEB30503, sample SAMEA104212361) | marine metagenome | biome: Westerlies Biome; feature: [SRF] surface water layer (ENVO:00010504) within the epipelagic zone...; material: water... | reverse complement strand
ACTTGCCGCCAATGACAGCCGGCGACCGCGTGAATAGGATGTCTTTATCACAAGTTCTGCACTCTTATCAGTTGCTTCTGATGCGTTCTTTATAATATTTATAAAGGATTGAATCAACAGGTCACGATGCCCATTCACCAATGGCAAGGATGGATCATATTGTCGGCAGATCACCAGATGCGCGCCATAAGATGCCGTCGCCAGCCCAAGACAATGATCCAAAACCTCGTGAATATTTACCGGGCTAAGAACAAGGCGCGCACCACCGGCAAAGCCTTCCATACGATCAAGAAGCGCGGCAACCCGGTCGCTTTCCTCGACAATCATGCGGGTCAAGACGCGGTCTTCATCGCCAAGCCCTGACTCTAAAAGCTGGGCAGCGCCTTTAATGCCGGCAAGCGGGTTTTTGACCTCATGCGCCAGCAAAGCCGCCATTGCCGAGATAGACCTTGCCGCACCACGAAATAGTGACTGGCCACGAAGCCGTTCAGCAAGCGCGCGCTCTTGGATCGACACGAGCAAGCGCGGCGTGTCACCAAAGGGTGTGATCTGCACATTGACAAGCTTTAACCCCAGCTTTGGCCCTGCCAGTTCCAGCCCCTGATCACCAACCGACACATGCTGATCGCGGGCGCGCTGCAACATCGAAAACAAGCTACTATCAGCCGGAACAAACCCATCTAGCGGCATGCCAGACAGGATCATCTGGCTTGATTGAAAAAACATTTCGGCAGCTTGATTGAGATAGATAAAGCAATTATCCACATCCAAGACAAAAATCGGGTTGGGTAGGCTAGCAAGAATTTGCGCCATGCCAACACCCGAATGATGATCGACATCATGGTCATGATGCAGATATGCGGTTTTATCCGTCGCATCTAACCTGTCTAACGGTATTGATTTTGACGGTGAGCGCATTACGCCGCCACATCGCTTGGATCAAGCGCTTCAAAAAATTGATCGACCGCCGCGAACACCATCGCGGCATCGGTATTGTTATTGGCAATATCACGCAATTCAGCAGCACCGGGAAGACCATGCGCGTACCAGGCGATATGTTTGCGTGCCAACCGCATTGCCGCGGTTCCATAATGGCTAAGCATATCGTCAAGATGCGCCCGCATCAGATGATGGCGCATGCCAATTGACGGGGTTGGGCGAACCGCCTGCCCCGCCAGAAAATCACCAGCCTGCGCCAAAAGCCACGGACGCCCTTGCGCCCCGCGCCCGATCATCACACCAGCAGCCCCGCTTTGTTCAATCGCCTTTTGCACTGTGTCGAGACAGGTAATATCCCCGTTCGCCACAACCGGAATATCAACTGCCGCCACAACATCCGCAATTTTTGCCCAATCGGCCGCGCCATTATACATCTGACAGCGTGTTCTGCCGTGGATGGCCAGCATCTTGATTCCGGCATTTTCGGCCATCTTGGCAAGTTGCGGCGCATTCAGGCTGTCATCATCCCAGCCAAGCCGCATTTTCAACGTAACCGGCACATCAACAGCATCAACCACAGCCGCCATAATGGCACCGGCAAGATGCGGATCTCGCATCAAGGCCGAGCCTGATAATTTGCCAGTAACTTTTTTGGCAGGACATCCCATATTGATATCGATAAAACTTGCGCCAAGATCAGCACAGATTTTCGCCGCTTCGGCCATAACCGGCGGTTCCCAGCCTGCAAGCTGGATTGATAGTGGCACTTCGGCAATGGCTTCGGTTCGCAATTTCCGCATTTCGCTTTTCACATCACGCAGGACGGCAGCGCTGGCAATCATTTCGGTCACCACCAAACCGCCGCCACAGCGGCGTACAGCGCGGCGAAACGGCCAGTCGGTTACCCCTGACATCGGCGCCAGAATGGCCGCATGGGGCAAGATGTTTCCATCAATAGCAAGAGACATAAAAGACCCCGAAACAGACCCGAAAAGACAAGCGCCGATAATGAATATCGGTAAAACGCCCACATAATAGGCAATTAATGCACAAAAATCCATCACTTAACGTCAATTGCCGCCAAAGCATCGACAATATGATCAAATTGGCGAACCGCCCTGATGGTACGCGCTTGCCAAGCTGAATATCCATTGGACAAAGCGCCAGACATTGGGGATAAGAAGTACTGGCATGCACGAAAAAATTATCTCACGCCCAGATCAATCCGGCAGCAATTCATGCGCGGCGATTATTGTCGCCGCTGGATCAGGCGTGCGCGCGGCCAGCACAAGCAAATTCGCCTCGCGCCAAGATAGCCCCTTTGAGCATGATAATTTTGTCCATGATGATTTTGAGAAAGATCTGCCAAAGCAATTCTGGCGATTAGGTGACAAACCGGTTATCGCCCATGCATTTGACTATTTTCATCACCATCCGGCGATTGCTGTCATCATTCTGGTCGTGGCCGAGCCCTGTATCCCGCATATGGCCGATATTTTACCCGAAACGCAGAAACCCGTTCATCTCGTCGCTGGCGGGACCACGCGCCAGGACTCGGTTCACGCTGGTTTGACCGCCCTTGCTGGCCTAAAAAATTGCCAAAATATCGACTATGTTGCCATTCATGATGCTGCCCGTCCCTTGATACCAGCCGATCTTTTGGGCGGTTTAATCGCCGCAATAGACAATAGCAATGACGGCAAGCAGATAAACGAAATCATTGGCGCCGTTCCGGTTTTGCCGCTTGCCGACAGCATCAAAACCATCGACAAGGACAATAGCAAAGACAACCAGGCAAGCGGCCGCGGCTTTATTAGCGGCGGCCTTATTACAGGCGGCATTGACCGAAGTCAGCTTGCTGCCGCGCAAACACCGCAATTATTCCGCCGCGATATCATCACCAAGCTGCATGATGATTTTGCCGGCAAAGGCGGCTTTACCGATGATTGCAGCCTTGCCGAAGCAGCCGGTTTCAAAATTACCATGATCGATGGTGCCAAACAGCTTATGAAGCTGACCGATGCTGATGATTTTGCTATGTTATCGCATCTTGTCGCGGCCGACAGCGCGATGCCAAATTACCAGCAGCAAACGGATGATAGCAGCATGACAGAAACACGCTTTGGCACCGGCTTTGATGTTCATAAATTCAGTGATAAAGCTGGCCCCATCTGGCTTGGCGGCATCAAACTGGATAGTGACCGCCGTATGCTGGCACATTCGGATGGTGATGTTGGATTACACGCCCTGTGTGACGCGATTTTTGGCGCGCTTGCTGATGGCGATATTGGCGCCCATTTCCCGCCATCTGATCCACAATGGCAAAATGCCGATAGCACGATATTTCTGGATTTTGCCACCAAACGTGTTTTGGCACGCGGCGGCCGCATCATGAACCTTGACCTTACCTTTATTTGCGAGACGCCAAAAATTGGCCCGCATCGCGATGCCATTCGCAGCCGCATTGCCGAAATATGCGGCATTTCAATCGACCGCGTTAGCGTCAAGGCCACAACATCCGAAGGGCTTGGCTTTACCGGTCGGGGCGAAGGGATCGCCGCTCAAGCAAGCGCCAGCATCACCTTGCCGGCATCAACTGACCAAAACTTGCCAGATGACACGGCAAAGTGATGGTTATTCGCGGCTCACTTCGATCATCGCTTGCCTATCTTGCCACGCTTGGCCCGATTGGGCATTTACGCCCTGCCCCAGGCACAATCGGATCGGTTGTTGGGGTCGTCAGCGGCTATATGATTGCCAGCTATGGTGCCGGAATTTTAGCCGCAGCAACTTTGCTTGTTACAATTATCGGCGTTTTTGCGGCTGATGCCTATGGCCAGACCAGCGGCCGCAAGGACGCACCCGAAGTCATCATTGATGAAGTGGCAGGGCAATGGATCGCCCTGATCATTCTGCCGCTTGATCTATGGTGGTTTGCCGCTGCCTTTGTTTTGTTCCGGTTTTTTGACATTACCAAGATTGGCCCTGTTGGCATGGCCGAGCAGCTTTCGGGCGGTGTTGGCGTTATGGCCGATGATATTGTCGCCGGCCTATTGGCCGCACTTTGCCTGTGGGGCGCAGGACAAATATTTTTCGGCTTTTAGATTTAACTTCGGTGGCGAGGCGCAATGACTGATAACGCAACCATGACAATATCTGAACTGGCCAAGGCCATTATCACGCTTGCCAGTGAAAAAAACGTGATGCTTGTTCTTGCCGAATCCTGCACCGGCGGCATGATTGCCGCTGCATTGACCGATATTGCCGGTTCATCGGCGGTTCTTGATCGTGGCCTTGTGACCTATAGTAATCAGGCAAAACAAGACCTTCTTGGCGTCAACGATGATATCTTGGCCAGCTATGGCGCGGTTTCGGCCGAGACGGCCATTGCCATGACCACTGGCGCGCTATTGAAAACGCCTGCCGCCCAATTGGCAGCATCGGTTACCGGCATTGCCGGGCCGGGTGGCGGCAGCCAAGATAAACCTGTTGGGCTGGTGCATTTTAGCTGTCAATGGCGCGGCAAACCGGCGGTTCATAATCATCACATCTTTACTGGCGACCGCGATACAGTTCGCAATAAGTCATTGCTTAATTCATTAACAATGATTTATAATGAATTGAAATAATTTATTATTTATTGATCAATCTTTTGCCGTACAGTGAATCGGCGCGGGTCTCAAATGCCCGCACCATGCGTTTAACCGCCTCGGTAAATAGCGTCTCAATGACCGATTGCAACAGCCGCGAATTAAATTCAAAATCGACATAGAAATCAATTTCACAGCCATCAGGGTGATCAAGAAACCGCCAGTGATTGGTCAAATGTTTGAACGGCCCTTCGGCATATTTTACGGTGATTTCCAGCGTTGCAGGATCAAGCTCGACATAGGATGTGAATTTTTCGCGAAACATATTAAAGCCGATGATCAAATCAGCGGTCAAAGCATCGGTTGATTCCTGCCGGATGCGTGACGCCAGACACCATGGCAGAAATTCAGGATATGACCGCACATCGGCGACAAGCGCATAAAGGTCTTGTGGCCGGTGATGGATCACCCGTTTTTCCTTATGGATTGTCATTCTTGCGCGCTCCGATACCTATGCGCCAAGATACACAGCGTTTCGGGCCGCTTGCAATGCGGCAAAATCGGCATCGGCATGATAGCTGGATCGGGTCAAAGGCGTTGACGACATCAGCAAAAACCCTTTGCCAGCGCCTATGTTCGCAAATTGTGCGAAAATAGCAGGCTCGACAAACCGGTCGACAACCGCATGTTTTGGCGTTGGTTGCAGATATTGACCAATCGTCATGAAATCAACATCGGCGCTTCGCAGGTCATCCATCAATTGCCCAACCTCGCCATCGGTTTCACCAAGGCCAACCATAATGCCCGATTTGGTAAAGATGGTTGGATCAAGTTCTTTGACTTTTTGCAAGATGGATAGCGAGTGGAAATAGCGCGCACCGGGCCTAATTGTCGGATAGAGGCGCGGTACGGTTTCCATATTATGGTTAAAAACATCAGGCCGCGCCGCGACAACAATTTCAACAGCGCCATCTTTACGCAGGAAATCTGGCGTCAAAACCTCAATCGTGGTGCCAGGTGACAATTGGCGAATGGCCAGAATCGTATCGGCAAAATGCTGTGCGCCGCCATCATCCAGATCATCACGGTCAACCGAGGTTATCACCACATGACGAAGCCCAAGCTTTGCCACTGCTTTGCCAACATTTTCCGGCTCATGCGGATCCAAAAGATCAGGTCGCCCCGTGGCAACATTGCAAAAGGCGCAAGCCCGCGTGCAAACCGATCCCAAAATCATCATGGTGGCGTGTTTTTGCGCCCAGCATTCGCCAATATTCGGGCAAGCCGCCTCTTCACATACGGTCACAAGATTGAGATCACGCATCAATGATCTTGTTTCAGCATAGGCAGCGGAAACCGGCGCTTTTACGCGCAACCATTCAGGACGGCGCGGCTGCGGCCGATCCGGATTTTTGCGTTTTTCGGGGTGGCGTTCCGCCCCTTTGCTTGTGTTCATCTGTGGCATGGTTTTTTCTTAGCAGACTAACCAGATAAAGAACAACCGATTAACGGCTGGCAAAAAGGCTTTTGCCAAAAAACAGATAATGCAAAGACAAGACAGCCAGCATCATCAGCCTTGCAATTTTAGAAATGAATGGCGCGATCATAGGCATCAAGAACCGATTCATGCATTGCCTCAGACAGGGTTGGATGCGGGAAAATCGTTGCCATTAATTCGGCTTCGGTTGCTTCTAATGTCCGCGCAATTGCATAGCCTTGAATCAATTCGGTGACTTCAGGCCCAACCATATGCGCCCCCAGCAATTCGCCGGTTTTCGCATCGAAAATCGTTTTGACAAAGCCGCCATCATCGCCAAGGGCAATCGCCTTGCCATTGCCGGCAAAGGGAAACTGGCCAATTTTCAGATCATGGCCAGCCTGTTTTGCCGCCGCTTCGGTCATGCCAACTGATGCGACTTGCGGGCGGCAATAGGTGCATCCGGGCACGGCCCCCGCGCCAATCGCATGAACATCTTTTTGACCGGTGATTTTTTCGACACAGATAATGCCTTCATGGCTAGCCTTATGCGCCAGCCAAGGCGGGCCGGTTACATCGCCAATGGCATAGATGCCAGCCTCGCCGGTCGCCCCCCATTGATCAGTCACGATATGGCCGCGATCAACTTTGATTTTGGTCGCCTCAAGGCCAAGATTTTCGGTGTTGCCGGTAATGCCAACCGCAAGAATCATCCGGCTTGCCTGCAATGGCTTGTCTTGGCCTTCAATGCTGGCCTGAACCCCGTTTGCATCGCTTGTCACCGCCTGCAATTTGACGCCGGTCATAATCGTGATCCCGCGCTTTTCGAATGATTTTTGAACAAAAGCAGACACATCTTCATCTTCAACCGGCAAAATACGGTCAAGCGCCTCGACCAGCGTCACCTTGACACCCATATCGTGATAGAATGAGGCAAATTCACTTCCAATCGCACCGGAACCAACAATGATAAGCGATTCCGGCATGGTTTCGGGAACCATTGCTTCGCGGTAGGTCAGGATGGTTTTGCCGTCAGCCTCGATATTGGGCAAAGCGCGGGCGCGGGCACCCGTGGCGATAATCACATGCTTGGCTGATACCATATCCCCATTTGACAGGTTGATCTGGCGCAAACCGCCTTTTGCTGCGCCAAGCTTGGCTTCGGCCGCAATCACCGTCACCTTGTTTTTTTTCAGCAGATGCTTGACCCCCATCGACAGGCGGCCGGCAACCTTGCGTGACCGTTTCACCACAGCCGCAAGATCGACTTTCACCTCGCCAACAGTGATGCCGAAATCGGCCATTTCATCAATTGAATGACGCAATTCGGCAGCGCGCAGCAATGCTTTGGTTGGAATACAGCCCCAATTCAGGCAGATACCGCCAAGATTCTCACGCTCGATCACCACCGGCTTTAGCCCAAGCTGGGCCGCCCGAATGGCCGCAACATAGCCACCAGGCCCGCCACCAATCACGGCAATGTCAAATTGGGTATCGGTCATTCTTGTCTCCTAATCGGCGAACTGGTCGGCTTGCAATTGGTCAATCGCACGGCGCATTACAACAGCATCGTGCCTTACAAAAGCATGGTAACGGGATTTTCAACAAACCCCTTAAAGGCCTGAAGCCATCTAGCACCAACCGCCCCGTCAACAGCGCGATGATCGGCCGAAAGGGTAACGCTCATCACCGTTGCCACGGCAAGATTGCCATCAATGACAATCGGCCGCTGTTCACCGGCACCAACCGCCAGAATACCACCATGAGGCGGGTTAATGACCGCGGCAAATTCACGAATACCAAACATGCCAAGATTGGAAATTGTAAAGCTGCCACCGGTATATTCGTTGGCGGCTAATTTCCCATCACGCGCGCGGGCAGCCAGATCGGCGGTCACCTGCGATAGGGCGGCAAGCCCCTTTTGTTCGGCGGCCCAAACGATTGGCGTGATTAACCCGCCATCAATGGCCACTGCCATCGCAATATCGGCATGGCGGAACAGCCGTGTATTCTCGCCTTCCCATGACGCATTGGCTTCAGGAACAGCAATCAATGCCATCGCCGCGGCGCGGATAATCATGTCATTGACCGAGATTTTGATCCCTTCGGCTGCCTTGGCATTCAATGATTTGCGCGCTTCGAGCAAATTGTCGATTACACAATCAACGGTCAGATAGAAATGTGGCGCTTGCTGCTTTGAGTCCTGAAGCCGGCTAGCAATGGCCTTGCGCATCTGGCTATTGGCAACAAGATAGCTGTCACCTTGCTGGGTCGCCCCTGCCAATGCTGCGGTTGTCTGTGCGATTGGGGCGGTGGAGGCAGATTCAACATCACGGCGCAAAATCCGGCCATAGGGGCCGCTTCCGGTAATGCCCTCAAGCGCAATATTCCGATCAGCCGCAATCCGGCGCGCCAGCGGGCTGGCAAATATTCGCGGCTTGTCGCTGCTTTTGCTTTGGGGGGCCGGTACTGCTTTTACTGGTGCGGCGGTTACTGGTGCTGGTTCGGCTCGTTCCTGTGCTTCGGCTGCGACTGACGTTACAGGCACTGGTGATGATGGTTCCTGAAGGCCGGCTTTGGCAACATCACTTGCGGTTTCACCATCTTCTGCCAGAACTGCGATCACCGCGCCAACAGCGACATTTTCGGTACCAGCATCAACGAAAATTTTGGCCATAACGCCATCATCGACCGATTCAACTTCCATTGTTGCCTTATCGGTTTCGATTTCGGCAATCACATCACCCGAATTGACGCGGTCGCCCTCGCCAACAAGCCATTTTGCCAGAGTTCCGGTTGTCATGGTTGGTGACAAGGCCGGCATTTTAATTTCAATCGCCATCAGCCCTACCCCTTAAACCCATCACAAGTGGTGCGCGCCGCGGCAACAATGTCGTCGATTTGCGGCAATGCCAACGCTTCGAGATTGGCTGCATACGGCATTGGAACATCCTTGCCGGTCACACGCGCAATTGGCGCATCAAGCCAGTCAAAGGCCTGTTCCATAACCTGCATGGCAATTTCAGCGCCAATACCAGCAAACGGAAAGCCCTCTTCACAAGTAACCAGACGCGAGGTCTTTTTCACCGATTCAACAATGGTTGCACTGTCAAGCGGGCGAATTGACCGCAAATCAATGACTTCGGCGCTAATGCCCTGTTCGGCAAGACGATCAGCCGCCTCAAGCGCGCGGCCAACCATGATCGAAAAAGCAACGATGGTGACGTCGCTTCCGCTTCGCAGAATATTGGCCTTGCCGATTGGCACGATCCAATCATCATCATCCGGCACGTCAAAGCTTTGGCCATATAAGACTTCATGCTCAAGGAAAATGACCGGATTTGGGTCACGAATGGCGGCTTTTAACAAGCCCTTGGCATCAGCGGCCGAATAAGGGGCAACAACCTTTAATCCCGGACAATGCGCATACCAGCTGGCAAAACATTGCGAATGCTGCGCTGCCACACGGCTTGCCGCGCCATTTGGCCCCCGAAACACAATCGGACAGCCCATTTGACCACCCGACATATACAGGGTTTTAGCGGCTGAATTGATGATCTGATCGATCGCCTGCATGGCAAAATTGAACGTCATGAACTCGACAATCGGCCGCAATTCGCCAAAGGCCGCGCCAACGCCAAGACCGGCAAAGCCCTGTTCGGTAATTGGCGTATCAATCACCCGTTTTGAGCCAAATTCGTCAAGAAGCCCCTGCGTTACCTTATAGGCACCCTGATATTCGGCAACTTCTTCGCCCATGATAAATACATTTTCATCACGGCGCATTTCTTCGGCCATCGCATCACGAAGTGACTCGCGAACAGTAAGCGACGTCGAACTGCCTGACCATTCGGTTTCTGCCGTCGGGGTTGCCACTGTTTCCGCCATTGGTGCTGTTTCGGCAGACGGGTTCGTATCATCGGCAACAGGCGCTGCCACCGGTTCGGCAGGCGCATCAGGCGTTGGTAATTTCATGTCACTGGCGCTTTCGCCATCTTCCAGCAACATGGCAATCACCGCATTCACCTTTACATGCTGGGTTCCAGCAGGCACCAGAATCTGGCCGATTTTACCATCTTCGATGGCTTCGACTTCCATGGTTGCCTTATCGGTTTCGATTTCGGCAATCACATCGCCCGAACGCACGTCATCGCCATCAGCAACAAGCCATTTTGCAAGCGTGCCTTCTTCCATGGTTGGTGACAAAGCTGGCATTTTAATTTCAATGGCCATGATTACACCTTTGCAACAAGTTTGTTGTCGGTCAGCGGCAACAGAATATCGGTAAATAGCTCAGATGGATCTGGCTCAGGGCTGGTTTGGGCAAATTCGGTTGCTTTGGTCACGGTTGCCTTAACGGCTGAGTCAATTTCCTTCAGCCGCGCATCGTCAACATGCTGGTTTTTCAAAAGATCGCGAATCTGGTCAATTGGGTCATGCTGCTTGCGCATTGCATCAACCTCTTCGCGGGTGCGGTATTTTGCCGGATCTGACATTGAATGACCGCGATAGCGATAGGTTTTCATTTCAAGGATATAAGGCCCATTCCCATCACGGCAATGTGCCAAGGCTTCAAGCGCGGCAGTGCGAACCGCCAAAACATCCATGCCATCAACCTGTTTGCCCGGGATACCATAGGCCATGCCGCGATCGGCAAGCGCCCGTCCAGCGGCCGCACGCGTCACTTTGGTTCCCATGCCATACTGGTTGTTTTCAATAACAAACACGACCGGAAGGCTCCACAGTGCCGCCATGTTAAAGCTTTCATAGACCTGGCCTTGATTCACCGCGCCATCACCAAGATAGGTCATGCAGACATTTGGCTCATTCTTATATTTGTGAGAAAATGCAAGCCCGACACCGATTGGCACCTGTGCGCCGACAATACCGTGACCGCCAAAGAAGTTCTTTTCGCGGCTGAACATATGCATCGAACCGCCCTTGCCGCGCGAATAACCACCTTCGCGGCCCGTCAATTCGGCCATCACACCATCAGCATCCATGCCGCAAGCCAGCATATGGCCATGGTCACGATATGATGTCACAACAGTGTCACCCGGTTTTGAGGCTGACTGAAGCCCAATAACAACAGCTTCTTGCCCGATATAGAGATGACAAAATCCGCCAATTTGACCCATGCCATATAGCTGGCCGGCCTTTTCTTCAAACCGGCGGATCAGCAGCATGTCTTTATACATGGCAACCAAATCTTCGGTTGGCGGCATGTCATTCACGCCTGATCCGACTGTCTTTGGCGGCCGTCCCGGGCCACGTTTGCGCTTGGTTTCTGCTTTTGCCGTCATTTGTCCCACCCTCTATGACCGCGGCAGACAGCGTTTTATCGCCAACCCATCCATGGTCTGTTTGAACCGGACATTTTCGTGAAACGCAAACAAAACTGCCTGTTCACCAAATCCCCGTCCGATGTGCCAGCCTCCAAAGGCAAAACACCCGCGTGACATGATCACAAGACGAGAATTCAGCGAATTTCGTATTTTTGCAACAATTTTATTATTCTGTTTTTATTGAGTTTTTTAAGTATAAACTTAAATTCAGTTAACTTGGCATATGCCGCTTGTGATATTAAAATTTCAAATCTGACAGATCAATTGAAACAATCACATCATTTGGTGCGTAAAGCCCCAACTCGGCACGCGCCGTTTCGGCAAGAATATCGGCATCAACACCGCCCTTATGCATCAAGCCAATTCGGTGAGACAAAAATGTCTGACGCTTCTCCAGCAAAGCAAGCTGTTCTTCGGCAAGCATGATTTTACGCTCTAGCTGCGGGCGCGCCAACATGCCGCGCTCACCAGCCACAGTATGAACTCCGAAAAACACGACCATTGTTCCAAGCAGAAAAAAACTACCCGCAAACGCCAATGTTTTCCGCATTACATACATGAGACCGCCCCCGTTAACCGACCGACTTGCAATCACCCTCATGGCTAATCATACATGCATTGAATCAGAGCTGATTCACCGCGTCAAGCAAAAAGCGAATCG